>Ga0070726_10004247_pt1 | contig 11551 bp, 10 predicted proteins | sample tdAd471_FD_67275 | JGI IMG/M metagenome (GOLD analysis project Ga0070726, IMG submission 67275) | Marine sediment microbial communities from the Atlantic coast under amendment with organic carbon and nitrate - tdAd47.1 | ecosystem: Environmental > Aquatic > Marine > Coastal > Sediment | place...
CCTATTCAATATAAACCGGGGCCTTCCCCCCTACCCACACCCGTAAAGCGGCTCGTGCCACACGGCTGTAAGGGTGGCACCTTCTTTGCTCAGCACAGCCCACTTCGGGACACCACCGGCCCACGTCGGGGTGCCACCCTTACGCGGAGGAGCGAAGCGGGGGAGCTTACGGGTGCAGTCCCCCAAAGGAGACTTTCCCCTATTCAATATAAACCGGGGCCTTCCCCCCTACCCACACCCGTAAAGCCGCTCGTGCCTCACGGCTGTAAGGGTGGCACCTTCTATGGTCTCTCTCGCGGGCCTGGCGGTATGTTGCTATGACCCCGCCAACCGGCAACATCCTCGTCTTCGACCTCGGCACCTCCTATTTCAAGGGCACCCTCTTTGACCAGAAGGGACAACTCCTGGCCCTCGCCCGCGTCCCCACACCCTTTACGCGGTCCAGCGGCGACTACAGCGAAGTAGCCATACCCGCATTCGACGGCGCACTCCTTGCACTCACCCAAGATCTGCACAACTCGGCCCCCAACGCCTACGCCGCCGTGACGGCGGTGACCTTCTCCACCCAGACCAACAGCTTCGTCTTGCTCGATGCGGACAACGCACCCCTGACCCCCATCGTCATCTGGAATGACCGGCGGGCCAAAGGAATCACCGCGCCCCTCGAAAACTTGCAGGCCCTCCCTGATTTCTACGCCACCACCGGCGTCCCCGGCCTGGGCCCCGAGTTTATGGTGGCCAAGCTCCAGTGGTACCAGATTGAAACCCCGGAGCTCTGGGAACGGGTCGCCCGCATCGCCCTCATCAGCGACTACCTCACCGAAGGCTTCACCGGCCGCTTCGTCACCGAAGCCGGGGCCGCTGGGCTGACCGGCCTCGTTAAGATTCAATCCCTCGAATGGTGGACCGAGGCCCTCGCCATTGCCGATATCGACCGGGATAGCCTTCCCGACATCGTCCGGGCAGGCACCAAACTGGGCCCCATTACGGCCGACGCCGCCGCCCGCTTTGGACTCTCCCACGACGCACAATTCATCGTGGGCTGCCTCGACCAATATGCGGGTGCGATTGGCGCAGCCAACCTCCTGCCGGGCGGCATCTCAGAAACCACGGGCACCGTACTTGCCACCGTCCGCAGTGCGAGCGACTTTACCCCGACCGCAGACAGCCCCGTCTTCTGGGGACCCGGCACCGCGAACGACCACTATTACCAAATGGTCTTCGGCGATGTTTCCGCCAATCTCCTGGAAGCCTTCCGTAACGCCCTGCCCGAGCCCACAGACTTCGACACCCTGGGCAACCTGGCCGCAGCCGCCACAGGCGACCAACTTACCCTGCCCCGCGAACGGGACACCCCGGAACTCCTGGACCACGTCCGCCACTGGGCGAAAACGGAAGACACCGGCAAGGCCGTCCGTGCTATTTTTGAGGGGGTTGCCGACGCACTGCTCCAGCAACGAGATCTGCTCTGCGATGCTGACCGCCCCGCCTCCATTCACAGCGTTGGTGGCGCGGCCAAGAGCAAAATCTGGATGGAAATAAAAGCGGACGTGCTGGAGACGCCCTTCCGTGCCGTGGATTGCCCAGAGCCAACCAGCCTGGGCGCGGCCATGCTGGCCATCCACGGGCTGACAGAAAAACCGCTCGTCGATCTGATACAAGCCTTCGTTCGACTTGGGCCCGCGGCAACGCCGCGATGCGGCAATTGATAATTCGTGAAAATTCGTGTTCATTCGTGGTTAAACACAATCCAAGCAGGAAACAGATAAATGGCCAACGTACACAAAGATTTCCATGGTGCCTTCAGCTATGGCATTCAGTTCATCATGCAAAACTACGGCATGGACGGTCTCAAGGCCTATCTCGAAAAACTCGCCGACACGGTCTACACCCCCCTGGTGAAGGGACTCCGCGACGAAGGACTCACCTCTCTCCGCGCCCATTGGGACAAGATTTTCACGCTGGAAGGCGGGAAGTTTGAACAACGCGAAGAAGACGGCGTCCTCATCCTCGAAGTACACGAATGCCCCGCCATCACCCACATGAAAAAGCAGGGCTATACCATCGACCCCAACTTCTGCGAACACACCCGCATCCTCAACGAGGCCATCTGCAGCCGCGCCGGCTACGAAAGCAGCGTCGACTACGATCAGGAGGCCGGCCGCTGTACCCAGAAGTTCTGGAAACAGGGGACTGCCTCGACATCGCAAACCAAAAATTGAACACGACACACCGCGTGGCCAACAACGGCACTACGCAGTAGGCACGACAAATAAGACAGTCGGGGCTGTCCCCCTCCTGGCAGCATCAACACGCCCAAGAGGGGGACAGCCCCGACTAAAACGAAAGCTGCGCCGAGCAAAACAAATCGGTTCGCCAGAATGAGATGTACCCAAAGACAACGTATTCGATGTCGGTGCAGTCCCCGGGGACTGCCTCGACGTCATAAACCACCATTGAACACGACACACCGCGTGGCCAACAACGGCACTACGCAGTAGGCACGACAGATTAGACAGTCGAGGCTGTCCCCCTCCTGGCAGCATCAACACGCCCAAGAGGGGGACAGCCCCGACTAAGACGAAAGCTGCACCGAGCAAAACAAATCGGTTCGCCAGAATGTGATGTACCCAAAGACAACGTATTCGACGTCGGTGCAGTCCCCGGGGACTGCCTCGACATCACAAACCACCATTGAACACGTCACTCCGCGTGGCCAACAACGGCACTACGCAGTAGGCACGACAAATAAGACAGTCGGGGCTGTCCCCCTCTTCATCACGTAGAGCGGCAGTGTCCGGAAAGGAAAAGCCATGGTTTCCTGTACCGAATTTATCTGGTGTTACAGCGAGATGTTCCGCTTTCTCGAAGAGAAAGACGGCGAAGAAAAAGTCATCGAATTCTGGAAAGGCATCTCCGACAATTTTCTCGGCAACCTGCGCGAGTACATCGAGAAAGATGGCCTCGAAGGGATGCACAAATACTGGACCCACACCCTCACCGAAGAGGGGGGCCGTCACCACCTCTCCCTCTATGACGATATGTTTATCATCGACATGCAGGACTGCCCCTCGGCGCGCCTCGTCCACCAATCGGGCCGCATCGAGCCCTATGATAAATACTGCGACCACTGTGGCCACCTCTACCCGCCCATCATCAAGGAATACGGTTACGAAGTGGACTACGACGTCATCAGTTGTGAAAAAGGCCGCTGCCGATTGACCGTCACCAAGCCCGAAGGCCTGGAAAAGTGAATTGAAAACGCGTAGGAGTCCAAGGACGAGGAAGTTTCATGGGACGTATGCGGCTTATGAGTCGTATGCGCCTGCGGGACAAGCCCATCCATAGCATAAGACCCATCTGACCCATACGACCCATACGACCCATTGAGGGAATTACATTGCGCACCATCACCCTGACCGACGATGACCGCTCGATATACCACACCGAGATCGCGCCCTGGCTCCCCACGCGCCTCTTCGATGCCCACACCCACCTGCTCTTCAACGACTGTCACCCCCGACTGGCGGAAACCATGCCCCTCGCCAATGACCCGCTCCTCGACAACGTCGACCTGCCGTGGCTGCGCGCCTGGTGGAAGGCGCTCCTCCCCGACAGCGAAGTCCGGGGCATGGTCATGGGCTTCCCCACGGTCGACGTCATGATGCCCGAGGAAAACCGGCTCGTTGCGGGCCAATGCCGCCCCGAAGCCCTCCCCTTTGCCTGGCTGGTGAAGCCCTCCGATGATCTCGCCCAACTGGAAGCCGACATTCAGGAATTCAAACCGGCCGTACTCAAACCCTACATGTGTTTCGTCGAAGGCAAACCCATGAACGACGCCAACGTGACCGACCTCATCCCCGAGGGACAGCTCGCGCTGGCGGATAAGTATGGCCTGGCCGTCATGCTCCACGTGGCCAAGCCCCAGGGCATGGGCGATGCCGACAACCTCGCGGACATCAACCGCCTCGCCGCGCAATACCCCCAGTGCCAGTTTATCCTGGCCCACTGCGGCCGCTGCTTCATCACCCCCAACGCCGAGCGCATGGTCGAGACCCTCCACCGGGCCGACAACATCTGGATGGATACTTCGGCCGTCTGCGATGCAGGCGTCTTCCTCACCGTGCTCAAACACTATGACCGAAAAAAGATCCTCTTCGGAACCGACCTCGTCACCGCCGTGGCCTTCCGCGGCAACTACGTCCGCATGGGGCTGAGCTGGCATGTCTGCACCGACGAAATGGTTTCCCGCCAGGGCGGCACCGCGCACCGGAGCACCTTCGCAGCCTATGAAGGTCTCGCCGCACTGTGTTTCGCCCTACGCTTCCTCGAGGTCCCCGAAGAAGAACGCAACGACATCTTTTACCGCAATGGCGAAGGCCTCTTTCAACGATTTCTGGAGCCCAACACCCCATGAGCCTTGTACCCAACCCCGATAACATCCGTCTCGCCATGCTCGGTATGGTCGACGGCAACGGACACCCCTACAGCTGGTCGGCCATCATCAATGGCCGCTACGACGCCGACGTCATGGCCGAGTGCGGGTACCCCGTCATCCCCCAATACCTCGGTGCCGCGCCCAAAGGGGCCCTCGGCATCCCCGGCGCAGAAGTCACCCACATCTGGTGTGATGACCCCGTCGATACCGACAAGGTTGCCCGCGCCGCCCTTATCCCCAATCAGGTCTCAACGGCCGAAGACGTCATCGGCCACGTGGACGCCGTCATCGTCGCCACGGACCGGGGCTATGAACACGTGGACCGCTGTCGCCCCTTCATCGAGGCGGGTCTGCCCATCTTCATCGACAAGCCCATGACGGACAACGCCGCGGACCTGAAGCAGTTCATCGCGTGGCACGACGCGGGTAAGCCGTTTATGTCCACGAGCGCGCTGGGCTACAGTAAAGAGTTCCGCGCCCTCGACACCCAGCTTGATACCGTGGGCGAGCCCCGTCTCATCACCATCACCATGGCCAAGACCTGGGAACGCTACGGCATCCACGCCCTCGAAGCCATCTACCCCATGCTGGCCGCCGGGGGCTACACCACCATCTCCCACCGTGGCACCGAGGCCCGCAACCACATGCACCTGACCCATGAATCCGGCGTCGATGTCATGCTCCACGTAATCGACGATCTCTATGGGGCCTTCGGCCACGTGAGTGTCTTCGGCACCAAGGGCAGCCTCACCGCCAAATTCGAAGATACCTTCTACGCCTTCAAGACCCAACTCGAGGGCTATGTAGAGTACCTGCGCACCGGAAATTCCCCCGTGCCCTTTTCGGAAACCGTCGAATTGATGAACATCATCATCGCCGGACTGGAAAGTCGGGCGGCAGGTGGTATTGTGGTGGACATTGTGGACTAGGTGGACATGATCCCTCGTTTACGCCGTCCACCTCGTCCACTAAGTCCACACTGTCCACACCATCCCAATTCCCCTCCTCGGAGGGGCCAGGGGTGGGTTAATGACCGATAGCTTTCCCGACTCAACGCTACCAAACCCCTACCAAAGGAAAACCCCATGTCCCTCAAAATGCGGCCCAGCCGTCTGCTGCGCAAACTTCGCGCCGGACAAATCGCCCATAGCGTCAAACTGAACTTCACCGACCCCCGTGCCGCCGAAATTGCGGGACAGTGCGGTGCCGATGCCGTGTGGCTCGACCTCGAGCACGTGCCCAACACCCTCCACGATGTGGAAAACCAAATCCGCGCCGCCAAGATCTATGACTGCGATTCCATCGTGCGCGTAGAGCGTGGCAGCTACAGCGACCTCATCCGGCCCCTCGAGATGGATGCCACCGCCCTCATGGTGCCCCACGTCATGAGCGAAGCCGACGCGAAAGAAATTGCCTGGCGCACCCGCTTCCACCCCATTGGCCGACGTCCCCTCGATGGCGGCAACGCCGATGGCGCCTATTGCGGTATTCCCACCTTGGAATACCTCGAACAGGCCAATCGGGAACGGATGATCATCGTCCAGATTGAAGACCCCGAGGCCATGGATGAACTCGAAGGCATCTCCGCCGTCGAAGGCATCGACATGATCTTCTTTGGCCCCGGCGACTTCAGCCACGCCATCGGCGACCCCGGCAACCTCAACCACCCCGAAGTCCAGGCGGCCTACAAGCGCGTCGCCGAAGTGGCCCTGAAACACGGCAAGTTCGCCGGCACCGTCGGACCGGCCGCCATGCTCCCCTCCTTCGTGGAGATGGGCTACCGCTACTTCAACACCGGCGCCGACGTCACCGCCGTCGCCGCCAGCTTCAAAGACGCCGTGGCCCTGGCGGAGAATCTCTCCGTCTAATGGGCAGGTCTAGCCGAATGGACCGCTGTTGAGAATGGCGCGGGCTTTCAGCCCTTCGAAACTGTATTGCCTGAATTCATGGGGCTTCGCCCCATGCTGATATGGCATCGGGCCGTTGGCCCTACACCAAGAATCTTCAATGTAATCAGGTTTATTTACAACGCGCCAAAGGCGCACTCCATACCAGCCTGGGGCGAAGCCCCAGGAACCCGAAGGCTATAAATTGAGGGCTGAAAGTCCGGCCCATTCTAAATGACGAGAGTTTCTTCAAGCACTCGGCGATAGACCAACCTGCGGCCGAATCATCGTCCCGCACACGACAAGTAACCCCACGTACGGATAGACATAGGAGACCCCATCCATGAGCATTCTCGACACCTTTTCTCTCGACGGTAAGACCGCCCTGATCACCGGCGGCGCGGGCATCGTAGGCAAGCAGATTGTCCGTGCCCTCGTCGAGGCCGGTGCCCACACCTATGTGGCCTCCCGCAACCTGGCCTCCCTCGAAGAGCTGGCCCAGGAATTCGCCACCGAAGGTCTCATCATCCACCCCCGCCAACTCGACCAGGCCGATGAAGCTTCCATCCACGCCCTCCGCGACACGATCGTCTCCGAGCAGGGCACCCTGGAAATCCTGGTCAACAACGCCGTACTTCGCCCCATGAAAGACGGCTACCAGGATACGGCCGAGAGTTTCGACGCAAGCATGAAGGTAAATGCCACGGGCCTTTTCCTCCTGACCCGCGCCATGGGCGATGTTATGGCCGAACACGGCGATGGCTCCATCATCAACGTGGGTTCCATGATGGGCATGATTGGCCCCGAGCCCGCCAACTATGCCAACACCGACATGAGCGGCTGGTACCCCGACTACTTCTTCCACAAAGGCGGCATGATTAACTTCACCCGTTTCATCGCCAGCTACTACGGCGACAAAAACATCCGCTGCAACTGCCTCTCCCCCGGCGGCTTCCAGACCGACAACCACCCTGAAGTCTTCGTCCGTCAATACAACGAACGCACCTGCCTCGGCCGTATGGCGAACGCCTCCGACATGATGGGCAGCGTGGTTTTCCTGGCGAGCGACGCCTCCCGCTACCTCACCGGCACCAACATCCCGGTAGACGGCGGCTACACAGCAAAATAGCAACACGGGGACTGCTATGCCGGGTGCCACCCTCAAACGGAGGAGCGAAGCGGGGGAAGTTTGTGGGTGTGTTTCGACCCCGGGGACTGCACCGACATCGCAAACTTTATCCCACAAACACCAACCCCGTGGCCCACAAGTCCCCCACACAGTAAGCACGACCAATCAGCCAGTCGGGGCTGTCCCCCTCCCAAAACACACGCCGTCGTGAGAGAGGGGGACTGCACCGACATCGCAAAATACACCCCACAGACACCGGTCCCGTGGCCCACAATTTCACCACGCAGTAAGCACGTCCAATCAGCCAGTCGGGGCTGTCCCCCTTCCAAAACACACGCCGTCTTCAGAGAGGGGGACAGCCCCGACTAAAACATGTTCTACCCATACTCACCAACCACCATCTCGCCAAGATGGGCACTACTCCACCTCAAAAACAAGACGTCGGTGCAGTCCCCGGGGACTGCACCGACATCGCAAAATACACCCCACAAACACCAACCCCGTGGCCCACAAGTCCCCCACACAGTACGCACGACCAATCTGCCAGTCGGGGCTGTCCCCCTTCCAAGACTCACGCCGTCTTCTAGAGAGGGGATTACAAAATACGCTCCAAGGGTGCCACCTAGACAGACGTAAGGAACGAACGGCCTTAGGGGTGCGGAATCCGTGTAAGAGGGAGGCGCCCCCACACCCCGCAACAAAAAAGAAAAAATCGACCGTGCCACGCGATCCGGCCCTGCCGGTTCGTGTGCGTGGAACCACCGTGCTCGAAGGGCCTCACCAAGAATATCGAAACGGCGCATTCCACCGAAACCCATTCCCGCCACGACAGCCCCACACCACCTCAAAAACTAAACGTCGGTGCAGTCCCCAACCGCCTACTTCGCCGCCGTACGAACCCGCAGGTTCAGCGTTTCCCCCGGACGGAAGGCCGATTCCGGCAGTCCCCCCACCAACACGGCATAGCCATGTTGGGGCATCATGGGCGTCACCTGAAGCCGCAAGGGAAAGGCTTCGATGCTCTCCCCCACCTTCAGCACTTCGCCCTGAACCACCGTCTTGGGTTGGGTCTTGGAATGAAGTTCCACCGGATCCCCAACCGAAAAACGACGTACCGAACGCTCATCCACATAGGCCAACACCCGATTGCTACCAGCACCCGTAATGGTCAATACAGGATCACCCGCCAACACAGACTCCCCGGGCCGCCGGGTAATGGCCGCGACCTGACCGGCCACGGGAGCCACCAGCGTCAGGCTCCGGCGACGCTCCTGCACAGCCGCCACATTGGCTTGCTGCGCGGCAATATCCGCCTGGAGGGCACGGAGCAATGCATCCACTTCCGCACCATCTACCGCCAGCAACTCCTGGCTTTCCCGCCGCTCCGCAGCCGTATTGATATTCTCTTCCGCCAGGGCGATGGCCCGCTTGTCTTTTTCAATCTTGGTTTTCAGCGCCTGATAGGTCAGTTGGGTCTGTTCATAGGCCGCATCATCGAGCAGGTGCTGCGCACGGAGGGCCTCTTCCCGTTTCATCTGGACCGCCAGCCGCTCGAGGGTCACCTTGTCGGTTTCATGCTGAATCACCCGATCCAGGTGATTGAGCCGGGCCTCTTCTTCGTTCAACCGAAAACGCCGCAAGTCATTCTGCACCGAGGCCTGTTCCAACTGCTGGGTCTGGTCGTAACGCGCCATCTCCGCATCCAACAGGGCACGCACCCGTTCCAATTCCGCTTCCGCCACGGCCATCTCCGATCGCACGAGCGTATCATCCATCACCGCCACCACCTGGCCCGCCTCTACGGGATCCAGTAAATCCACCGCCAGACTCTGCACCGTGCCATCCACCAGAGACGCCACGAAAGCCGTCTTCGACTCCACCACCCCCGGCGCATCCACATAGACCCGCTGCTGTTGGGCCAACGCAATGGCCAGTGCCACCGCCCCGACCCACACCATCAGGGGCAAATACCGCCGACGCCACAACATCAAGAGCCGCGAAAAAGGAGTCCGAATTTTTCTATCTTCGCCACCACTCATACCTGGGCCTGTTCCTCATGCAATACAAACGTCACGTGTGAAATTCCTTGCACCCCTTTAAGATCACCCACCATTTCATCGGCCCGCTCAGGGTCGCGCATAATCAATCGGTAGGACAGTTCCCCATGGCCACTCTCCTGAAAGCGCTGCGAAACCAGATGAATGGCACGGCAATAGCGCTCCAGCACCTGCTGCGCCGAATCCCGACGGCACGTCGAAGAATCCAGATGAATGCGCACGAAACCATCACCCATATTCAGCTGTCCGAAATCGGTCCAGTGCAGGTAAAGAAGAATCGCGCAAAACACCACCGTACCCAAGAGGGCCAGATGAACACTTCCTGTGCCTGTGGCCATGCCGATGACGAGCGCGAAAAAGATAAAGGCCGTATCCCGCGTATCTTTCAGAATATTCCGAAAGCGAATCACCGCAAGGGCCCCAATCAGCCCGAAGGCAATCACGATGTTGCTCCCGATAACCATCATGCTCATGGAAATCAGCACGGTCAACAGGACAATCGACTGCACAAAGGCACTCGAATAGGACAACCCCGAGTGGGTAAACATATAGGTCCAGGCAGCCACCTGCCCGAGGATAAAGGCCAGCAAGAGCCCCAGGAAGGCCTGCTCCAGCCCTATCTCCGTGGGCCCCGTTCCCGCCATCATGGTGGATAGTGCTTCCACTAGATAATTCCTTTCATGGCCCCGGAAACGCGAACCCCTTCATCGCGCAGGGCATCCACACAAACGACATACTTCGCAAAGGATTCACGGCGCAAATCAAAGCGCTGAATCATGTCGCCCACCCAACAGGGATAGATGTCGCTGAACTTCACTTCCATGACAATAGGAAATCCCCGCCCATCATTCCAATGCGGCGAAGCCGTCCACCCTTCGGGGTCGAAATGGGCACTTGGCAAACACGTAAGTTTCCGGTCAAAGGTAATCCGCAAGGGCTCTTCTGCCTTCCCCACAAACGCCTCACGCATATAGCTCACCACAACCCGCGGAGACGCCGCAATGCGCTCCTGCAGATCGAAAAAACTATACAGGTTCTTCATGTCGGCATCCGGGCTGGTCAACATCTCCGGCCGGGGCATGGCACCCCGCAACAACTCGGCCACGTACTCACAACGCACCACCGCCCGTTCTTTCCGCACAATCTGGTTATGACGGTGCTTCACCTCGTAGAAACAGATGTCGCTGTCTCCCCCGTAGGTGCGGATACGCAGCTTCCGACGACGCTCCTCGCCACGGACCGAACTCATATACAGGGCCAGATCCGGTGAGTCGAGATAGATACTCGTCACGGGATAGTCCTGCCCATGCTTATCGGGCGACACAAAAGGCCGTATATGGTCGCGGATCGTCTGGGCCATCAGCTCGCTGACCAGGTACTTCGCTTCGAAGCGCTGGGCAACCGCCGGGGCCGACGCGGCACCGCTCTGTCCTGAACTCGCCATGAAATCCTTCCCGTTATTCGCCGGGACTCGCCGGGGCACCCGTCCAACTGGCCGGATCGTTGCCAAAGGCCGAGGTGCTCACCCGGTGAAGCGCATCTCCCTGACCATTCGGTGTCGTCGGCCAGGGCTCGTTGGAATCGTACTTCACGTGATCCGTGCGGATGAAGAACTGGCCCTGACCCTCTTCCAATTCCGCCGGACGCGAGAGCTCCAGGCCTTCGCCATCGCTCAGACGTCCACCATAGGGTCCATAGACGCCCACACCGGAAGACACGGTGTAGAGCCCGTTAAACGTGCCGGGGTCCCGTGCCACAATCACCCGACCAAAGGCGGAAATCGTCGCGCCCACGGGGAAGTTGTATTCCACCCCGTTGGTGAAGCGCCATGAGGCACCCGTTTCCGGGCCCAGCACGATGGTCGAAGCCGTCGTGTTATAGAGCTCGATGTATTCGCCGTTCTGATCATTGCTGGCGGGGTCATACATGATCTCGGTCATGATGACATCACCCAAGAGCGGCATGGCATTGGCCGCGCCGGGCGTGTTCTCGCTCATGGCCACAAACTTATCACCGCCATCACTCGTGACGTAGATACCAA
>Ga0070726_10004252_pt1 | contig 11545 bp, 6 predicted proteins | sample tdAd471_FD_67275 | JGI IMG/M metagenome (GOLD analysis project Ga0070726, IMG submission 67275) | Marine sediment microbial communities from the Atlantic coast under amendment with organic carbon and nitrate - tdAd47.1 | ecosystem: Environmental > Aquatic > Marine > Coastal > Sediment | place...
GGCGGCACCAGAGCGGCCTCGGCAATCGTCTCCATCGCCCGAATCCGCTCCGCATCGCTCTGATCGGCAGCAACAACAACTCCGCCAGCAGCAACGATCCAGACCAGCCCGACCGCGCCCACGCTCACGCTCTTAAAACTACTCATGCCAGCACCTCGCAAGGAAACTCCAAACCCACCCGGATTCTGGCACTCCCCAACGACGATTGAAACCACAGCAAAAGCGCCGCCGAGCCACCCGACATCTCAGACGCAGCCGTCTGAGCACAATCATTCTGCCCTGATCATTCTGCCAACAACCTGCTCGCGAGAAAAAGTACGCTTCAATCTCGACGGTTTGATTTGCCACAAAGAGGCACGAGAAGCCACGAAAGAACAGCAACATTCTCTGTCTTCTTTCTATGGCTTCTCGTGCTTCTTCGTGGCCAGCTCTGCGACTCGTACTCAGCAAAACGGTGCAGGCCGTCCTGGCCAGTCCCCGGCCTTTGCGACTCAGCCGGGCCCCCCGACATTCCAGACGCAGCCGTCTGAGCAGAATTTTTCTGCCCCGAATCATTCTGCCAACCGTCTGCTCGCAAGAAAGTACGCTTCAATCTCGACGGATTGACTCACCACAAGAAAGCACGAGAAGACACGAAAAGAGCAGCAGCAATCTCTGTCTTCTTTTTGTGGCTTCTCGTGCCTCTTCGTGGCCAGAAATGCGACTCGTATTTTTCGGAACGGCGCGAGCCTCACTCCAGCTCTGCGATGATCTCCGCGACACTGCCGCGGTCGCCCAGGCGAATCAGACTTATCTCGGCCCATACGCCACAGTGGGGGACGGACTGGCATGACCAGCGGCATGACGCCAGTCGGCGTCGGTCTGCCGTAGAGCGTTGCCGCTCGCTCGTCGTGGTCATTCCTGCGACGATAAACTGCCGCGTCCGTTATCGACGTCGGAAATCTCTACGAGGACAGCCTGATGACTCGGTGTTCTGCCGCATCAAAATGCTTTGCCCTTCTGGTGACGATCTGCCTCACCAGCGCGAACAGCGAGCGACTGCTCGGGCAGGAGTCCGCATCTGACAAGGCTCCTCAGGGACTGCTGGCACTCTACGACTTTTCTGCCAGCGATCAGGCGGTGGTGAAGGACGTTTCCGGGGTTGGGCAGCCATTGGATTTGAGGATTGCTGATCCGAAAGCTGTGCGGCGGTCGGTCGGGGGGCTGGAGGTTGTTGGGAAGACGGCGATTCAGTCTGCCGGGCCGGCGACGAAAGTGATTCAGGCGGTAAAGCAGTCGGGGGAGATTGCTGTTGAGGTCTGGGTGCGACCGGCGAATACCAGCCAGAAGGGGCCGGCGCGGATTGTGACGGTCTCGGCGAGTCCCAATGAGCGGAACCTGACGCTCGGGCAGGACGGTGATCGGTACGACGTGCGCCTGCGGACGACCCGGACAACGACGAATGGAATGCCATCGGTGTCGACGCCGGGACGGTCGCTGGCGACGAAGCTGACTCACGTTGTCTATTCGCGCGAGCGGTCCGGGATCGCTCGCGTCTTTATCGACGGAAAACAGGTTGCCGAGAAGCGGATCGATGGCAGCACGTCGAACTGGGACGAACGGATGAAGCTCGGGCTGGCCAACGAATTCGGCGGCGAGCGTCCGTGGCAGGGAACGTTTCGCCTGGTCGCGATCTACAGCCGCGCTCTGAGTCCTGGTCAGGTCGCCGCGCACTTCAAAGCCGGGCCGGACGGCAGGGCGTCGAAGGAGATCGTCGCTCAAAACAAGGCCGCTGCGGCAGCCCGACACTTTCATACGCGGATCGCCGCCCTGCTCTCGCGGCACTGTCTGGAGTGTCACGACGCGGCGTCGCCCAAAGGCGGGCTCGATCTGTCTCGCCGCGAAGCCGCTCTGAAAGGTGGCGAGAACGGACCGTCGTTTGTCGCCGGCAAACCTGACGATTCGCTGCTGTGGCAGTTCGTCGAATCGGGTGAGATGCCGAAAGATCGCGACCCGCTGTCCGACGCGGACAAAGCCGCACTCAAACAGTGGATCGCCGACGGAGCCGTCTGGCCGGATGGCACGATCGACCCGGCGGTCTACGCTCAGGGTGGCCACGCGGATGACGTCTGGATTCAGCGGCTGACGAAGAGCGAGTACGTCGAGACAGTTCGCGGCGCGACAGGAATTGATATCTCGAAAGAAGCTGCCGAGCTGCTACCGAAGGATCTGCGGGCCGACGGATTCAGCAATACGGCCTACAACCTGAACGTCGACCTGCAGCACGTCACCGCGTACGCCCGGCTGGCGGAAATAATTGTCGAACGGCTCGACGTTCCGAAGTTCGCCAGCCGCTTCAGCAAGGACCGCAGCATCGAAGACAAGCCGATGCGGAACCTCGTCGCAAAGATGGGCAGGTGGCTGCTGCGTGGCCCGCTGAGCGAGGACGAAGTCGCTCTGTATCGAGGCATCGCGACGACCGTTGCCTCGGCTGGCGGCGGGTATGAGGAATCCGTGTCGCTGATTATCGAAGCGATGCTGCAGTCGCCACGGTTCATCTATCGTGTCGAGAATCAGCGCGGCGACGGCACGGCCTGGCCAATCAACGATTACGAACTCGCGTCGCGGCTCAGCTACATTCTGTGGGGCGGCCCGCCGGACGACGCGTTGTTCAAGTCCGCCGAGGCCGGAGAACTGTCGCGGCCCGACGTTCTGAAGCAGCACGTCGAGCGGATGCTCAAGGACCGCCGGGCCGTTGAACGATCGAAGCAGTTCATCGACGAATGGCTGAACCTCGGACGCCTTGCCAGCCTGAGTCCCAACGCGAAGAAGTTCCCCGAATGGAACGCCGACATCGCCAACGCGATGCGACTCGAAACGCTGACGTTCTTTGAAGACGTCGCGTGGAAACAGAAGCGTCCTCTGAGCGACCTGCTGAATGCTCAGGTTACGTTCGCGACGGCTGACCTGGCAAAGCTCTACGGCCTGCCGGAAGCAACCATCGGCGGCGGCTCCTCGAAAACAGAGCCGGTCCGCTATGACGTCTCGTCCGTGCCTGGCCGCGGCGGATTGCTGACTCAGGGCAGCGTGCTCACAGTCGGCGGCGACGAAGCGTCGATGGTGTCGCGCGGCCTGTTCGTCATGCACGAATTGTTGCGAGGCGTCGTCAGTGCTCCGCCACCAGGCGTTAACACAGTGCCGCCACCCACGAAAGAGGGACTGACACAACGTCTCATTGCGGAAGGCCGCATTGCCGACAGGAACTGCGGCGGCTGTCATGCGCGGTTCGAGCCGTTGGCCTTCGGGCTCGAGAAGTTCGACGGGATCGGCGTCTGGAAGGAAAAAGACGAGCACGGCAACCCGTTGCGCGACGATGGAGAAATCCTGTTCCCCGGCACCGCGAAGCCGGTGAAGTATCGGTCGTCTGCCGAGCTGATGAACCTGCTGGCCAGCAGCGACCGCGTTAAGGAATCGCTGACCTGGAAGATCGCCCAGTTCGCCGTCGGCCGGCCCCTGACGGCCGTGGATGTTCCCACGCTCAAACAGATCCACGAAACTGCTCAGAAGAACGGAGGCACCTACGCCGCCGTGATCTCCGCCGTCGTCACCAGCGATCTTGTTCTGAAGACTCGAACGGAACCGCGGCAGCGCACGACGGCACAGACGGATTAGGCTCTACCTCCCGTAGCTACGCTCGCCAGAGCGTGGATTCCCGCCGTCTGGCGACGGCAGCTACGACGGCTCGAACAACTTCCAACCGTAGTCACGATTCACTTCTTCAATTCCGGAATCGAATGATGACTCAGCTCCGCATGAATCGCCGCACCACTCTCAAAGGCATCGGCTCGGTCGCGATTGGCCTGCCGTTTCTGGAAGAGATGCTCCGCTCGAACGCCGTTGCCGCCGCGCAGGACGACGTCCCCGTGCGAGCATTCAACGTCTTCTTCGGACTCGGCATCCCGGCTCCGTTGCAGACGGAAGGTTTTGATGGAGTGCTCGAACCTCTGAAGCCGCTGGGCGACAAGCTGCTCATCATGCGGAAGGTCGATCAGGTGCGTTGCGATCGATCCGGCATCAATGCTCACTTTGACGGAGCCTCCGGAGCCTTCACCGCTGAACCGCCCGATGGCGAAGCGAAGTCCGGCGGTCCGTCGATCGATCAGGTCATCCGCAAGGCTCATTATCCCAAAGGCCTGCCGTCCGGCATGGTGCCGACACTGGTCGCCGGGACGTTCTTCCGCCGCAGTCGCGTCAGCCGCTACGTGCACAGCTACAACGATGACGGCACCGTCGCTGGCGTCATGCAGGAACGACCGCGCGACGTGTTCGACCGCGTGTTCGGGACGGTCGCTCTGGCCGCTGACAATGGCGACCTGCGACGCCGACGCCTGAAGCGCAGCGTGCTCGATTCCGTCGTCGACCAGTACCGCTTCTACACCGGCGAACGTTCACCGCTCGGTGCGGCATCGCGAGGCCGAGTCGCCGACCACCTCGACCGGATCCGCGAACTCGAACAACGCGCGTACTCGCTAAAGGACAGCCAGAAGGGAGCACCACCGGCCCCTGCCCCGTCGAAGCTCGCGCACGGCGGCGTCGCCGATCCGGGCGGCGAGGGCATCGACATGGTCCTCGACGATCTGGTCGCTGAATGGCGGCTGCTCGCTGACCTGTACGCTCTGGCGATTCAGACTGACCGTACTCGTTTCGGAGCCATCACGTTTCTGGCCGCGGGCGAACGGCTGCGCGTCACCGGCGAATACAAGTACGACGGTCGCACGGTTTACAACTTCAACGATGCGAAGGACCTCAACGCGTCCGGCTCACAGGGCTGCAGTCACGAGTGGTGGCACAAGTTCAACGAGAAGCGGAAGAACGAGCAACTGCGGGCTCACGCTCACATGAAGATGCGCGAGGTCGCCTACTTCCTGCAGCGTCTGAACGAAGCCGACGCTCGCGAAGCGAACGGTCGGACGATCCTGGAGAACTCGCTGATCACGATCTCGACTGAATCCGGCGACGGTCGCCACAACGACGTCAAACGCGAACTCTCCGGCGTCTTCCACGCAATCACGGGTGCCAACGGTCGCTTCAAGACCGGCCAGATTATGGATGTCGGAGCGGAAGGGCTCGACGTCTACAACACAATGCTCGCCGGCATGGGAACGGCACAACGCCTCGGCCCGACGAATCGCGAGTTCAAATCGGTCGACGCCATCCGGGCGTGAATCTGGAAATCCATCGTCGAGTCTTCGCGCATCGCTGACTGGCATTCTTCTGAAGCACAGAGATTCCGGAGCGCCAGCCAGCGCAAAAGGGTCGGCAGGAATATGGATGGCAGGAATATTCAGCTGATGTCTTCCTGCCTCACAATCTTCCTGCCTTTCAATATTCCTGCCTTTCAATATTCCTGCCTTTCAATATTCCTGCCTTCGGGACATGAGAAGAACGCACGGAAGCTGATCGATTGCGGTCAGCATGTCCCATCTGACTCTCCAGGACCTCGAAGTTTATTCCATTCACAAGGTTGCCCGATCCATGTCGAATCAGCTACTCGCGAATCAGGTCGTATGGATCACAGGCTCTTCGCGCGGTCTCGGGCGCGAGATGGCGTTTGAAATTGCTCGGCAGGGCGGGCGCGTCGCGGTGCATGGCACTCGACCGAACAGCCCCAGCACGTTTGATGAAGGTTCGACGCTTGACGACCTGGCAGCGGAGATCACTCGCGAGACAGGTTCGGAGTGCTGTGCCGTCTTCGCGGATGTGACGCAGGAAGCCGAAGTTCAACGGGCAGCGGCAGAGGTCGAGCAGAAGCTCGGGCCAATCGACACGCTGGTCTGCTGTGCCGGCGGCGACATCGGTAAGGGCGGGACGGCGGTCGGCAAAGGCGGGCGTCCGGAAGAGGACGACTGCCTCAACATCGCGCTCGACGACCTGCAGAGCGTCATGGACCGCAATCTGCTGGGCACGATTCTCGCCTGCCGGGCGGTCGCTCCGGGCATGATGCAACGCAAGTCGGGACGGATCGTCACGATCGGCAGTATCGCGGGCTGCTTCGGACGGCCGACCGGTTCGATCTATGCCGTCGCCAAGGCCGCCGTCCACGAATACACACGGTGCCTGGCCGAGCAACTCAAGCCGTTCAACATTCCCGTCAACTGCGTCGCTCCGGGCGGCACGGTGACAGAACGCTTCCTGCGAATTCACGAAGTCAATGACGACCGCCTGGTCACCGAAGGCACGCTGGACCGCTATGGACGACCGCACGAAGTCGCCACGGTTGTCGCGTTTCTCTGCTCGCCAGGCGCCGGTTTCATCAGCGGTCAGGTCATCCGTGTCGACGGCGGCGGTCAGACGTTTCCCTGCTGAAGCGGCCCGGCAGGCGGGCTCCCCCGCTCTCTCTGCACTGCCGCGTCCCAGTCGCTCGGCCAGGTCAGCTTGACGTTGTCCGGATCGCCATCAACAAGCTTCACCACACGGCCGCAGCGCTGCAGCAGAAATGTCGTACTTGGCTCGAACCAGCCTTCAGTCGCTGCCCGACATGATGCCTCGACAAGCCAGTCCCGACGAAATGCCTGCGGAACCTGAATCGCCACGACGCGCTCCCGATCGAGAGGCTCACTCAGGACATCGCCGTCGCGGACTGCGAGCCCGTCGCGAACAGGAATCGGCACGGCACAGGTCACGGCACCGCAAGTGCGGACCGACTCAAGCAGCCGCTCAATCAGTTCCGGTGTTGCGAACGGTCGAGCGACCTCGTGCAGAATCACGAAGTCGGATTGCGACAGACTGGCAAGTTTCGACACCGTTTCCTGCCGCGTTTTTCCGCCGGGGACGAATCGGACATCCGCCGTGTCGCTGAGTTTCCTCGCTTCGTCAATCAACTCCTCGGGCAGTCCGGCAATGATCTGCCCGGCGTAGGGCCGCACCAGATTGATGGCTCGCTCCAGCAGAGTACGTCCACCGAGTTCCAGCATGGCCTTGGGACGATTTCCGAAACGCTCACCTCGCCCGGCGCCAAGAATCAGCGCGGTGACCGAGTCGCGCGACGGCAACTCACAGGCCATAGCAGTGTCGCTCATCGTGCCGTCCATTCTGAATCGTCGAGTGCGGCGATGTGCTCAACAATGCGTTCTCCCGCCCGCCCGTCTGTCAGCTCGCCAAACAGCTCGCTGCGATAACGACGCCGCGCTTCCGCCTGCGCGTCGGGATTCCGCAGCGCTTCGGCAATGGCCCGCGGAACCTCCTCGACCTGCTCAACCTGCAAGCCCATATCGCGCCACGTCCACTCAATGCCCTGCGCATCGAAATAACGAGACTGAAATCGCTGCGGGTTGTTCACAAGAACGAGTGGCCGATCGAGTGCCAGAAACTGAAAGAGCACACTGGACGCGTCTCCCAGAAGCACGTCGGCAGCCTTGAGGACCGGCACAATATTCAGCGCGGGATCGTCGGCGAGGATCACTCCCTCATTGTCCGCGGCCAGGCGACGCCAGATCTCGATCCAGCGCGGACTGTGCGAGAACGAAACCGGGTGCGGCTTGATGATCAGCACGGCGTCCGGCGTCTCCCCGCGTACCAGATGCACGAGTCGATCGCCAAACATCTCGACCGACGCGAGGTCCGGCGTCCAGGTGGGCGCGTACACGATCACCGCCTGATCCGTCGGAACTTCAAACGGAAGCGGCGAGGGCTCCGGTCGAAAGAGCGGATCCATCTGCACGAAACCCGTGATCCAGAAATCCCGACGCGGTCGAGCCCGATTTCGAACATACCACTGCCGACTGGCTTCGCTGGTCAGACAGGCAAAGTCCGCCGCCCGCGCCCCCTGATGAGTCGTCGTCTTGCTGATCAGCCCATGCCTCGTCCAGACAAACAAGGCACGCGGCAAATGAAACCGCAGACTCGCCGACTGCGAACTGCTGACCACAACGATCTGCGGGTCGAACTCCTTCAGCTCGCGCAGGCTCGACGTCATCAACAGCGGGAAACGGCCACGCGCGGCATCGAAGATCGGCTTCTGAACGTGATAGTGGTACGGCTGTTCGAGAAACAGCGCGATGCGACGTCCGGACGCCTGCTCGCCGTGCCGCACCTTCGCACTGTCTCGTGACTCACCACCGCCTCGCGACTCAACGCCGACTCGCGACTCACCGCCGGCTCGCGCCACGACGTTGTCCAGCGCAGCTCGAATGAATGTGTTGCCAGGCTCCAGTTCCGCCGCCCGTCGCAGCAGATCATCGCAGCGATGGTCGGCCTCGCCGGATGAACGCCGAACGCGCGACAGCTGCAACAACGTCTCCGCGTCGCCGGGACGCCGTTTGTTCGACTGTTCCAGCACTGCCAGAGCGTCGTCGTCACGTCCCGCCCGCCAGAGTGCCGCTCCGTAGTTCGTGAGCAGGTCGGCGTCGTCTGGTGACGCCTGCAGGCGGTCTTCGAGGCGACGGACGACTGCCGACGCTCGATCCAGATAGTTACTGAGAATCTGCAGGTTGTGAGCGGCCCCCGAGTGCGACGGATTCAGCTCCAGCACGCGCTCATAATGCCGCGCTGCGAGTTCGGGACAGGCCGAGAGGTCCGCCGCCTGGCCCAGCAGAAACCAGACGCGAGCGTCCTCCGGCTGCCTCTCCGCGGCGACCGTCAATCGCTCCGTGGCCTCATCACAGCGTCCCAGTTCAATCAGCATGGCCCCCAGCAGGCGATGCGCCGCAGCGCGTCGACCATCAATGCCAATCGCACGGAGAAGAGTCTGCTCGGCGGCGTCTTCATTCCCGGTCTGCAGGAGAGCCCATCCCAGGTTGCACAACGCCTCGTAATGAGACGGTGCCTCTTGAACGGCACGCTGTAACGGAGCGATCGCCGCCTCCGCCTCGTCTTGCTTCAGCAGCAGGTGGCCGAGATTGCTCAGTGCGTCGACGCAGTGGCTATCCAGTTCAATCGCTCGCCGGAAGCACTCCGCCGCGCGCTCGATCTCATTTCCCGCCTCGTCCCTTACCTCTGCCGCGAGATCAGTCTCACTTGCCGCCAGCCACGCTCGACCGAGATTGTTCCAGAAGTCCGCGCGATCCGGACACGTTTCGACGGAGGCCCGCAACAGTTCACGAGCGTGATCGACATCTCCGCGCTGCAGAGCAACCACCCCGAGATAATGCCGCGCCCCGGCATGACCAGGGTCAACTTCCAGCACGCGACGGTACAGCGCTTCGGCTTCGGACAGCTGTCCGCTGCGATGCTTCGCAACAGCGGTTTTGTAAAGACCGGCCATAAATCCATCTTGAAGGAGCCTGCCGTCAATTGAGGCAAGCCTGGCAAGCGTTTCCGATTTCTGCGTCTTTCAGAGTTGCCCGGACCGTACAACGCACCGACGACCGTGTGATCAGAAGCCGGCTCTGGTCGCGGCATCCCAATCACCCGCCACTCCGCCATCGCCGATCTAATCCGTGGAACCGGACCGCGCCGGATTGCCTGCTGCGTCACGCTCTCAGCTCACGCTCGGCCAGGCACACTCGCTCGGCTCCCGCCGGAAGATTATCCCGCGCAGGACGTCTGCTCCAGCCCTGCCGGATCACTGACGCATGGAATGCCAACGGAGATCGCAATGCGAATGACGCACTGGAAATCACTTGTGACGGGCGCCGCGGCCGTTCTGGTCGGGCTGTCGACGTTCGCCGCTCAACAGGCCGGTGCCCAGGTTGTACCGGGGTCGGGTTACAAGATCAGTGAAGTCGGCGACGACTTCGAGGACGAAAGCTGGGGCTACACGCCGAACTGGCCCAAAGCCTCGCAGAACCTCGACGGCCAGACTCGACCCGACCTCGGCGAAGCCACCAACGGTCGCTGGTATGAAAGCGGTTATCGAGGACAGCCCGACGTGATCAAACGCGTCGCGACTCCGGCTGGCGGACTGCCGGGCAGCAAAGGTTCGCTGCTGCTGCGTTCCAAGTTCACCGGCATCCCGGACATGATCACCCGGAAGCAGCAGCAGGACGACTTCCTCGCCAACGTCAACGGGATCACCGGCGCCATCGGCGTGCAGTACTCGCCCAGTGTTGTGACGCGCGTCTTTCTGCCGCCGTGGGATCAGTGGGAGCAGCGGACGGGTGCGTCTTTCGGTTTCCGTGCCGACGTCGAAGGCCTGATGGTCAAGAAGGAAGAACGCCGCGGCCTGTTCGGCATTCGCCTGAAGGAAGAGAAGAAAGTCGACGCTTACTGGCCCGGATTCTTCATTCAGTACAACTGCAAGAAGGATCCGCGTAACGACGAAGACTCGGCGCTCATTCTCATCCGTTCGGATGAACTCGGTCGCGACCTGTTCGGCCCTTACATCACCGAAACCGGCTGGTGGACCTTCGGCATGAGCTTCACACCGGACGGCCGCGTCCATTACTACGCGAGCCCCGGCGTCGACAAGCTCACGCAGGCGGACTACATCACCTCCAACAAGCCGTACAACGCTCAGGCTCAGCGGCTGGTGACGTTCTTCTACAACGTGGTCTCGCAGGATGACGGTCGAACCTGGTCGACCCCGTGGATCGTCGACGATCCGGAAGTTTACGTCCTGCGTCGCTGGTGGCGTTAAGCCAGTAACCCCGATTTCACCTTCGGGGCGAATGTAAGGCGGCATGTTCAAACAGCCCGCCAGCGGTCCTTCTGAAGACTGCTGGCGGGTTTTTCGCGCGCCTCAGATCGACCTGAATCTCACTCGACTTCAGGGTCAGCTTCCGCAGTCAGAAAGCCGCGACGCTCGCCCTCAACAGATTGGCGTCAGCGCCACTTCACTCCCGGCGCAACCACGCGTCAGGACCGTTCCGGAGAACCGACCAGGCCTTCCATCAGCGTTCTGCGAGTTTCCAACGACCAGGCCGGCAGACGCTCCCGAATCCGCCGCCACCTCTCCACTCGTCGGAGTATCGGCGAGAACCGAACCGACGTGCCGACGCTTCCCCGAGGTCGAACGCGGTCTCGTCCGCTGACAGTCAAGCGTTGTTGACTCCGTCCGCTGTCCGGTAGTCTGAGGCTGCTGGACCGTCCCCGGTCGTTTCCCCTGCGACAATGCGGTCCGGCATCGGCATCCCCGCTGAGTCCGACGCCCTCCCTCGTTTTCCCGCCCCGCAAGCATTTCGGCCGCGCATGACGCGTCGAAATCGCGACACCTTCGACAACGATTCCTCATGGCTCAATCACGACTTCCCGTCATGCGAACTCTGATCGCGCTGGCGCTCCTGTCGATTGCGATCCGTCCCGGCAACGCGCAGGACGACGAGACACCTCGCACTCGCGTCTCATCATCAGCGTCCGGGGCCACAGCGTCCGACACCGCAACTCCCGACACCGCAACTCCCGACACCGCAACTCCCGACACCGCAACTCCCGACACCACAACTCCCGACACCACAACTCCCGACACCACAACCAGCGACGAGTCCTCAAACCGCGACACTGGAATGCTGACCTTTGCGTTTGATCGGACGCCGTGGCGGGATGTGATCACATGGCTGGCGGAATCGTCCGATCTGGCACTGCACGTCACAGACCTGCCCAGCGGGAGTTTCAGCTACTCGGACAACAG
>Ga0070726_10004253_pt1 | contig 11543 bp, 10 predicted proteins | sample tdAd471_FD_67275 | JGI IMG/M metagenome (GOLD analysis project Ga0070726, IMG submission 67275) | Marine sediment microbial communities from the Atlantic coast under amendment with organic carbon and nitrate - tdAd47.1 | ecosystem: Environmental > Aquatic > Marine > Coastal > Sediment | place...
GGAGAACCTCTCTACTTCGACGCTGAAGGAAGACGCCTATGCCTTCGTCTTCAATCAGAAAGGCCTGATGGCCGGTCTCAGCATTGAAGGTACGAAAATCACCAAGCTTCAGTAAACTAAAGGCTCAGGTGAGCTAAGGTGGAGGCGTAGGGCTCTCGGTCATCGAGCCCTGCGCCTTTTTCTTGTGTGGGACTAAAGAATGACCCGCTCGCGATAGCTGATGCCGGGGCCGTAGCTTTCAAGGCCTGTACACGGGCGGGACTCAAAGCCCTGGCGGGACCAGTAAGTCTCCGTTCCCGGAAGGGCGACGAGGGAGATCACCGGCAAGCCGACCTGACGCGCCACCTGTTCAACCGCCTGAACGGCGAGCAAACTGGCCCCCTTGCCGCGCGCAGCCGGAAGCAGGGCAATATCATGCAGATAGAGACAGTCCGCCCCCTGCGGCAGGGCTGTCAGCTCCGTATCGAGAGGAACAGGTTGCCCGCACCGCCAAGGATGGCTGATCAGATAGCCGACAACCTGCTTCCCCATCCGACAGACGAAGCAGCCCGGCGCGAACAGGGAGAGCCGGTTGGCAAACACGGCATCGGATTCCGGATAACCGGCATGCACCTCTGCCGCGATACGGGAGATGTCAGGCAGGTGTTCTAGGCCTGCCTGCATCCAGACTGTCATTATCATACGTGCCTACCGGAAAGGCGGCTCATCAAAGGCGCGCAGTTTGCGGCTGTGCAGCTTGGCGCCCTTGTCGGCAGCGAGGCGCTCCAGCGTTTCGATCCCGATACGGATATGTTCGCTGATCGCGCGTTCATAAAAGCGGTTCGCCGCGCCGGGCAGTTTGATCTCGCCATGCAGGGGCTTGTCTGACACACACAGCAGCACGCCATAAGGCACCCGCAGACGGAAGCCATTGGCGGCAATCGTCGCGCTTTCCATATCGATGGCAATGGCACGGGATTTGTTGAACCGGCGGGACGTGGCCGAGAAGCGTAACTCCCAGTTCCGGTCATCCGTGGTGACAACCGTTCCTGTCCGTAGACGGCGCTTCAGCTGTTTCTCTGTCTCGCCTGTCACGGCAGCGGCCGCTTCCTGCAGGGCCACTTGAACTTCGGCAATCGGCGGTACAGGAATTTCCGGCGGCAGGACGGAGTCCAGCACATGATCTTCCCGTAGATAGGCGTGGGCCAGAACATAATCCCCGATCGCCTGGCTGTGACGCAGGCCGCCACAATGGCCAACCATCAGCCAGACCTGAGGCCGCAGAACGGCCAGATGGTCTGTAATTGTCTTCGCATTGGACGGGCCGACACCGATATTCACCAGCGTGATACCCGCACCGTTCGGGGCGCGCAAATGGTAGGCCGGCATCTGGAACCGGCGCCAAGGGGACGCATCAATCTCGGCGCGAGTCGTCTCGGTCGGCTCGGAAACTTCCAACCCGCCAGGCACAGACAGAGACGTGTAGTGATTATCCTTCACCAGTTGGTCCAGCGCCCAGTCACAGAACGCATCAACATAGCGGTGATAGTTCGTGAACAGCACATAATGCTGGAAATGCTCCACCGGCGTGCCGCAATAATGCTGCAGACGCTTCAGCGAGAGGTCCACACGCTGGGCATCGAACAGGGCCAGGGGATGGGTCTCATAAGGCTCATACAATTCGCCATCGGCCACTTCATCGCCAATGTCAGCCAGGTTCGGGCTGGGGAAGTGTCGAGCCAGTTCTGCCGGGGAAATTTCCTCCAGACCGTTGGCCAGCCCCTGCTCCCAGACATAGGCGTAGGGGATTTCGGAGTCGGATTTCTCGACATGAATCTCGACCTCATAATCCCGCATCAGCAGGGTCAGCTGCTCGCTGAGATAGTCCCGGAAAAAATCCGGCCGCGTAATGGTGGAGATATAGGTGCCGGCTTCAGACATCTTGCCGAAGGCGCGCGAAATGGGCGGCGGCGGGCCATCCGGATTGTAGATGAGACGGATCTGCGGATAGCAGAAAGCCCCGGACTTGCGCAGCGCAGGGTCAGGCGGCGTGCCTTCGCGCAGGAATGTGTTCAGGGCGGCGGAAAGGGCCGTTACGGCCTCGGTATAGAGCGCTTCCAGCGCGTCTATAACGTGTTCGGGTGTAGTGAGTTTCGACATGTCACCAAATGGCTGGATTGCGACGTTCTGTCAATCTGTCAGGGTCATAGCACGGCCGGATGACAAACAAATGTGCAGCCCTCGCACAGCTTGCGTGCAGAATGGCAACGCAAGGCAGCTATGACTTTCTGAACAGCAAAATAGGGTTGAGCCATGCACGAACCTCGTGAATTGTTGCAATGCAACATGAGATGACCAACCCGGGCGGACGGCCATGACACTCAGGTGTCACCGCCGGGAATAATAAACGGCAATTTCGTGTGGCGGGAGGAGTTTCCTGACGGCCAAAAGGCCGCCGCTAACTCTGAAGGTATTGAACCATGAAAAAGTTTATCATCCCGGCCCTGCTGGCCGCAGCTACCCTCGCCCCGGCCGCAGCAACTGCTGAAGGCAAGCCGATCACGGTTGAGGTTTCCTATGACAAGGTCCTTTTGGCCTCTGATATGGGCGCCAGCATTGTGATGGAGTCCGTTGAGAAGCAGGCCAAATCCGCCTGCACCACGCGCTCTCCCGTCACCAACCAGGCCTACACTGACCGTGAATGCGCGAAGAATGTCACGAAAAGCGCCATGAAGAAAATCCTTGAAAATCAGGAAGTTTCCGGCCTCGACACCTCTCCGGTCTTCGCACGCCAAGCTGTAACCCTCGTCGCTGACGCGGGACAACGCTAGACCATTTCCTCCCGGAATAGCGTTGAGAGGGGCTGCCCATGGCCACGGGCAGCCCCTCACTTTTTGCAGCGACACGGCAATTTCTGACAAATTTCATCTAACGGATTGGCGAGTTTTACACCCTCTCTGTGAGAATTAGGGTTTCGATGAAGAAACCATATATCCCCTCTCAGATTGCCTCGATTGCTGATGACGCGCCGTCAGACACACTGGCCGACATGCTGAAATCCGCCTTGTCGGCTGTTCGTGAGCATCTCGAACTCGACATCGCCTACATGTCTGAATTCGTGGATGGCGATACGGTGTTCCGGGAAGTGATCGCCCCGCAAATGACGGACATGATTGCCGACGGCGAACTGGGAGATGGCCTCCAGGTGGGCAAGAGCCTGCCGAAGATGGAGACTTATTGCCATCACATCATGGACGGCCTGCTGCCCACGCTGATCACGGATACAAATGAGCTGGAGATTTCGCGCAATCTTCAGGTCACCAAGGATCTCAAGATTGCAGCCCATGTCGGCATCCCGCTCGTCCTGAAGGATGGCACCAAGTTCGGCATGTTCTGCGGCATCAGCCACACGCCAAAGCCCACCATGAATGAGCGCGACCTGCGTGTGATGCAGATGTTCGCGAACATGGTAACTGAGCATCTGGACAGCCAGATGGCGGCGCATCAGCGCTCAGGCCGTATGCGCGACCGGATCGATGCGCTGGTTGACCAGAATGACTTCGAAATTGCCTATCAGCCCATCCTGAACATTCATGAGATGCGCCCGGTTGGGTATGAAGCGCTTTGCCGCTTTACCGGCACAGGCCGCGCGCCGGATGTTTGGTTTGCCGAGGCAGATGATGTCGGCCGCCTGCAGGAGCTGGAAATGGCCGTCATCCGCAAGGCGCTCAACCCGCTGACCGGTCTTTATCCGCTGAAGTTTATCTCGATCAATGCCTCCCCCGAAACCGCGATTTCGGAAGAGTTCCGTTCCCACATGATGAAGCAACCGCTGGAGCGCATTGTTCTGGAAATCACGGAGCACGCTCAAGTCGACAGCTATGAGCAGCTGATGCAGGCCCTGAAGCCGCTGCGCCGCCGCGGCATGCGGCTGGCTGTGGACGATGCGGGCGCGGGCTATTCCTCGATGCGGCACATTCTGAAGCTGCGCCCGGACATCATAAAGCTGGACATGAGCATCACGCGGGATCTGGACAAGCACCCTTCTCACTGCGCCCTGGTGCGGGCGATGGTGCACTTCTCGAATGAAACGCAGGGCCACGTTGTGGCAGAAGGCATCGAAACCGAGATCGAGCTGGAAACGCTGCGCTCGCTGGGTGTCCAGAAGGGCCAGGGCTATTTTCTCGGGCGGCCCAAGATCGGCCTTGACGGGCCCCAGACCTTCAAGGCCTCCCTGATCGCCTGAACTAATTTCTCTCAATAATGGATCATATCCCGGCACGCCGCGTTTACTTGGCAGGCTAGCGGGAACACGTATTCAAAGAGAAGAGAAATGTCAGATACCCGAATTACAAATCCCCTAATCAGTTGCCACAGGGTTGAAGGCACGGAAGTTTACAATGCGGATGGGGACAAACTCGGCCACATTGACAGCATCATGCTGGACAAGCGCAAGGGCAATGTCGCCTATGCCGTCATGTCTTTTGGCGGGTTCCTCGGCATTGGGGAAGAATACCACCCCCTGCCCTGGAATGCCCTGACCTATAATGAAAGCCTGGATGGATATGTCATCCGTCTGAGCAAGGAGCAACTCAACGCAGCCCCCAGGCTCAAGCGCAATGAGTATGAGCGTCTGCAGGACCACATCTATGGCAAGAGTGTGTACGCATATTATGGCGCAGCGCCGTATTGGTACTAGACAGCCCCCGCGACAAAAAAAGCTCCCGGCACGAAATAGCCGAGAGCTTTTTGGAAATCAGCCTGAGATAACCTTATTCGGCCGGAACCTCTGACGTTTTGCGGCTATCGAATTTCGACCACACCCCGTCATCACCATGCCAGTCACCGCGGGTTGCGCCCTTGGAATATTCGGTTGCGCGCTGTTCGAAGAAGTTGGCGTGCTCAACACCATTCAGGATTTCCGTCAGCCACGGAATCGGGTGTTTGGTGATACCGTAGATCGGCTCCAGCTTCAGCTGACCAAGACGCCAGTCGGCGATGTAGCGGATATAGTTCTTGATGTCGTCCGGCGTCATGCCTTCGACCGGGCCCATCTCGAAGGCCAGCTCGATGAACTTGTCTTCCAGCGCGACCACGGTGCGGCAGCACTCGCGGATACGCTCGCGCAGCTCATTGTTCATGACATTGGTTTCGGCGCAGAAGGTGTGGAACAGCTTGATCATGCCTTCGCAGTGCAGCGACTCGTCGCGCACGCTCCAGCTGACGATCTGGCCCATGCCCTTCATCTTGTTGAAGCGCGGGAAGTTCATCAGCATCGCAAACGAGGCGAACAGCTGAAGGCCTTCCGTGAACGCACCGAACACGGCCATGGAGACGGCAAGGTCTTCATTGGTCTCGCAGCCGAACTGGCCGAGATAGTCGTGCTTGGCGGCCATCTCCTTGTATTCCATGAAGGCGGAGAATTCGCTGTCCGGCATGCCGATGGTTTCGAGCAGCAGGGCATAGGCCGCGATGTGGATCGTCTCCATGTTCGAGAAGGCCGACAGCATCATCGACACTTCCACCGGTTTGAAACGCGGCATGTAGTTGGTCATGTAGTTGGCGCCGACTTCGACGTCCGACTGGGTGAAGAAGCGGAAGATCTGCGTCAGCAGGTTACGCTCTTCCTCGGAGAGCTTCACCGCCCAGTCCTTGCAATCCTCGCCCAGCGGCACCTCTTCCGGCATCCAGTGGACCTGTTGCTGCGTCTTCCAGAAATCATACGCCCACGGGTAACGGAACGGCTTATAGGCGAGACTCGGCGTCAGCAGCCCGGGCACATTGGAATTTCCGTCAGCCATTACGGCCTCCTACATCATCGTCTTGTGTTGTTAAGGATAATCTACACCACATATAGTGTCTTATTCGACCATGTGCCGCAAGATGTTCTTGTGCGACAAACATGACTTGTCCACAGGGCTGCTCACAGTTTTGGCATATTTAAGCCGTAAGGCTAGCCCCGTCTTGAAATGTGCCGCATGACAGGCACATCAAAAGGCCCAGCTGCCCTGCCATAATGAGATTCGAGTTGCCATGCGTTTTTTGAGCCTTGTCTTCCTTGCCTTCCTCACCGTGTTTGCCCAGCCCGCTGCGGCAGAGGCGAAGGTCATCCGGGATGTCATCTATCATGAGGCACCGGGCCTGGACCCGGGCGATGTGCGCGCGGATGTCTATATGCCGAAAGATGCGAAAGACGCGCCCATGGTGATCATGATGCATGGCGGCGCGTGGACCTTTGGCAACAAGCAGAATGCCCTCGGCCTGTACCAGGCAAAGTATTTCACCGATCAGGGCTTTGTCTTCATCGCCATGAATTACCGGCTGGCGCCCAGCCACCGCTTCCCTGCGCAAGAAGAAGACGCGGCAGCGGCCATCGCCTATTTCCATGAACACGCGAAGGACTATGGTGCAGACCCGGACAAGCTGTTCCTGATGGGCCATTCCGCTGGCGCGCACATGGCGGCCCTCGTCGCCATAGATCCGGACTATCTGGACGCCTATGGCCTGAAGACGGATGTCATCAAGGGCGTCGCCGCGCTGGACAGCGCAGCCTACAATCTTTCCCGCACAGGCCGTGACGGCGAAATTCCGGATTTCTATCATCCGGCCTTTACCGGCGATGACCCGGATGTATGGGCCGCAGCCAGCCCGACTCTGCTGGTGGAAGAAGAGACGCCGATTCCCCCCTTCCTGCTGCTCTATGTCGACCGGGCGGTTGCCCCGGCGCGCGCCAAGGAACTGGCCGAGACGCTGAAAGGCAAAGGCCACAAGGCCGAAGCCAAACTGGTGAAAAAGCGCAGCCACAAAAGCCTGAATGACCGCCTCGGCGCCAAGGGCGACAAGGCGGCCCCCATGATCGTGGACTTCTTCCGGGAGCAGCTGGCCGATTAGGGCCAGCCTGCCCCCTGCCCTGTTCGCTGTCAGGCCTTAGGGCTCAACCACATTGAACCAGAAGTCCGGCGTCTCCAGCGCGGTAAACCAGGCCATCAGCGCGGTCGTGTCTCCCTCCACACTGGCCTCTCCCGCCTGGGCAATTTCCTGAAAACTGCGAATCTGCAGGATCAGATCGTTGAAGGCAGACCGCGTCAGAATCAGCGTGGCGGCGGCGTCATCCGACTGCGCGCCCTCCCGCGGGAAGGCCGTGGCATTGCCGACATCCACAAGGATCGCCTCATCCGTGTCGGTGAAGCGGAAGTTCAGCGAGAACGGATCACGCGCCAGTTTTTCCGGCGCGTAACGCACGGCCAGCGCGTTGAACAAATCCACGGTCGGTACACCCATGATGAACTCACGGCTTCCAGCCCGCACCTGGCCGACATCCGGCAGGCCGTTGCGCAGCTCGCTTGCCCCGGTCAGATAATAATCGCGCCATGCGCCGCTTTCAGCCTGGAAACCAAGCTGCTCATAGCTGGCCGCCAGCCAGTCCCGCGCCGCCTGGTTCTCCGGATTGGCGAAGACGACATAGTTGAACACTTCAGCCGACCAGCGATAATCGCCCTCCTCGAAAGCTTTCTCGCCGACGACCAGGGCGGCCTCTTCCCCGCCAACCGCCTCAACAAAGCGCGGGGCCTTCTCTTCCAGCGTATGCGCATTGAACGTGGCTGGCACGCCGTCCCACCAGCCGAAATAATACTGGTAGACTGCCTTCGCATTGTGATTCAGCGTTCCATAATAGCCGCGCGTGTCGAAATGCGTCTCCTGGACAGGTGGCTCTTCAAGGCCCTCGGAGATCTCGAACTGGGTCTGGCCGCGATTGGCACGGCGCACGGTTTGATCGTGCGTGTAACGATAAATATCGCGCTGGCCTGCCAGATAGGATTCCACATTCTCATTGCCGAAGGTCGGCCAGTGGTGAGAGGCAAAGATGACGTCTGACTTGTCGCCATAATTGGTCAGCGCATAGTCGATCACCCGGCTCCATTCCAACAGGTCGCGTACCTTGGCCCCGCGCAGGGTCAACGCGTTGTGGAAGGTCGCCGTGGCAACTTCGGCCGTACACAGCGCGCGGAATTCAGGCAGATAGAACATGAATTCGGCAGGCGCTTCAGTGCCGGCGGCGTCAATGAACTCAAAAGTTACACCATCAATCACGCGCACCGTGCCGCGTCCGGAGATTTCTTCCGTGGGCTCAATCAGGCCCGTGCGCCCCTGAGACAAGGCCGGTCCAAGGCCAACGCCCACCTGACCGGTCGGACCGCTTGGCAGGGCATTGCCAAACATCAGCATGGCGCGGCGGTTCATATAATTTCCGGCTAGAAGATTTTCAGCCACTGCGGACTCGGTAAAGCCGATGGGTGCCAGGATCGGCACACCGCGCGCCTTGGCATCCGCCTCATCGATCACACCGCGCACGCCGCCAAAATGGTCCGCATGGGAATGGGTGTACAACACGCCCGTAACAGGCCGCTCGCCCAGCGTCTCGTTCACAAGGCCCAGCGCCGCCGCAGCCGTTTCCTGACTGAGCAAAGGGTCTACGATGATCCAGCCTGTTTCGCCCCGGATAATGGACATGACCGCCAGATCATAGCCGCGCACCTGATAGATGCCGTCCTGCACCTCAAACAGGCCATGCTCGGAATTCAACTTTTCCTGACGCCAAAGGGACGGGTTCACCGTGTCGGGACTGTCACCCTGAATGAAATCGCGCTGGCTGATCTGCCAGACCACTTTGCCATCGGCATCTTTGATGGTGTCTTCTTTCAACTGCGCCAGCAGACCGCGCGTCGCATCGACAAAGTCACCCGTATCTTCCAGCGGCAGACGCTCCGCCACGGCCCTGTTAGCCTTCTGAGTCGCTTCAGTCGCCACGCCGACGGGCGGCGCGTCATGCTGCGCCTTGGCCTCGGCGGGCATGATTTGGGATTCGGCGGAAAAGGCGGCAAGCGCCATCGCACCCGCCATGGCGAAAGTGAATCTCATGATATCCTCCCATATGGCACGTTACCTGCCAATTTTCTATGCCCGCACTTTGCGCATAGCGACTACAGGATGCAAGGGCCGAGACCCGACATCAGATCAAATGTCGAAATCCGGCGGGGCCACACGTCTTTAGACTATGGCGCGGGATAAACCCGTGCCAGACTTTACCCTTATGGAGACCGTACCGATGCAATATGCTCTTTTCCTGTTTGAAGATGAATCAGCGTTCCTTTCGCTGTCGGAAGACCAGCAGATGGCAGTCGTGCAGGAGCACATGGCCTTTTCCGAGGAATTGCAAGCGGCCGGCGCCTATGTCACCGGCGTCGCGCTGGAACCTGCTGTAACAGCGCGCTGCCTGAAGGCTAAAGGCGACATTCAGGATGGCCCCTTCGCCGACGCCAAGGAACAGATGGGCGGCGTCTATGTGATCAATGCCGGGTCCATGGCGGAAGCGGAGGCTTGGGCACGGAAATGCCCAGTGCATAAAAGCGGTGGCACGATCGAGATCCGGCCCGTGCCTGATTATGGCAACGCCTGAGCTGTCCGAAACCGAGGCACGCGCAGCTGCGGAATGGGCTGCGCGAACCTGCTATGGCAAACTCGTCGCGCAGCTGACGGCGCAATTTTGTGACGTCACGCTTGCAGAAGACGTGCTGGCGGACGCTTTTGCCAGCGCGCTCACCACCTGGCCGGAGCGCGGCGTGCCGGACAAACCCGAGGCCTGGCTGATGAAGGCCGCGGCGCGCAAAGCGGTCGACGCTGCCCGGAAGGCCAATACCGCCGCGCGCCATGCCCGCGCCACCCGGCCCTTGATGAGGACTGCCGACATCACGCCCTCAGAAAGAGACGGCCCCTTAAACCGGGACCGAAGGCTGGAGCTGATGTTCCTCTGTGCCCACCCGGCCATCCCGACCCCCGCGCACACCGCCCTGATGCTGCAGACCGTGCTCGGCTTTACAGCAGAAGACATCGCGGCCGCCACGCTGGAAAGCCCGGCAGCAGTCGGCCAGCGGCTCAGTCGGGCAAAACGCCTTCTGGCGAAAGGCCATATTCCTTTCGCGATACCGCCGGACCATATCCGCCACGAACGGATCGCGGCGGTCCTGCGTGCGATTTATGCAACCTATACAAGTGGATGGGAGAATATTGCTGGCGGGATGGACCCTGTGATTGGCCTTGCAACAGAGGCCGAATGGCTGGCGCGTTGTCTGACCCGTCAGGTACCGGACGATGCCGAGGTGAAGGGCCTGCTGGCGCTGATCCTGTATTGCGAAAGCCGTCGCAAGGCCCGGCAGGACAGTGCGGAACGCTACATCCCGTTGACCGATCAGGACACGGCCCTGTGGGACGAGCCCCGCATTGCCGAGGCGACAGCCCTGCTAACCGAGGCGGGGAAGATGCAGGCGCCCGGCCGCTTCCAGTTGGAGGCCGCGATACAGGCCGTGCATGCTGCCCGCAGACAGACCGGACGGACAGACTGGACCATGATCTGCAAGCTATATGAGAGACTGCAAGCCTTCACGGACTCTATGGGTGCACGGATAGGATATGCTGCCACCCTGCTACAGCTTGGCAAGGTCGATGAGGCGGCTGATCTGCTGAACGAGCTGCCCCATAAACGGATCTCACAGCACGCCCCGTTCTGGGCCGTGCGTGGACATGCCATGAAAACGGCAGGTGATATGGATGAGGCATGCGAGAATTTTCGACACGCCGCAAACCTCACCCAAAACAAAGCCACGCGGGAATGGCTGCTGGCGCAAGCTTCTGAAAGATAAAATCAGTGCGCAATGCTGAGGGAGAGGGCGCCAAATTGCTGGGGGCCGTCCTGATAGGCAAATTGCTCGGTCCGGTTCACCCAGGTAAAGGCCAGCTGCACATCGCGGTAATGCACCGCCACACCTGCCTGAAGGTCTCCCACAAGGGAGCGGCGATCATCAACCCGGGCAGAGTCCCGCCACAGATTGCCATCCAGGAACATGTCACGCGCAATGGCCCGCCCATCAACGCCGATGAAGAAATAACTGCCCCAGGGGTCTTCCTTCGTCCCCGGAATGAACTCACCTGCCCCGGCCAATGCAGGGCGGATGCGCGGCGGGCCAAACCCGGAATCCAGATCCCAGCCGATCCGCGCGGTCATGCCTGTGTTCGCATAGGTACGAACATTGCCGAGCGCAAACCCGGCATGACCGGCAAAGTCTGCTTCCAGTCCGAATAGCAGCTGTACCTTTTCCAGCCGCTGCAAACGCTGGGCGATAATCTCGATTCCCGGCTCATCCTTCAGCTGATGGTCCCAGCCCTGCGCGCCGGGAATGCCGAGCATGCCGTGCCAGTTATTCTGAACGAACTCTCCGCCGGCAGACGGCCCGACAATCCCCAGATTGACTTGCAGCGTATCCTGCAGAGCCTTCTCGACATCCGCTGCCGCGATGGTGGATGAAAAAGACAACCAGCCTGCATAGGGCCGGTCCTGAGGGTTCGGCGTGCTGAGGGTGATGTCTTCCGGCGTAAAGATCGCGTGCGACAGGCCAAAGCCCTGACGCAGCTTGGTGCGCTCCACATCCACCCATGGCAGGCGCTCCGCCACCCATTTCAGGCCTGGATGTACCCGGTCGGCTGCAGAGACATGCTCAATACGAATGCCA
>Ga0070726_10004256_pt1 | contig 11539 bp, 9 predicted proteins | sample tdAd471_FD_67275 | JGI IMG/M metagenome (GOLD analysis project Ga0070726, IMG submission 67275) | Marine sediment microbial communities from the Atlantic coast under amendment with organic carbon and nitrate - tdAd47.1 | ecosystem: Environmental > Aquatic > Marine > Coastal > Sediment | place...
CGGAGATAAAGACCTCGCGGCCTGACTTCACGAAGGGCACGTAGTTGGCGACCGGGGCGACCGGTTCGGGCAGGGTGATGCCGAGATCGGCGAGGCGGGTTTCGATGGCGGACATGGTGATCTCCCTCAAACTTGTTTCCCTGCACCTACGCGAGGGATGGCGGCCATGCAATCACGGTGCTTGATCTGACGTGAAGGTAAATGTGCACAATCCGCCCATGACCGCGATTCACGACAGCGAATTCGACCTGCCCGCCCGCGATGGCTATCCGCTCTCGGCGCGGGTCTTCCTGCCCGAGGCCCCGAAGGGCGCGGTGCTTATCTCCTCCGGGACAGGCTTTCCCAAGGAGCTCTATGCCCGCTTTGCCGCGCACGGAGCGTCGCGCGGGTATGCGACGCTGATCTATGACTATCGCGGCATTGCCGGTTCCGCCCCCGAGCGCCTGGCGGATTTCGAGGCGGACATCATGGACTGGGCCCGGCTGGACTTTCCTGCCGCGCTCGATGCCGTCGCCGCCTTCGCGCCAGGCCAGCCGCTCTACACGCTCGGCCATTCCGTCGGCGGGCATGTGCTGGGCTTCGCCGATAACGCCCTCAAGCCGGACGCCCATGCTTTCGTGACGGTGGGGACGGGGTATTTCGGAGCCCATGAGCTGAGCTACCGGCCCAATGCGCTCTTCTTCTGGTGGGTGTACGGTCCCGCCTGTCTGGCTCTGAAGGGCCATATCCCGGCCGGCGGCCTGTGGGGCGGGACGGCCCTGCCGCGCGGGATTTTCGAGCAATGGCGGGCCTGGTCCCAAAAGCCGGGCTATTTCACCGAATTCTACGACCAGCTCGGCGCCCATCATTTCGACGCCATCACCGCGCCGATTCGCAGCTGGACCTTCTCGGACGACCGGCTTTGCTCACAGCGATCCGCTGACGACTTGCTGAAAGCGTATAGCCAGGCGCCCAGGGAGCATTTCCGCCTGGCACCGTCCGAGGTGGGGGCGACGTCCATCGACCATCACGGGGCCTTCCGGCGCGCGGCGTCGGGCTTCTGGGACCTGTCCTTCAACTGGTTCGATCAGGTTTCCGCTCGGACCTGAGCGCGCGTCCCTTTACCACCGCATCTGTCCCGAACTTCGCCCGGGCCTTGTCCATCGCCCGTTCAGCGGTCGCGCGGCGTATGGCTTGCGGGTCGAGCAGATCCGCACTGTCGCCGACCTGGTCGCGCAGGTCCGAAAAGCCGATCCCGATCAGGCGATAGCGTGTCCCGTCGGCTTCCCGAGCCAGGAGTTCGCGGCCCACCCGGAAGAGCGTGTCCGCCAACTGGCTGGGTTCGTTGAGGGTTCGGCGGCGCGTGCGGGTCTTGAAATTGGCCGTCTTCAGCTTGAGCGTGATCACCGAGCCGGACAGGGCTTTCTGCTTCATCGTGTCGGCGACTTTGACACAGAGCCGCCAGAGCTGATTTTCCAGCACCGCAACATCATTGATGTCCGCGTTGAACGTGGTCTCCGAGGAGACGCTCTTGCGTTCGCCAACCGGGTTCACCTTGCGCATGTCCTCGCCCCGCGCCAGGCGGGAGAGGTGATAGCCCATCTCGCCATAGCGCTGGGCCATGGCCTTGTCGCCGCGTCGACGGATATCGGCGAGGGTATGGATGCCGTCGCGCTCCAGCTTCTTCGCGAAGGCCGGGCCGACGCCATAGATCGCCCGGACCGGGCGCCTGGCGAGGAAGTCCTCGGCCTCGGCCCGCCCGATCACGGCAAACCCGTCGGGCTTTTCCAGGTCGGAGGCGGTCTTGGCGAGGAATTTGTTGAAGGAGAGACCGACGGACACGGTGATGCGGATCTCGTCGAGGATGGCGCGCTGGAGTTTCAGCAGCGTCGCGGCCGGCGGGGCGCCGTGCAGGCGTTCCGTGCCGGACAGGTCCAGGAAGGCCTCGTCGATGGAGAGCGGTTCCACGAGGGGCGTCACCTCGCGCATCATCTCCCGGATCCGGTGACCGGCTTCGGTGTACTTGGCCATGTCCGGGCGGATCACGACGGCGTCGGGACAGGCCCGGAGCGCCTGGAACATCGGCATGGCCGAGTGGACGCCATACATGCGGGCAACATAGCAGGCTGTTGAGACCACGCCACGTTGACGCCCGCCGATAATCACCGGCTTGTCTTCGAGGTCCGGATTGTCGCGCTTCTCGATGGCCGCATAGAAAGCGTCGCAATCGATGTGGGCGATGGAGAGGCTGTTGAGCTCGTCGTGGCGCAGGAGACGTCGGGACTGGCAGGACGGGCAGGCGGAGGCCTCGGCGGGAACCGGTGTCAGGCAGGCCCGGCAGTAGGCGCCTGTGCTCATGGTTCGGCATCCCAGAGCCAGGCGGCCCCGCGGACACCGGAACTGTCGCCATGGAGATTGCGCACGACCCGGGTGGCCACATGGTCGGAAAAGACGTGGCGGGCCAGCCTGGCTTCCACCGCTTCGGGCAGTCCGGCCATGTTGGAAACGCCGCCACCGAGGACGATGCAGTCCGCATCGATGATGTTGATCACCCCGGCCAGGGCCCGGGCGAGGCGGTCGGCATAAACGTCCCGCGCCGTCGCCGCGGCGAGCGAATCGAGGGAGGCGATCTCCGCGCCGGTCAGCTCGGTACCGTGGTCGGCATTGAAATGGCGGGAAAAGCCGGTACCTGACAGCCAGGTTTCGATACACCCCGTCTTGCCGCACCAGCAGGATGCGCCGGGATATTCGTCGTTCGTCGGCCAGGGCAGGGGATTGTGGCCCCACTCGCCGGCAATGGACTGGGCACCGGTGAGCAGGGATTTGCCGATCACCAGTCCGCCACCAACCCCGGTACCGAGAATCACCCCGAAGACGATGTGTGCATCCTGGGCGGCGCCATCACTGGCTTCCGACAGCGCGAAGCAGTCGGCGTCATTGGCCAGACGGACCGGGCGCTCCAGGACGCGGGCAATGTCCGCTGCGAAGGGCTGGTCATTGAGCCAGGTCGAATTCGCATTGCGCATCAATCCGGTTTTCGGACTGGTGGAGCCGGGGTGGCCGACCCCCACGCGGGCGGGCGTGCCGATCTTCGATTCGATGTTCGCCACCATGCCGCGAATCTGCTGCAGGCTCGCCTCATAGGAACGTTCCGTCGGCTGACGATCCCCGGCCTGAACCGTACCGTCGGGCGCGATCGCCACGGCCTCGGTCTTGGTTCCGCCTAAATCAATACCTATGCGCAGGATTGTCACGTCATTCGTCCGGGGCAATATTAAACGGGCATGGAGTTTGTTCTTATCTTGTTCCCGATTTCGAGAAAAGTCTCTCACGACTCATGGTTGGTTAAGGAAGATCGGTTTTAGTGCGCACGGGGTTCAACAAGCGTCGCCAAGGCGCTCGATCAACGGGAAGCGCGTCGCCGACATGCTGCAGGTCATGCCGAAAAAGGTCCTGATTGTCGAAGACAACGAGCTCAACATGAAGCTCTTCAATGATCTGCTCGAGGCTCATGGTTATGAGACCTTGCAGACGAAGGACGGCTTCAAGGCGCTCGAAATGGCGCGTGAGCACACGCCCGACCTGATCCTCATGGATATCCAATTGCCTGAAGTCTCGGGCCTTGAAGTCACCAAATGGCTCAAGGATGACGAGTCGCTCCAGACCATCCCGGTTGTCGCCGTGACGGCGTTCGCCATGAAGGGTGACGAGGAGCGGATTCGCGAAGGCGGTTGTGAGGCGTATCTGTCCAAGCCGATCACCGTATCGACCTTCATCGAGACTGTTCGTCAATTCCTCGACTAGGGGGCGCCCGTGAGTGCTCGAATCCTTGTCGTCGATGACCAACCTGCCAATGTCCGCGTCCTCGCAGCGCGACTCGAGGCCGAATATTTCGATGTCAGCTGTGCCTATGGCGGGGAAGAGGCGATCTCGCTCGCCCGCACGGAACAGCCCGATCTGATTCTTCTCGACGTGATGATGCCCGGGATCGACGGCTACGAAACCTGCCGTCGGCTCAAGGCCGACACGTTCACCCAGCACATTCCGGTGATCATGGTGACCGCGCTCGACCAGCGCGAGGAACGCCTGCGCGGGCTGGAGGCGGGGGCGGATGATTTCCTGACCAAGCCGGTCGACACAATTACGCTGTTCGCCCGTGTGCGCAGCCTGCTGCGCCTGAAAGGCGTGCTGGATGAGCTGCGGACGCGCGACCAGACCAGTCATATCTCGGGCGCTACCGGCGAGGCGCTGTCCCAGGACATCCTGGCAGCCCATGCGGTCGTCGTGTCTCCGGACGCCCGTATCGGCGACCGGGTCATCGCGGCGCTGCCATCCTTCGTGACCTCCGAGCTGGAAACCGATCCGGCTTCCGCGATCAAGTGCATTGAGGACGGCGCCGATATCGCGGTGGTCGACCTCACCAGCGACACGTTCGACGGGCTGCGTGTGTGTGCGCGCCTCCGGGCGATTCCCAAAACGCGGAACCTGCCCCTGATTGCGGTGATCAATCCCGACGATGTGCCCTGCGCGGTCAAGGCGCTCGAACTCGGGGTGAATGATTTCGTCCACCGTCCGATTGACCGCGATGAGTTCTCGGTGCGCGTGAAGACGCAATTGCGCCGGCAGCAATATGCCGACCAGCTGCGCCACGCGATCGATGAGCGTCTCGAACTGGCTGTGACCGATCCGCTGACGGGGCTGCACAATCGCCGTTTCATCAATGCCCGGCTCAACCATGCGGTCGACAGTGCCAATTCCGGCGGTGCGCCGGTGTCGGTCCTGCTGGTCGATATCGATCACTTCAAGCGCATCAATGACACGCTGGGGCATGAGGCCGGAGATGCGGTCTTGCGCCAGTTCGCCGGGCGTCTGGCCGGCGGATTGCGTGCGCTGGATATAGCGGCGCGCTGGGGCGGTGAGGAATTCGTCGTCGCCATGCCGGGGGCGGGGCTGGCCGAAGCGCGCTCTGCGGCCGAACGCCTGCGCAAGAGCGTCAGCGACACGGGTTTTGACCTGGAAGACGGGTCGAGCGTTCCGGTGACGATCAGTATCGGCGTGGCCCAGCTCAATGCGGGCGAGACCTGCCAGTCGCTGCTGCGACGCGCGGATACGGCACTCTATGAAGCGAAAACCGAGGGCCGGAATCGCGTCGAGGCCGCAGCGAGCGCTGCAGCCTGAACACGATCAAAATAAGCTTTTGAAAAAGCTTATTTGATTTTGCCTTCTTTGAATTCGACGTGCTTGCGGGCAACCGGGTCGTACTTCTTCAGCACGAGCTTCTCGGTCATGGTGCGCGCGTTTTTCTTGGTCACGTAGAAATAACCCGTACCAGCCGTGGAGTTCAGGCGGATTTTAATCGTTGTCGGCTTCGCCATGGCTCAAAAGTCCTGGTGTTTCGCGCACAAACGGCCCCATTGCCGTCGCGAGAGCGCGCGAACATACTCACGCGGCAGGCGATGTCAACTCTTCCGGCCTGTCACAGCTGTACGCAACAGCACGATCAGCACATAAACTGCAGATATCGCGGACAGGACCCAGAGAAGTCCCCAGGGGCCCGTGGTGTCCATGGCGACCCCGGCGACCGGCGGCCCCCCAAACGAGCCCAGCCCGTAAGCGAAGATGAAGGCCGCATTGGCGGCGGCCATGGCGCCACCGGTGAAGCGTTCGCCAAGCAGGGACAGGCCGATCGTATAGAGCCCGCCAACGACGCCGGACTGGAAGAAGAGCACGACCAGGAGGGCCGGGACATTGGCACCTGCCAACCCGGTCAGGAGCGGGCCCAGCGTCGCCAGGACCGCGACCCAGAGCAGGGTGAGGCGGCGATTGGTCTTGTCAGCCACCCAGCCCAGCGGGATCTGGAAGACAATGGCGCCCAGCGCGACAGCCACGATCATCATGCCGATTGTGGAATGCGTCAGTCCGATCCGCTCGCCATAGACCGGCATCATGGAGAAGACGAGCGTCTCGATCGCGCCGAAGGCCAGGGCAGCCATGATCGCCGTGGGGGCGGACCGGATCGCCCTCAGCATGCTGTCAAAGGACGCTGCGTGCGCGTCCGGCGCGGTCGCATCGGGACCACGCAGGAAGAGCACGGGCAGGGCGCCACAGGCGAAGATGACCGCGCCCAGGTAGAAGGCCGCATCCCCGGCGCCATGCAGGGCTGAAAAAAGCAGGCCGCCAAGACCGAAACCGCCGGACAGGGCGGTTCCGTAGACGCCCAGCATGAGGGCCCGGCGTTCCGGTGAGACCACCTGGTTGATCCAGCTCTCCGAGATCACGAAGACCACCGTCATGAAACAGCCGATGATGAAGCGCAGGCCGAACCAGGGTGCCACCGCCGGGAAGGCCGGCATCAGTGCGAAAAGGAGCGCAGCGGATACAAGGCTGATCGCCAGCAATTGCCGGGCGGGCAGTAATCCCATCATTCTGGGAACGATGGGGGCCATGATCAGGGTGGAGATGGCCGCCACAGCGCCATTCAATCCGACCACAACGCCTGAGCCGGTCATCTCTTCCAGTCGCAGGGAGATCAGGGGCATGGACAGGCCGAACACCGTACCGCACACGGCCGCGCAACTGATCGCGGCGATCAGGGAGCGGGTGTTGGCATAGGCCGGGTCCGTGAAGAAATGGGCGCGGGACATGCGGGAGCTATAGCGGCGGAACCGGGGTCCGTCTTCTCCCGTGGGCAGGGCTCAGATCTCTTCCACCAGCATTTTGCCGTGCTTCTCGCGGAAACATCGAACCGGTTGCGGCGCAGGCGGCTGGACGCGCAGGAGTTCGTCCAGAACGAAATGCGTGATGAAGGGCAGGTCCAGCGACTTGGCGTCCCGGAAGGACACCCAGTGCACGTCTTCCAGTTCGTCACTCGGCTTGGCCGGGCGGTCGTCGGCGAGCACGGTCGCATCTGCGGTGAAGAACCAGGTGTCGAAGCGACGCTTGCGCCCCGGCGGCGTGATGGCACGGGTAATCACGCGCAGGCCGGACAGGTCCGGCAGATAGCCATCGCGCAGGAAGGGGCGCCAGTGCGGGTGGCGGGTATGGTGCTGACCCGGACGGGCGATCAGGAGACCTGTTTCCTCCGCCGTCTCCCGGACTGCGGCGACTGCGGCCGCGCGGGCGCGGCGCTCCGGCAGGCATTGCCGCATCAGCGAGAGCGGGCGGGCGTCAAGATCGGCGGCGAGGGGGGCTGTCGCATCGGCCCGGTCGACCCGGCCACCCGGGAAGACGTATTTGTTCGGCATGAAAACGTGCCGGGAAGAGCGGCGGCCCATCAGGACTTCCAGCCCGTCGCCGGATCCGCGCGTCAGGATGAGCGAAGCGGCCAGGCGAGGCCGGATCGGCTTGAGGCGCGGATTATGCGCCTCATCCCCGGTCAGCCGTGTCATCGGCGCTTGCCCTTCTTGTGCGGGCGACCGGAGCGCTTGGGCGCGTGACCCGGGCGGCGAGACTGCTGACCCCGCGTACGGCGCGACGGGCGCGGGCCCGGCTCGGCATCGGTGATCATTTCGAGCAGAAGGCCACCGGTGATCGGCGTTGCTTCCTCGATCTTCACGGTCACTTTCATGCCAAGGCGGTAGCGTCCGCCGCTTTCCTGGCCGACCAGGGCGTGCTCGCGCTCGTCATGTTCGAAGCGTTCATGTCCCAGCTGGCTTACGGGAACCAGCCCGTCGGCGCCGGTGTCGTGCAGTCGGACGAAAGCACCAAAGCGCGTGACGCCGGTGATACGCCCCTCGAATTCCTGCCCGACATGTTCGGAGAGGTAGAGGGCGACGAACCGGTCAACCGCATCGCGTTCGGCCGCCATGGCGCGGCGTTCGGAGTGGGTGATTTCCTCGGCAATACTGTCCAGTCGCGATCGTTCCTCATCAGTCTGGCCGTCATTGCCAAGCCCCAGTGCGCGGATCAGGCCGCGGTGAACGGTGAGGTCGGCATAGCGGCGGATCGGCGAGGTGAAGTGGGCGTAGTGCGTCAGGTGAAGACCGAAATGGCCGAGGCTTTCCGTCGAGTAGATGGCCTGCGACTGACTGCGCAGCACGACCTCGTTGATCGTCTCGTAATGGTCGGACGTCCGGGCCTGTTTGAGCAGTTTGTTGAAGCGGCCTGTGGTGACCCGTTCGCCGCGGGTCCATTTGAACCCGACCGTGGGCAGATAGTCGGCCAGCGAGTCGATCTTCTCGCGCGACGGCTCCTCGTGGACGCGCAGGATATGCGGCGTCTTCTTCTGCTCCAGCGTTTCTGCTGCGCAGACATTCGCCTGGATCATGAATTCTTCGATCAGCTTGTGCGCGTCGAAACGGTCTCGCAGCTCGATCCGCACCACCTTGCCGCTCTCATCCACGCGGACACGGCGTTCGGGCGCGTCGATCTCCAGCGGTTCGCGAGCGTCGCGGGCCCTGGAGAGGGCGCGATAGGCGCCCCAGAGCGGCTTCAGGACGTCGTCGAGGAGGCGATTGGCCTTCTCCTCACCCTTGCCGTCAATCGCGTTCTGGGCCTGCGTATAGGAGAGTTTCGCGACCGATTTCATCCAGCCGCGGATAAAGCGGTGCGAGCGCTTGCGGCCGTCCTTGTCGATGACAATCCGCACGGCCATGCACGGGCGCTCTTCCAGCTCGCGCAGCGAGCACAGGTCGTTGGAGAGCCGTTCCGGCAACATCGGGATCACGCGGTCCGGCAGATAGACCGAGTTGCCGCGCTTGAAGGCACCGCGATCCAGCGAGCCACCCGGCTCGATATAGGCGGCGACATCGGCGATGGCGACAAGGAGGACCCAGCCGCCCGGGTTTTTCTCGTCCTCGTCCGGACCGGCCCAGACGGCGTCGTCATGGTCCTTGGCATCGTCCGGATCGATGGTGATGAGCGGAATGTTGCGCAGGTCCTCTCGCTCGCCGAGCGTGGCCGGCTTGATCGCCTTGACCTCGCGCAGTTCGCTTTCGGAAAAGCCCTGCGGAACGCCGTGCGAGTGCAGGGCGATCACGCTTCCAGCCCCGGCGCTTTCGGCATCGCCGAGCACTTCGACAATCTCTGCCGTCTTCAGACCGAAACGGCGTTCCTTGGCGATGGCACAGAGCACCAGATCGCCATCCTTGGCCTTCTCGACCTCACCCTTGGCGGGGATGAGTTCGTGGCGGGAGCGGCGGTCGACCGGGAGGAGGCGGGCATAGCCCTTCTCCGGCTTGCGCATGACGCAGAGGACGCGATGGGCGCTCTGGCCGAGTTTCTTGATCAGGCGAGCTTCATAGGACCCGTCTTCCTGTTCGGCGAGACGCACCAGCGCCTTGTCGCCGACGCCCAGCGCACTTTCGCCAGCGCCGCCAGCGCCTTCGCCCGGGGCGAGGCGGATGATCGGGGCGGCGCGGTCGGCGCGAGCCGGTTCAGCCAGGAGTTCACCGTCATTGTCTCGATCAGTGATCACGACGACGGTCACGGCCGGCAGGCTGCCGGCGGCGATGTAATTGCGCTTGTTGTCCCGGGCGATGGCACCTTCATCGGTGAGGATGGCCAGCTGGTCCTTCAGGTGTCGCTTCTGGTCAGCGCCCTTGAGGCCGAGCGCCCGCGCGATCTCGCGCTTGCCATACTGGCCGGCACCCTCCTTGATCACGCGGATCAGATCGGCACGGGTAAAGCCGGTCAGTTTCGGATCGATCTCGCTCACGCCCTAGTCTGTCGCCTTCTCCGACTTGGATTTCGCAGCGGTTTTCTTCTTCGCCGGAGCCTTCTTCGCCGTGGTTTTCTTGGCGGCCGGCTTCTTCTTGGCAGCGGCTTTCTTGGCGGGCTTTTTCTTGCCAGCCTTCTCCGCCTTCGCGTTGACCCACTCCATGGCCTGTTCGAGCGTCACACTGTCAGGCTCGGTGCCCTTGGGCAGGGTGGCGTTGATCTTCTCGTATTTCACGTAGGGACCATACCGCCCGCTCATGATCTTCACCGGCTTGCCGTCGTGCTCGCCGAGATCCTTGAGCGCCGTCGCAGCGGTGCCGCGGCGACCGGGGTTGGCGCGCTTGTCGGCGATCACGGACACCGCCCGGTTGAGACCAATCTCGAACACCTCATCGGCGCTGGGCAGATTGGCGTAGGTCTTGTCGTGGTGAACGTAGGGGCCGTAGCGACCGATGGCCGCCGTGATCGGCTGACCGTCATCGGGATGCTCTCCGACCAGACGCGGCAGGGACATCAGCTTGATCGCCTGGTCCTCGGTGAGCGCATGAGGATCCCAGCCCTTCGGTATGGAGGCACGCTTTGGCTTGTCCTCGCCCTCGACGTCCATCTCCAGATAAATGCCGAACCGGCCATCCTTCATGATGATCGGCTTGCCGGATTCCGGATCGATGGCGATCTGGCCATCGCCCTCGATGGCACTCTCGGCCTCGGCCGGGCTCATCTGGCGGGTAAATTTGCAATCGGGGTGGTTGGAGCAACCCAGGAAGGCGCCGTAACGGCCCAGGCGCAGGCTCAGCGTGCCCTCGCCACAGGACGGGCAGAGGCGCGGATCGCTGCCGTCTTCCTTCTCCGGGAAGATGTGCGGCGCGAGAACTTCATTGAGCACGTCGAGCACCTGGCCGATCCGCAGATCGCCAATCTCGTCGACAGCAGCCCGGAAATCGGTCCAGAAATCACGCAGCAACTGTTTCCAGTCGAGATCACCGGCGGAGACCTTGTCGAGCTGGTTTTCCAGGCCGGCCGTGAAATCGTATTCCACATAGCGGGAGAAGAAATTCTCGAGGAAGGCCGTCACCACGCGCCCCTTGTCGAGCGGGTGGAAGCGGTTCTTCTCCATCTGCACGTATTCGCGGTCGCGCAGGACCTGCAGCGTCGAGGCGTAGGTCGACGGGCGGCCAATGCCGAGCTCTTCCATCCGCTTGACCAGCGAGGCTTCCGTGAAGCGCGGCGGCGGCTGGGTGAAGTGCTGGTCGGCATAGGTCTTGGAGGCCGTTGCCCCGGCGCCCTGGGAGACTTTCGGCAGACGTGCTTCGCCTTCATCTTCCTCGTCGTCCCGCCCTTCCTGGTAGAGCGTCAGGAAGCCGTCAAACATGAGAACAGACCCCACGGCGCGCAGCCCGGTTGCCTTGTCGGCGGAGGTGATGTCGATCGTCGTCCGTTCGAAGCGGGCACTTTCCATCTGACTGGCCATCGCCCGGCGCCAGATCAGCTGGTAGAGCTTGGCCATATCACCGTCGAGATTCAGTTTCTCCGGCAGGCGCGAGAAACTGGTCGGGCGGATCGCCTCGTGCGCTTCCTGGGCGTTCTTGGCCTTGGTGGAATACATGCGCGGCGCGGAGGGCACATAGAGCGAACCGTGCTGGTCGTTGATGACATCGCGGCACTGGTTGATCGCCTCGGGCACCATGGAGACGCCGTCGGTACGCATATAGGTGATGAGACCCACTGTCTCTCCGCCGATATTCACCCCTTCATAGAGTTTTTGCGCCGTCTGCATGGTGCGTGTCGCGGAGAAGCCCAGCTTGCGCGCGGCCTCCTGCTGCAGCGTGGAGGTGGTGAAGGGCGGCGGTGGGTTGCGGCGGGCCGGCTTGGCCTCGACGCCGGTGATCGACAGGTCGGCAGA
>Ga0070726_10004257_pt1 | contig 11538 bp, 10 predicted proteins | sample tdAd471_FD_67275 | JGI IMG/M metagenome (GOLD analysis project Ga0070726, IMG submission 67275) | Marine sediment microbial communities from the Atlantic coast under amendment with organic carbon and nitrate - tdAd47.1 | ecosystem: Environmental > Aquatic > Marine > Coastal > Sediment | place...
CGCCGACATAGAAAGGCTGTTCGGACGGACATGATGGAGATGAACGTCTCTGACCCGGTTCTTTGGGGAATCGCCGCGCTGCTGGTCATACTGATCGTGCTGGTGCTGCGCCGGCCGAAAGATCCCATGGCCGATCGGATGCTGACCCAGGTCACCGGTCTGTCCGAGAATATCCGTGCCCTCAGCGACGGGCAGCATCAATTGCAGGGCGGTCTGAAAACCGTCGCCGAAGCGCAGGTAGAGGCGCAGGCCCGGATGATCCAGAAGATGGAACAGCGCCTGCAAGAAGTGCAAAAGGACATGACCGAAACACTGCACGGCTCGGCCGTGCGAACCACGCGTTCGCTGACTGAATTGCAGGCCCGGCTGGCCACCATCGACAAAGCCCAGACGAATATCGAGAAATTGTCCGGTGATGTCCTGTCCTTGCAGGATATCCTGTCGAACAAGCAAACCCGTGGCGCCTTTGGCGAAATCCAACTGAATGATATCGTCTCCAAAGCCCTGCCAAGCGATGCCTATGCCTTTCAGGTGACGCTGTCGAACGGTAAACGGGCCGATTGCCTCATTCATCTGCCAAATCCGCCCGGCCCCATCGTCATTGATTCGAAATTCCCGCTGGAAGCCTATGAAAAGCTGGTGAATGCGGGACGCGGCCCGGACAGTCAGCGCGCCCTGGCCGAGTTTCGAAATTCGGTCCGTGCGCATATCAGGGCCATCGCTGAGCGGTATGTTATCGAGGGCGAGACCGCCGATGGCGCGATCTTGTTTCTGCCCTCGGAAGCGGTCTATGCCGAGTTGCACGCCCGCTTGCCCGATGTCGTTCGCGAAGGCTTTGCCGCGCGGGTCTGGATCGTCTCGCCGACGACCTGCATGGCCACGTTGCACACGATGCGCGCGGTGTTGAAAGACGCAAGAATGCGCGAACAGGCCGGCGCAATCCGGCGGGAACTGGGCCTGTTGCACAAAGATGTGGAACGATTGGGGGACCGGGTCGGCAATCTGGACCGGCATTTCGCCCAAGCCCAGAAAGATGTCGAGGCGATCAAGATATCCGCCACCAAGGCCGGCAGCCGCGCCGCCCGGCTCGACAATTTCGATTTCGAGGAACTGGCGCCCGATCCGACCCCTTCGGTCGTGCCTCTGGCCCAACCCAGCGGAACAAAAACAAGCGGGCCAAAGACCGGCTGACCCGCCATTTTGCGGCTTGCCCTTCGGGGAAGCTCCCGGCAGTGTTCTGAAAGGCAAAACCGGGGGCACGGGCAAATGAAAGTCGGGATTTTCTTTCTGGTACTGGGGTATTTCCTCAGCCAGTTTTATCGGTCTTTCCTGGCGGTTCTGACGCCGGTCCTCGGCGAAGATATTGGCGCGACCTCAGCGGATCTGTCCTTTGCTTCGGGCATGTGGTTCATCATTTTTGCAGCAATGCAGATCCCGGTCGGAGCCGCGCTTGACCGGGCAGGCCCCCGCCTGACGGCATCAACCATGCTACTGATCGGTGGCGGCGGCGGCGCAGTCGTGTTTGCAATGGCCGAGGCACCCTCGTCGATTACGTTGGCCATGGCCCTGTTTGGGATTGGCACCGCGCCCGTTCTGATGGCGTCCTATTACATCTTTGCACGGATGTATCCGCAGGCGATGTTCGCCACACTGGCGGGCGCGATGATCGGCTTTGGATCGGCTGGAAACCTTGCGGGAAGTGCGCCACTGGCCTGGGCCATCGATGCCTATGGCTGGCGCGAGACGATGTGGGGTCTGGCCGTCGCCGCCATTGTAATTGCAGTGGCCCTGATGCTGGTCCTGCGCGACCCGCCCCGGGATGAGCACGAACAAGCCGCCGAAGGATCGCTGTTTTCCCTGATCTTAAACGTGAATCTGATGTTGCTGTTCCCGGTGATGCTGTTCAACTATGCCGCCGCCGCCGGGATACGCGGGCTTTGGGCCGGTCCCTATCTTGAAAATGTTTTTGGCATGGATCAGGCCGGAATCGGCAATGTGACCCTTTGGATGGCCATCGCCATGGCGGTGGGCAGCTTTGCCTATGGCCCGCTAGAGCGGATGCTCGGGTCCAAAAAGACCGTGGTGATCGCGGCCAATGGCATGGGCGGGCTGTTGTGCCTCTTGCTGTGGCTTTTGCCGGACCAATCGCCGCTTTTCGCCGGCGCAGTGTTCATCGCCATTGGCTTTTGCGGCACGACCTTTCCGGTCATCATGGCGCATGGGCAATTGTTCATGCCACGCCATTTGACCGGACGTGGCATCACGCTGTTGAACCTGTTCGGTATCGGCGGGGTCGGGTTGATGCAATTCCTGACCAGCGCCATCGCCCGCGCCACACCCGAGGCCGAGGTGACGACGCCAGAGTTCTATAGCCTTTTGTTCCTGATTTTCGGCATCGGATTGCTGGGCGGGGTCGCCATCTATTTGTTCAGCCACGAGCCGAAACCAGCCTCCTAAAGCGGCATGTGCCGGTTCACATCCTTATAGAGGAGATACCGGAACGGCTCCGGTCCACCAGCATAACAGGCTTGCGGGCAAAAGGCGCGCAGCCACATGAAATCGCCGGCCTCGACCTCGACCCAGTCCTGGTTCAGCCGATAAACACCCTTGCCCTGCAACACGTATAGCCCATGCTCCATCACATGTGTTTCGGCAAAGGGAATCACGGCGCCAGGCAGCAAGGAGACAATAGTGACATGCATGTCGTGGCGCATATCTTCGATATCGACAAATCGAGTGGTCGCCCAACGCCCCTCGGTTTCAGGCATCTCCGATGGCGGGTTGGCGTCCTCATGGGTGACAAAACTGTCTGGCGCGGCGATCCCGTCGACGGGCTGATACCGCTTGCGGACCCAGTGGAACACAACATTCGCATCCGATTTGTTGGCAAAGGACCAGACTGTCCCCGGCGCCAGAAAGACGTAGGATCCCGGCACAAGATCATCCGCCGTTCCATCAACGGTTATGGTCCCTGTCCCTTCGGTCACGAAGAGGACTGCTTCGACCCCATGCTCGGTCTCAGGCGTCGTTGCACCGCCACCCGGAGCAACTTCGACGATGTATTGCGAAAAGGTTTCCGCAAAACCTGACAAGGGCCGCGCCATCACCCAGGCGCGTGTGTTGGTCCAATGCGGCAGACGGCTGGTGACGATATCGCTGAACGTGCCTTTCGGGATCACCGCATAGGCGTCGGTAAATACCGCACGCCCCGTCAAAAGCTGCGACTGCGGCGGCAACCCACCATGGGGAGAGTGATAGCGACGCTCAGTCATATGAGAAAACCCGTATTTGTTGCGGTACCTCATCAAACATGGGACCGGGGTGAAAACCAATGGCAAGGGCGGCGGTTTCGCCGAGAAACAATCATCGGATAAATTTGAAAACTACCGTCCTGCTGTTGCAATCAAGGCGCGCTTCTGGTCTTTGGCCCCGACCTGAATATTGGGAAGGGCGAACCATGACGCTGAAACTGCTTTTGATCTCGGGGGCCTTGCGAAAAGCATCCCGCAACACCGCTCTGTTGCGCGAAGCGGTGCGGCTGTTCGGTCCGGCGGACACAGCATGGGCCAATCTGCATCTGCCGCTTTATGACGGCGATCTTGAGGACAAGGTCGGCCTGCCTGACCCGGTGGGTACGCTTTGCGACCAAATCCGATGGGCCGACGGGGTGGTCATCGCAACGCCGGAATACAACAAAATGATCCCCGGCGTTCTGAAAAACGCCCTTGACTGGATCAGCCGCGACAAACCGCAACCGCTGGCGGGCAAACCCATCGCTCTTGTCTCGGTTGCCGGCCGCAGCGGCGGTGAAGTAAGCCAGTTCACCGCGCGTCATGCGCTGACGACCTTCAATACAGGCCTGCTGCAAGGTTCGGCCTTTGTGGTACCATTTGGCGGCAAAGCCTTCGACGAGGACGACCGCCTGATCGCCGAGGCACAAATCGCCGGGCTGACCAAGCTAATGGAACGTCTGCGGATTGCCATGGAGGCGGCCCGAAGCTGAACACAAGGGCCGCCGCCGGTGTCTCAGACCGCCAAGGTCAGTTTCATCGGGCTGCGGAAGTTTGAAGAGGGCACCCACGGCAGGGTCTGATCGACCTGTTCGAAATCGGGATAAGCCGTCAGGAACTCTTCAAAAGCGATTGTGGTTGCCAGCCGGGCGATTGCCGAGCCAAGACAGGCATGCACCCCGCCGCCAAATCCCAGGTGGCCGCGCGGCTTGCGGGTAATGTCATAGACATCGGCCGTGTCGCCCCATTTGCGCTCGTCCCGATTGCCGGAACCAAAACACAGCATGATCGCGTCGCCGGCTTTCATCGTCTGGCCATGGGCCTCGACATCGACCTGCAAAGTCCGTTTGAACCGTTGCGCCGAGGTGTTGTAGCGCAGGGATTCCTCCATCGCATCGGGGATCAGGGAAAGATCCGAGACCAACGCTCGCCGCGCATCAGCGAAATTCGCAAGGTTGAAGGCGAACATCGACATGAAACCGGACAGGCTTTCGATACCCGCCATAATCAACGTCGTCACGGTCAACTGCACCTCACGGTCCAGCAGCTTTTCGCCGTCGATCTCGGCAGTGATGAAGTTCGACAATAAGTCATCGCCGGGGTTCTTCTTGCGATCAGCCACCAAATCAGCCGCGTAATTCGCCATCCACTCATAGGCAGCGATATGTTCCGGCGCCTTCTCTCGGGTTTTCGGATCGGTCTGCACCATCAGGAGGGCGTTGTCGCGCACCTCTTTTTGGCCCTCTACCGGCATGTTGAACAGGTGGAACAGCAGATCCACCGTCACCTTCGAAGAATACTCGTTCACAAAATCAAAGTCAGACCGGCCGTTCAACGCTTCCAGATGGGTTTTGCAAACAGCGTGGGTCGGCTCCACCAGATATTCCAGCGCCCGCTTCATCACGGCCTTCTGGATCAGCGCCCGGAGCCGGTCATGGCGTGGCGGATCCGTGGTCCCAAGTGTGCTGCCCGCGCGGTTCGGCAATTCGTCGACAAGGTTTCCCTTGGCCGAGGAATAGGTCTTCCAATCGTTCAGTGCCGCCGCGATATCGGCGTGCCGCGAATAGACCCACATGCCTGCTTCCTCTGTCCAGAAACACGGGTATTCGTCGCGCAGAACCTTATATGCCGGGTGCGGATCGGCATCGACCTCCGGTGCGTAAGGGTCAAAATGGAACATTGGCTCACCTCCTTTGAACGTTGTTTCCAGCTTTATTCTGCGATGTTCTGCGTCGGTGAGGAATAGACGGGATCGACAAAAACTGGTACTTTTCGAACATAGATTTGACGCGGATAGCCGTAGCGGGCTGAGCGGAAGGCCCTTGCACTTGGTGAAAAAGCGCGCGATTTCTGGCTCCCATGACGGCAAATCGACCCAAGCGCCAACAAACCGACATTCTTGACCTGAACCGCGCCCGGGCCGCCCATGCGACCCTGGGGCTGGCCGGGTCACCCCCCGCCATGGGGGACCCGTTGCCGCCCTTTTGGCACTATTTCTATTTCTGGGAGGTGTATCCTCCAACGTCCCTAGGCCGTGATGGCCACCCTGCTGTCGGAGGCTTCTTGCCCGAAACCGGATTGCCCCGCCGGATGTGGGCGGGAGGCCAGCTTACGTTCCCGGCACCCGCCCGATTAGGCAAGCCCGCCGAGAAACATTCAGAAGTTTCCACGCTGAGACACAAGACCGGCCGATCCGGCCCGCTGGCCATTGTGACCGTGACCCACCAGTTGGTCCAGAACGGCACAGTCGCGATGGTCGAACAACAAGACCTCGTCTATCGTGAGGATCCAGCCCCGGGCGCCCCAACACCCTCGCCGCCTTTGGCTCCGCAGGACGAGGTACATTCCCGCGAGGTGGCGTTCAATCCGACCTTATTGTTCCGTTATTCCGCGCTCACCTTCAACGGCCACCGAATCCACTATGATCGCGACTATTGCCGTGACGTCGAGGGGTATCCAGGCCTCGTCGTCCACGGCCCACTTCTGGCGCAACAACTGATTCATTTCGCGCACGACCTGTTGGGCAGTCTTGGAGCGTTTGACTTTCGGGCGACATCCCCACTGTTCGATTTCGAACGGGCCACACTTTGTGCCCGACCGGACCACGGCGGGCTCTCCCTTTGGGTGCGCGCTGAAGACGGGCGGCAAATCATGATGGCGCGCGCGCGGCCAGCGGCCTAGCCACCAGACCTAATGCCCACCGATGCGGCCCAGTTGAATGTCGTAATCCACCGCCAAGCCGTAATCCGGGTCATCGTCCTGCTCAACAACCAACTGCCCGGCCCGAGCCAGCAATTTGTGGCAATCGCGCGACAAGTGCCGCAATTGCAGCCGCTTTCCAGCATCGGCGTATTTCTGCGCCACTGCTTCAATCGCCTGCAACCCGGACTGGTCGACAATCCGACTGTCCATGAAGTCGAGGATCACGATATCCGGGTCCTCATCCGGATGGAACAATTCCTGAAACGATGTGGCTGAGCCAAAGAACAACGGGCCCTCGATATCATAGACCACCGCACCCTCTTCCCGGACCGACGGGCGCCTCGAGGCATGGATCCGCGCCGCCGCATTCCACGCATAGACTAGGGCCGAGACGATCACACCGACAACCACGGCCGTGGCCAGATCTTCGGCCACAGTGACAGCCGTCACCAAAACGATCACCAGCGCATCCGACCGCGGGACCATGAACAGGATCCGAATGGACTGCCAGGCGAAAGTCCCGATCACAACCATGAACATAACACCCACGAGGGCGGCGAGTGGGATCAGCTCGATCATCGAACTGGCGAATAGGATAAAGACCAACAGGAACAGCGCCGCTGAGATACCCGACAGCCGCGTGCGCCCGCCGGATTTCACGTTGATCATTGACTGGCCGATCATCGCGCAGCCGCCCATGCCGCCGAAAAACCCGGTCACGGTGTTGGCCGCGCCCTGGGCAATGCATTCCTGGCTGGCACCGCCACGCTCGCCCTTTATTTCGCTGACCAGATTCAGGGTCAGCAGGCTTTCGATCAAACCGATCAGCGCCAGGATCACCGCATAGGGCAAAATGATCTCAAGGGTTTCGAACGTGAACGGCACTGACGGGATTGAGAATTCCGGCAAACCGCCCGCGACCGACGCAAGATCGCCAACACGTGGAACCGGGATGTCAAAGGCGATCACCGCTGCTGACACCAGTCCGATCGCGACCAAGGGTGCCGGGATCAACCGTGTCACTTTTGGCGTCACCCAGATCAGCGCCATGGTGGCCGCAACCAGACCAAGCGAGGTCCACAGCGTCACGCCCGCCATCCAGACATGGCCCCCAGACGCATCCGGGACCCTGAACTGTTCCAACTGGGCCAGGCCGATCACGATGGCCAGCCCGTTCACAAACCCCAGCATGACTGGATGGGGAACCATGCGGATGAACTTGCCCCAGCGCATCACGCCGAACACGATCTGCAATAGCCCCATCAAAACGACCGTCGCAAACAGATACTGCGCGCCATGGTTCGCCACCAAAGCCACCATGACCACGGCCAGGGCCCCGGTCGCGCCGGAAATCATCCCTGGCCGGCCACCGAAAACGGCCGTGATCAGGCCGACGATGAACGCCGCGTACAGGCCGACCAATGGGGCCACACCGGCAACAAAGGCAAAGGCCACCGCCTCGGGCACAAGGGCCAGCGCCACGGTCAGTCCTGACAGGATATCAGTCCGCGATTGCGCCAATGTCAGCGTGTTGACCGTATCGGCGGGGCGAAGCCGCTTGGTATACGCGGCGAGGATGTTCTTTTCCGGCACGGCGGATCTCTTTGTCTGGGATCGGACACTCTGGCCCGGTTTAGGAGCCCCCTGTCGCATTTGTACTGGAATTTCACAACCCCGCCCCGCACAGTTCCGACATGGTCAGGGCGCATATCCGAAAGGGCTGCAATGAAATTACAGAGTTTGGAAATCTTCGTGGTCGCGCCACCAGCGCCCGGTTGGGGCGGGCGCTATTGGATCTTCGTCAAACTGACCGCCGATAACGGGATCACCGGCTATGGCGAGGTCTATGCCGCCAGTGTTGGCCCAAAAGCAATGGCTGCGGTGATCGAAGATGTTTTTGCCCGCCATATGGAGGGTGAAAACCCTGAAAACACCGAGTTGATGTTCCGGCGCGCCTATTCCAGCGGATTTACCCAACGTCCCGACCTGACCGTCATGGGGGCATTTTCCGGGCTGGAGATGGCCTGTTGGGACATCCTTGGCAAAGCGCTTGAGCGTCCGGTCTACGCCCTTCTCGGCGGCTGCATGAACGCGCGGATCCGCTCCTATACCTATCTCTATCCGCTGCCGCATCACGATATCACGGATTTTTGGTCCAGTCCGGACATGGCCGCTGAAAGTGCGCTGGCGGCGGTCGAGCAAGGGTTCACAGCGATAAAATTCGATCCCGCCGGACCCTATACCATACGGGGCGGGCACCAACCGGCCATGCGCGACATAACGCAATCTGTCGCCTTTTGCCGCGCGATCCGTGAGGCGGTGGGGGACAGGGCCGACCTTTTGTTTGGCACCCATGGCCAGTTCAACACTGCGGGTGCAATCCGCCTTGGCAAAGCCATTGAACCCTATCAGCCGCTCTGGTTTGAAGAGCCGATCCCGCCAGACAATCTGTTGGAGTTTGCCGAGGTTGCGCGCCATGTCGACATTCCGGTCGCGACCGGGGAGCGCCTGACCACCAAGGCCGAGTTTGCCACCCTTCTCAGGACCGGTGGTGCGGCGATCCTGCAACCGGCCCTTGGCCGATCCGGCGGGATATTGGAGACCAAGAAAATCGCCGCCATGGCCGAGGCTTTCAACGCCCAGATCGCCCCGCATCTTTATGCAGGACCAGTGGAATGGGCGGCAAATATCCAGCTGGCCGCGAATATCCCGAACCTGCTGCTGTTAGAGACCATCGGAACCGGCGGAGAATTCCACCTGCCGCTGATCAAACATTCAATCACGTGGGACGAGGGCTTTGTGATCGCCCCGACCGCGCCCGGCCTTGGCATCAGTTTTGATGAGGTTCTGGCCCGCGCACATCCCTGGACGGGTGGCGGGCTGCATCTGGAAATGCAGGAAGACGCCTGCAATTACGCGGCACCAAACGCTTTCACAGGTGGCGCCCCGCCCGTCAGCAAGGACTGTTAATGTGTTCGGATGACCCGCTGCGGCGAGACACCGAAGCGGCCTCAGCGCAAAATGATCAGAACCGAGCCACCAACGATCGCGGCCGCCAGCAAGACATGGTTCCAGCCGATCACCTCGCGCTTGAAGACAAAGACACTGAACAAAAGCGCCCAGATCGGCGATGACATCAACAAAGGCGCAACGATGGAAATATCGCCAAAGCTGATTGCGAGATTGATGCACAAGATGCCAATACCGTTCAACAATCCGCTGGCCGCAAACCAGGCATAGCCTGTGCGGCTACCGGCCTTTTTGGCAGGTTTGCGGCGCATGGCCAGGATGGACCCAAGGATCAGGGTCGACACTGTGCTCATCACAAGTGTCGCAAAGAAAGGGGAATTCACTTCGGCATAACCCGATTTGTTGATCACCGGCGAAATGCCTCGCACGAAGGCCGCCGTCAGCGGAATGATCAGAACCCAGATCGGCCAACTGCGCCGGATTTTGCCTTTGAACAAGGTTGTGAACAAAACACCACCGATCATGATCGACAGACCGATGGTGGCTTGCAAGCCAAAGCGTTCGCCCAAAAAGAGAACCGCCGGAAGGACAGAAAACAACGGCAGAAACCCGTTCACCGCCGATGCAACTGACGGACCAACCAACGCGACAGACGCAATTTGCAATCGTTGCCCAAGGGCCGGAACAACCACTCCGCTAAGCGCGAACAGCCAGAACGCACCCTTCCAGAACCAGGAAAGTTCGATAAAAGCCGGGGAAAGCATCCAAAAAACGACCGCCATGGTCACGACCGACAGGAAGGACCCCGTCAACTCATCCGTATCGTCCAACCCCTTGTCCTGGATATGCATGTTGAGACCAAAGACCAACGCGGCCGCGAGGGCCAGAAAGATGGTCAGGAGAAGCACTTATGGCAGTCCTATCTTGAAACGAGAGGCGGTTTTGAATACGTCAGCAACCCTATACAGGGTAAATCCAATTTGCCAGAGATCAGCTTCCCCAACGTCACCCCTGCGCAGTCTTGACCCGACGTCAGGCGCACCGCAATTCTGGGAAAACGTCCTTTATTCAGGCTCTGTGAATTGAAGACCCGCCTACCAATTCTGTTTCTGCTGATCACGGTCGCGCTCGATTCCATCGGGATCGGGATCATCATGCCGGTCATGCCCAATCTTTTGCTGGAACTCGGTGCAACCGACCTCAGCCAAGCGGCCATCTGGGGCGGCGCTCTGGCGGCGGTTTTTTCCATCATGCAATTTGCCTTCGGCCCGATGGTTGGCAATCTGTCCGACCGCTTTGGTCGACGGCCAATACTTTTGGCCTCGCTGGTGGTGATGTCGCTGGATTATTTGCTGATGGGATTTGCAGGAACCGTCTGGATCCTTGTGATCGGACGGGTGATCGGTGGACTGACCGCTGCCACCCATCCTGCCGCCAATGCCTATATCGCCGACATTTCCCGGCCTGAAGACAAGGCACAAAATTTTGGCCTGATTGGAGCAGCCTTCGGGGTGGGGTTCATCCTAGGGCCCGTGATCGGTGGAGTCTTGGGGGAATATGGGCCGCGGGTGCCGTTCTTTGTTGCCGCAGCCATTGCCGGCGGCAACGCCCTGTTCGGGTTCATCGTTCTGAAAGAGACAATCACCGACGCGACCCGCCGCCCATTCGAGTGGCGCCGTGCCAACCCGATAGGAGCGTTTCGCCATATCGGCCGTCTGCCCGGTCAGACGCGGTTATTGCTGGTCATATTTGCCTATAACATCGCATTTTTCGTCTATCCCGGTGTCTGGGCCTATTACACCCAGGAGAAATTCGGCTGGGATTCGGCCACCGTGGGTCTGTCGTTGATGGTCTTCGGCCTGTCAATGATCATCAGCCAGGGGGTCCTGATCCGATTTGTGATCCGAAGCGTCGGTGAACAACGGACAGTGATCCTCGGCATGGTGATCAATATCCTGGCCCTTTGCGCCTATGCCGTGGCGAGCGAAGGATGGCAGATCTTTGCGTTAACGCCGCTTGCCGCGCTGGCGATCCTGTCGGGGCCGGCGCTGCAGGGCATCATGTCACGCGCTGCCGCCGACAACCAGCAGGGCGAGTTGCAGGGCTTGCTCGCGTCAATCAATGCTGTCGCGCTGATCATCAGTCCGATCATGATGACCGCGACATTCGCCTATTTCGCGGCCAAGGACGCACCGGTCTATTTCCCCGGAGCGCCCTTCCTGTTATCCGCGGTATTGATCGCCACGGCATTGCTGATCTTCGCGGGAAGGCAAAGATAACCCGCCCGACGCGAGCACCGCGCCCATGCGTTTCGAGTTAATGGGGCATCGCACCCTTGGCCATGGCCAAATGATGC
>Ga0070726_10004258_pt1 | contig 11537 bp, 10 predicted proteins | sample tdAd471_FD_67275 | JGI IMG/M metagenome (GOLD analysis project Ga0070726, IMG submission 67275) | Marine sediment microbial communities from the Atlantic coast under amendment with organic carbon and nitrate - tdAd47.1 | ecosystem: Environmental > Aquatic > Marine > Coastal > Sediment | place...
TGGACTTGTAACGGTTTTGGGCCGGTCACTTGAGCGTTAAACACTCGATCAAGGAGACCGACGAGATGATCAAGCATTCAGAAGAGTTCAAGCGCGAGGCGGTGCGTATTGCTCTGACCAGCGGATTACCCCGCGAGCGGGTTGCAAAGGATTTGGGGATCGGGAAGTCGACGCTGGGTAAATGGGTATCGCAATATCGGCCAACAGATTTGACCTCAGCGCCGCAGGCAGATCTGGCCCGCGAGAATGAACGGCTTCGCCTGGAGAACCGCGTGCTGAAGGAGAAGAGGGATATTCTAAAAAAGGCCACGCAGTTCTTCGCGAGCCAAAGGCCGTGAAGTTCGCGTTCGTGCATAGCTGGCGGCATCGTTGGCCTGTTGAACTGCTCTGCCGTGTCATGCTTGTCAGCGAGCGCGGCTATCGTTCCTGGCGCTCGCGGCCGATCAGTCGGCGGGAGCGGACGGACATGAAAGTGCTGGCGCATATCCGGGAGCAATACCGCCTCAGCCTCGTGTTCGGCTTTGGATAGTGCCCCCGGCACTATCGTTGCCTTACACTATGGTCGTCCAGGGATGACGATGGAGCTGAAGGAGGCAGGCCTCGCTGTCGGCGAGCGCCGGGTCGGCCGCCTCATGAAAATCAACGGGATCAAGCCAGTCCGCACGCGCAAACACAAGGTGACGACGGACAGCCACCATCGCCTGGGTGTCGCAGCAAACTGGCTGAACGGCGATTTTGTCGCAGAAGCGCCCAACCAAAAATGGGCAGGCGACATCACCTATGTCTGGACGTCGGAGGGCTGGCTCTATCTTGCCGTCATCCTCGATCTGCATAGCCGTCGCGTCGTTGGCTGGGCAGTCAGCGACAGGATGACCCGAAGGGCGGCGTAGCCAACAAGGACCTGGCGATCAGGGCGCTGGATATGGCGGTGCGCCTGCGCCAGCCTCCAGAGGGCTGCCTTTGCCATTCGGATCGCGGCAGCCAATATTGTTCTTATGACTATCAGAAGAAGCTGCAGGCCTATGGCCTGCGTCCATCAATGAGTGGCAAAGGAAATTGTTACGACAACGCCTCCGTTGAGACGTTCTTCAAATCCTTGAAGGCAGAACTGATCTGGCGGCAGAACTGGCCAACACGGCAACAGGCGGAGGCGGCCATCTTCCAGTACATAAACGGGTTCTACAACACCCGCAGACGTCATTCATATCTGGGCGGCATCAGCCCGCTCGCATTCGAAGCCAAGGTGGCGTAATGAGATCAGTGACCGGCGCAAAACCGTTACAAGTCCATAGTCGGCGTCACGAACGGCATCCTCAAAGCCTCTTGTGAAGCGGATATTGGCCCGTGCCGCGTCGGCCTGCTCCTGAGTGAGGCGCCCCTTCTCCACTCGGCCCGGCAGATCGCTCGCGACGAACTCTTCCGCCTTGGCGAGCGTATCCGCGCTCAGATCCGTGCACGCGACCTTGTAGCCCATGATCGCACAGTGCAGCGCGATCTGGTGCCCCATATTGCCCGCGCCAATCACGGCCATTGTCTTGATATCGTCAATGGTCATCGCAGCATTCTGTCTTTCTGTTCCGTTCCTGTATCCGAATACATCCCCCGTCAGACAGTGATGCTCAAGCCGCATGCCGCGCATAGATGCCGAAAGATGCGATTATCGCGTAGCAGATCATGGGAACTGCGAGCGCCACTGACAGGCTGTTTGAAATATCCGCCAGCGCTCCGGTAAGGAGAGGAATGATCGCGCCGCCGAAAATCGCGACATTCATGATGCCGGACCCATCCGCCGCGCGAGAGCCAAGTTTCTCGCACCCGAGGGCGAATATTGTCGGAAACATGATCGAGTTCATCAGTCCAACGGCCAGCAACGCTACGCCAGCGACAAGCCCAACGCTGTTGGTCGAGATGCTGATCAGGATGACGGCCATGGCAGCGTTGAATGCCAATACTTTGCCCGGACTGATCGTGCGCAGTACAACGGAGCCAACGAAACGCCCCACCATTGCGCCTCCCCAATAATAGGCGATCAACTTGCCGGCATGCTGCTCGCTAAGCCCCATTACCGACGACTGCATGAGATAGTTGACGATCAAGGAACCAATTGAGACCTCGGCACCCACATAGAGGAAAAGGCTCAACGCACCAAAACCAAATCTCGGTCGTTTCAACAGATCGAACCCGGCGAGGCCCGCGCTGGCTTCATGCACCTCGCCCTTCAAACGGTTACGGAACATCCATACCACCGCCGCGACGACACCCAAAGCCGCAGCCAGGGAGAGATAGCCGTGGACTATAGCCCGGCTCTCCACGCGGCGATATTCGTTCAGAGCCACACCGCTCAGATCGGCAGCCGACACCGTCGCTATGCTTCCAAGGATCAGCAACGCACCGACAAAAGGAAATACAGTTGTTCCCAGGGAATTGAAGGCCTGAGCAAAGGTGAGGCGACTGTGCGCGGTTTCTGGCGGACCCAGCAGGGATACGAGCGGATTGGCCACCACCTGCACCATCACGACACCACCGGCGAGAATGAAGAGCGCCAGCAGAAATATCGAATACGTCGCGTTATGACTGGCCGGAATGAAGAGCAGACAACCCGCCATCATCGTGGCCAGACCGACCACCGCGCCCCGCATATACCCGATTTTCTTTACCAGCTTCGCGCCCGGAATGCCGATTATGAGATAGGCGGTAAAAAAGCAGAACTGCACCAGCATGGCTTGGGTATAGTTAAGCGTGAAAAGCTCTTTCAGCTTTGGAATCAGCACATCATTGAGCGACGTAATGCCGCCGAAGATGAAAAAGAGGGCGAAGATGAAAGGCTGCAGGCCCGGCGCCTCGACGCCGTTGCCTGATGCTTCGTTGTGAGGGGGAACGGTGCCGGCAGGAGATACCATTTTGAACTAATCCTCGATGATGCTGGTCTACGCAAACTGTTTCAAAAAGCCACACGACTCCTTGGCGAGCCCAGAAATTCGTTGCCTAGGCACGGATTCATGGATGAGATCAGTCCAGTTGAGCGAACCAGGATTTCGCATTCGGATCAGCGCGCCAGGAAGCTGGCATTCGCATTTCGGGAAGCTCGACCGTGACCTGTATACCCGGATCAGCCGCATTCTTGGCGAGGATCAGATCATATTGCCCTCTTTCCACGAGCCAGCCTTTCTCCGCCAGTTCATAACGCGCGATGAACCGCGGATCGATTGCAACCGAAATCGACCTGCTTTCACCCGGCTTCAGCGGGGCGATACCCCATCCTACCAGGCGGCGAGCACCCTTGGGCGGTTTCACATAAAGCTGCGGCGTGTCGCGACCGGCCATGCCCCCGGAGTTGGTGACCTTGAAGCGTGCCGTAAGGCTCTTCGCATCAAATGCCAGATCGGCATGCTGGAAGCTGGTGTAGGAAAGGCCGTAGCCAAAGGCGAACAGGGGCTTGGCATCGGTTTTGTCAAACCACCGGTAGCCGACATTGGACCCTTCCGGATAAGCAGCTCCGAACGGCTCCGGCTGACTGTCCCTCGCCTCGTTCGGGCGCGGCAAACGCGATCCGGGAATTTCGGGGTTGGGCAGTTGCGAAAGGCTCGCAGGGAAGGTTACCGGCAAGCGGCCCGAGGGATTGATCTTGCCGAACAATATATCGGCAATCGCCTCACCGCCGCCCGCGCCTGAATACCACGCCTCAAGAACCGCGCCGGCCTTGTCGAGCCATGGCATGAAGACCGGGCCGCCGGTTTCGAGTACAACCACGGTCTTCGGGTTCGCGCCTGTAACCGCGTCGATGAGCTTGTCTTGCTCGCCATCGAGACTGAGCGGGCTGTCGAGAGCTTCGGTTGTCCACTGGCTGCCGAATATGATCACCACATCCGATTTGCTGGCAAGCGCCGTGGCCGCAGCGACATCTTCCCCGCTCGCATAACCGACATCAGCGGAAGGCGCCAGTTTGCGGATGGCTGCCAGTGGCGACGACGGATGGTAATAGACACCAGCGACGAATTCGGGTGAATTCGGAGGTGTGTCGAGTCGCAATGAACCTTCGGGCACGACCTGCGATGAACCTCCGCCTGAGAGAACTCCGACATCGGAATGGGCGCCTATGACGGCGATCCGCTTTGCAGTCGCAGCCAAAGGCAACAGGCCCTTGTCGTTCTTGAGAAGGACAATGCCCTGCGCGGCAGAAGTCCTCGCCACTGCCTTGCCTTTTTTCAGGTCAAGCTTCTGCGGCGGGCCAACCGGATTGTCCATCACGCCTTTCGCATAAAGCGACCGCAATATCCGGGTGGCCATCGCGTCAACCTGCTCAACCGATACCGCGCCGCTCGCGACCGCATCCTTGAGCATCTGGCCATACCATACATGCTGGTCCAATTCTTCCCCGGCCTGCTGATCGAGCCCGGCATTGACGGCCTTAACGGTCGAATGGACAGCGCCCCAGTCGGAAATCACCCACCCCGGCCAGCCCCAATCCTTCTTGAGAATGCCAAGCATCGCCGCATTCTCGCAGCCATAATCGCCGTTAATCTTGTTGTACGAGCACATGATCGAGCCGGGGTCGCCGATCTCGATACCCTTCTGAAAGGCGAGCAGATCGGACTCGCGCAGCGCTGCCTCGTCAATATCCGAACTGACGACGAACCGGCCGGTTTCCTGTGCGTGGGCAACATAATGCTTCATCGTCGAGACAATATTGTTGCTCTGGATGCCCTTGACCGAATAACCCGCGAGCGTCCCTGCAAGTAGAGGGTCTTCACCGAGATATTCGAAATTGCGGCCCCCACGAGGATCGCGTGCGAGGTTTACCCCTCCAGCCAGCATGATGTTGAATCCCTGCAGCCGAGCTTCCTTGCCAATGAGCGCGCCGGAATTATAGGCAAGCGCGGGATTCCAAGTAGAGGCCAGCAGCATTCCGGAGGGAAGCGCCGTAGCCGGTTTGATTGTTCGATGCCCTGCAGCCACGCCTAGACTGGCATCGGTCATGCGCTGGGCCGGAATTCCGAGCCGCTCTATACCCGGCACCCAGCCAGCCGAAACCGGCACGTCTGCCGGGCGGTTTTCCATGACCTTTGGGTAATTGCCGTGGACGAGCTGGATCTTCTCGTTGAGAGTCATTTGGGCCACGACCCGCACCGCGCGTTCGTCCGGGGATAGCGCTTTGACGCCCTGAGCGCTGACCTTGGTCGATTGGGCGTTCACCACAGCACTAGGCAACGACACTGCTAAAATCGCACCGAGAGCAATTGCGCTCGTCATTACCGGGTTGATTCGTTTGCGCCACGAAATGTTATTGTTGTCGTCACCCAAACAAGTGAATTGATCAGTCATTATGCCTCCAAGCTCCCATACGTCACAACATATATTTCATATCTAGTATTTTGGAATATATATTCCATAATTTGTGTTTAAGCAAGCCATCGTGCCATTAATGTCATTTTCGACTGACCCGTTTTCGCGGATAATTTATGCCTTTTTGAATCAGCGGGATTACGTTGAAAGCCGCTATTCAATCTCAGACAGGCGTTCCGCATCCTGCAAATTGTCGCGCGTGATCAGGATCGGCTTGACGATCGCTCCGGTGAGCGGCTTCCCTTGCCGGATATTTTCCACCAACTGGTCGAGAGCCGCGCGAATTTGCAGACTGGGAGACTGCTCGACAGTCGCCGCCATCTCGCCGGACTTGACCATTTTCAATGCTTCGGGCGCGGCGTTAAAGCCGATCACCATCACATTTTTGAGCCCCGCAGAGCGCAGCGCCTCAACCGCACCCAACGCCATGTCATCATCATGCGCGATGATGGCCTGGGGATGGTTGCTTCCCAATGCGGTCAATATATTCTGCGTGACCGTCAGACCCTGGTCGCGCTGCCACATTGCGGTTTGTTCCGCCACGATCTGATATTTCGGGCCCGCTGCGTCGAGAACCTCGTGAATTCCGATCCCTCGGTCAATACCCGAACTGGACCCCGGGCTGCCGGTCAGAACGATGATGCGTGCGCCTTGGGGGAAACGGTCGAGAACATATTGCGCCATGACCCGACCGCCAGCGACATTGTCGGCGCCAAAATGCGCCACGGGTCTCGAGGCGTTATCCACTCTGCGATCGACGGTTGCGACCGGCACATCGGCGTCGATGATATAGTCGATCGCGGGCGTAAGCGCATTGACATCGCTTGGTGCGATGATGACCCCCTGTGTTCCGGTAGCAACCGCCGTGCGCACATCCGTCGTCTGTTTCGCCGAATTGGACTGCGCATCGACAATCATGAGATCAACGCCAAGCTTGCGCGCCTCGTCCAGCGCGCTACGGCGCATCGCAACGAAAAAAGGCTGGGTCATATCGTTGAAGCTCGCCATAATCCGTACATCGCCGGTCTGGCGCTGGCAGCTGGTCAGGCCAATAAGCGCCAGCGCAGCGGCACCGGCGACCAAAATCCATTTCTGCACCTTCGCGCTCTCCTAATTATCTGGTCATCGGCACATGAGCATGGCCTGGAGGCATCGGAGGAAACCTGGCGCCGCCTGACCGTCAATTCCCATAAGTTAACTCATTGTTGGAATGACGAAGCTCTGATCGATGACGGAGTTTCCGGCTGGCCAGCGCTGGGTCACGGTCTTGACCCGCGTGTAAAACCGGACACCATCCATGCCATATTGATTCATGTCGCCGAATCCCGACCGCTTCCAGCCGCCAAAGCTATGATAGGATACCGGCACCGGGATAGGCACGTTCACCCCGACCATCCCAACTTCGACACGCTGCACAAATTCGCGGGCGGCATTGCCGTTGCGGGTAAAGATTGCAACACCATTGCCATATTGATGCCGCGTCGCCAGCGCTATCGCATCGTCCAGGCTGGCTGACCGGACAATCTGAAGAACCGGACCGAAAATCTCATCCTTATAGCTTTTCATTTCCGGCGTAACATGATCGAACAGCGTCGGCCCGAGGAAATATCCTTCCTCATGGCCCTGAAGGGAAAAGCCGCGGCCATCGACAACCAGTTCGGCTCCTTCGTCAACGCCCATCTGGATATAGCCTTCGATGCGCGCCTTGTGCTGAGCGGAGACGACGGGTCCGTAATGGGCGTCTGCATCGGTGGACACGCCAATCCGTAGCGCCTCGATGGCAGGAACCAGTTTCTCGCGAAGTGCGACAGCCGTCTGCTCGCCCACGGGTGTCACCACCGGCAAGGCCATGCACCGCTCGCCCGCCGAACCGTAGGCGGCACCCAATATGTCCGCCACCGTCTGATCGAGATCGGCATCGGGCATGACAATCCCGTGATTTTTCGCCCCGCCCATGCATTGCATCCGCTTGCCGGCGGCGGAACCGCGATTGTACACATATTGGGCGATGTCCGAGGACCCGACAAAGCTCACGGCCTTGATGTCCGGATTGTCGAGGATAGCATCAACCACCACCTTGTCACCGTGAATGACCTGCAACACATTGTCTGGAAGCTCCGCCTCCATCAGCAGTTCCGCCAGCCGCACCGGAACGGAGGGATCACGCTCCGAAGGCTTGAGAATGAAAGCGTTGCCGCATGCAATGGCGGGCGCAAGCATCCAGAGAGGAATCATCGCGGGAAAGTTGAAGGGCGTGATGCCCGCCACAACGCCCAGAGGTTGCCGCATGGAATAGACGTCGATACCGGGTCCTGCGCCTTCGGTATATTCGCCCTTGAGCAGGTGCGGTATGCCACAGACGAATTCCACGACATCCAGCCCGCGCTGGATATCGCCCTTCGCATCTGAAACGACCTTACCATGCTCCGAAGCCAGCAGCTCGGCCAGTGACTGCATGTTCGCTTCGATCAACTCCTTGAAGCGGAAGAACACACGTGCCCGGCGTTGCGGGTTCAGCGCCGCCCATGCCGGTTGCGCTGCTTTGGCGCGCGCTACTGCCGCGTCCAGCTCGCTCGCTGCGGCCAGATTGACCCTGGCCTGCACTTCGCCCTTGCTGGGGTTAAAGACGTCTCCTGTCCGTCCTTCTGCTAATGGTGCAACTCCACCATCAAAATAATGACCAATTGTTCGCATTCTAATCTCCTGTCATACGCTTGCCGTGCTCATGCTCCGGGGTGCGTTGTCTCAAATTTAAGGCGTCGTCTTCGAGGCGCTGCGTCAAAAAGCTGCCACAAGCTGCTGCTCTCTCACCGTCCGTGTTTTTTCGCATAGGTGTCGAAAGCGACGGCGAGAACGATGATCACGCCGATGACGATTTGCTGATAATAGGCGTTGACGCCCATCATCACGAGACCGTTAGACAACACTCCGATAAGCAACGCGCCGATGATCGTGCCGCCAACGCCGCCAACGCCGCCGGCCAGACTGGCGCCGCCAATGACGACCGATGCGATTACCCGAAGCTCGTAGTTGAGGCCGGCTACCGCCTCCGCCGAATTGAGCCGGGCCATGAGCAAAAAACCTGCCAGTCCGGAGAGCAGACCGACGATCATATACACGCTGGTCTCGACTGCCTTGACGTTCAGGCCTGTCAGGCGTGCTGCCTCGACATTGCCCCCGATCGCATATATCTGCCGCCCGAAGCGCGTGTACCGCTGAATGATATAGCCGCCTGCAGCTACCAGTATGAAGACAACAACTGGTACGGGCACTCCAAGAATCGCGCCGGTGCCCCACCACCGCAGGCCCTCATCAAAGCCGCTGATCGGCCCGCCGTCATTGATCAGCATGGATGCGCCACGCCAAATCGTCATACCGCCCAATGTGGTAATGAACGCCGGTACATTGAAGAAAGTCGTCGCCTTGCCATGAATATAGCCGACGGCCGCGCCGACCGCGACCGACGCGAGCAGCGCCGTGAACCAAGGCGGGCCAATGCTCACGCCTGCCTTGCTGATCAGCCAGGCCGCGAACATCGAAGCAAATGCGAGCGTAGCCCCTACAGCCAGATCCACACCCGCTGTAATAATCACGAAAGTCATGCCCACCGCGATGACGCCGTAGATTGATACGTCCGTCAGGATGTTGGCGATGTTGCGCAAAGACAGGAAGTGGGGATTCTGGGCCATGAAAAAAGCGCAGACAAGCACCAGGAAAATACCGGTGCCATAGCGGTTGAAAAACTCAATCGCCGACCAACCGCTTTTCCCTTTGCGTTCAGGCTCCAGTTGCGCCTCTGCGTTGCGCTGTTCCCCGACGGCATCCATCGTTCTTCCTTCCAGTTTCTCGTCTTTTCTAGGCAACTACGGTCAGATCAGCATTTTCACCGATCGCCATCAGGCGCATGAGCGTTTCCTCATCGGCACTATCGCCAGAAACAACTCCGGTAATGCTTCCCTCGCGGAATACAGCGATGCGGTCGCTCACCGCCATGATTTCAGGGAGCTCAGAGGAAATGACGATAACCGCAACACCCGATTTCGCCATATCCGTGAGCACTTGGTGCACTTCCGCCTTGGCACCAATGTCGATACCCCGGGTGGGTTCATCGACAATCAGAACCTTCGGCGACAAGGCCATGCAGCGGGCAAGCAGCACCTTCTGCTGATTGCCTCCCGACAGCTTGCCGATGGGCGTCAAATGGCTCGGCATCTTGATCCGCAGCGCCTTGCGATATTTCTCGACGAGTTCCCGCTCTGCAGTCTCGTTGACAAAAACCCCCCATCGCGCGAGATTTTTCAGGCTGGGCAAGGTCATGTTCTGGCTGATCGACTGGTCAAGAAAACAGCCCTGCTGCTTACGGTCTTCAGGCACCAGCGCTATTCCGTTGTCGATGCCTTCACTCGGGCTGCGGAGCAGTTGCATACGCCCACCCCCCAGCCAGATTACACCTTCGTCAGAACGGTCAGCGCCGAAAATGATCCGGGCCAGCTCAGTCCTGCCCGCGCCGACAAGGCCAGCGAAACCGAGCACCTCGCCGGCATAAACTTCTACCGATATATTGCGCAAAACCGTGGCGTGTGGATCGGTAGCGGTGCCATCACGCGATACGTTTTCAACGCGCAAGACCAGATCGCCCCGTTGCCTGGATGCCGTGCAGCGGACGAACTCCACATCACGCCCGACCATCATCTTCACCAGGTCGGCCACTTTCTTACCCGCCACTTTTCCTTCGGCGACGAACTGTCCGTCGCGCAGCACGGTAAAGCGGTCACACAGCTCGATCACCTCGACGAGCCGATGGGTCACATAGATGATGGAAACGCCACGCGCGCGAAGATTTCTGACGATGCGATAAAGCACATCGACCTCGCGGTCGGAAAGCGCCGCAGTAGGCTCGTCCATGATGATGAGCTTGGCCTCAAATGTCATCGCCTTGGCGATCTCGACCATCTGCTGTTCGGCAACCGACAACGAACGCACAGGCTTGCGCGGATCTAGCTTAAGGCCAAGGTCGTCAAGAATGGCTTGCGCCCGCTGATACATTTCGCGCCAGTTTATCAGGCCGTGACGCGTAGGCTCCCGTCCCAGAAACATGTTCTCGGCAACCGACATTTCGGGAAGAAGGTTGAACTCCTGATAGATCGTGACGACGCCGGCTTCCTGCCGCTGAAGCGGCGAATCCGCAGGATCGAGAACGGCTCCGTCCAACATGAGATCACCGCCGTCTGCGGCTTGCGCACCGGCAAGTATTTTAAGCAGTGTTGATTTTCCGGCCCCATTCTCGCCGAGCAACGCATGCACCTCGCCCGGGCGAACGTTCATGTGCACTCCATCCAGCGCCTTGACGCCGGGAAAGCTCTTCTGAATGTTTCGCGCTGCCAGCAGCATCGACATCTCCTGATCGCTCAACGCTTCATCAGCCAGTCGTGCTCTGGATCATTGTGAAAGATCCAGTTCCGGCGTGGGCCAGCCATGACGTTGAGGTAATAAAGGTCGTATCCGTGCGGAGCACCGACAGGATGATAACCGCGTGGAACAAGGATGACATCACCATCCTCCACATGCATGGTTTCGTCGAGCGAGCGATCATCGGTATAGACGCGCTGAAAAGCAAATCCCTGGGGAGGGTTCAGCCGATGATAATAGGTTTCCTCGAGCAACGTCATCGCGTTTCCGCCATCTTCATCATGGCGGTGAGGTGGGTAACTCGACCAGTGGCCGCCGGGCGTAATCACCTCTGTGATCAGCAGGCTTTCCGCCGGTTCTGTTTCCGGCAATATGTTGCGGACCCGGCGGGCGTTCGTCCCCTGCCCGCGCGCTTCCACGCTCATCCGATCGGGCGCAATCAAGCGAACCTGACCCGCTCCGGTGCCGGGCGCATTGCATACTGCAATCTCGCAATCGTCGATTGCCGTCACAACACATTCAATTCCGGCCGGAACATAAACAGCTCCCGGCGCTTTTTCGTCGAACACGCTCGCGCGTCCGCCCAAACCCTTGAAAACCTCTCCACCCGCCGACACATCCGCCGATCCTGTCAGGACCATTACGCAAAGTTCGCGCCTAGGGAGTTCGATAGGCGTTGATTGGCCGGGCTGCAGCTTGCGAACCTCGAACCCGACATAGCTCCAGTTTGCGCTCTCGGGCGTTATGTTGATCACTCGTCCGTCCGCGTCCGGTGTCTGTGGTCT
>Ga0070726_10004259_pt1 | contig 11537 bp, 13 predicted proteins | sample tdAd471_FD_67275 | JGI IMG/M metagenome (GOLD analysis project Ga0070726, IMG submission 67275) | Marine sediment microbial communities from the Atlantic coast under amendment with organic carbon and nitrate - tdAd47.1 | ecosystem: Environmental > Aquatic > Marine > Coastal > Sediment | place...
CCGACGGCCCGGTCGGCGCGGTTTTCGTCGGGCCTTTCGGTGCTTGATTTCATGAAACGCACAACGCTGGCCCGCATGAGCCCCGATGCGCTGGCCGCGATTGGCCCGGCGGCTGTCACCCTTGCCACCTCGGAAAGTCTGGAGGCCCACGGCCTGTCCGTTTCACTGCGGCTGGCACAATTGAACAGGGGCGGCGATGACTGAGACCAACCGGCTGATCGGCGTCACCATTGACGATAGCGGCCTGCCAGCACCAACGCCTGAGATCGACCAGGAACGCCGGGTTGCCATTTTCGACCTTCTGGAAGAAAACAGTTTCGGCCTGCCGGGGCGGGGCGGTCAGCCAGCACCTGAAGGACCGTTCAAACTGCTTCTGGCGATCCGGGACCGCCGACTTGTCCTGGAAATCCGCACCGAAGCCGAAGATCTGGTCGGCGAGATCCATCTGTCGCTGTCACCCTTCCGACAGGTGGTGAAGGACTATTTCCAGATTTGCGAGGCCTATTTCGACGCGGTCAAGCGCCTGCCGCCCAGTCAGATCGAAGCGATTGATATGGGGCGGCGCGGAATCCATGACGAGGGCGCACGGATTGTGCAGGAAAGGCTGGAGGGCAAGGCGATGGTCGACAAGCCCACCGCACGCCGCCTGTTCACGCTGATTTGCGTGCTGCATTTCAAAGGATAGCGCCAGAATGGGCAAGGACCTTCCCGGATCGGTGCTGTTTTGTTGCGATTACAACGCGGTCCGCTCCCCCATGGCCGAGGGTCTGTTGAAGAAACTTGTCGGTCACAGCGTCTATGTACAATCCGCCGGGGTGAAAAACGATCTGGAGATTGATGGCTTTGCGGTCACCGTTTGCCGTGAAGTTGGCGTCGAATTGGAAAAGCACCGGGTCCGCACGATGGATCAGATGCTGGAATGGGGCGATGATCTGGAAAGCTACGACCTGATCGTGGCCTTGTCGCCGGCCTCGCAGCGCCGGGCGTTGGATTTCACCCGTTTTGCCGCGCTCGAGGTGGAATATTGGCCGATCATCGACCCCACCGGGCTGGGAGAAAGCCGCGACGACAAGCTGGCCGCCTATCGACAGGCCCGCGATCAGATACAGGCCCGGATTGATGCGCGGTTTCCAATCGCCTAATTCGCTGCTAGCCTTCGTTGCAGACCCAATGGACGGAGGCCAGGATGGAGATCTACCGCACACCCGAGGATCGGTTCTCCTCCCTGCCGGATTATCCCTTCGCGCCAAAATACCTTACCGATCTTGCCGGCTATGAAGGGCTTCGGATCAATCGCGTGGACGAGGGCGAGGGTGGTCCGACCTATTTGTGCCTGCATGGGGAGCCGACCTGGAGCTATCTTTATCGCCGGATGATCCCGGAATTTCTGGCGGATGGAGGCCGTGTCGTGGCGCCGGACCTGTTGGGGTTTGGACGCTCGGACAAGCCGGTGGATAACGCGGTTTACGGATTTCATTTTCACCGAAACATGCTGCTGGCGCTGATCGAACGGCTTGATCTTACGGATATTACGCTGGTGGTTCAGGATTGGGGCGGATTGCTGGGCCTGACCCTGCCGATGGAGATGCCGGAGCGATTTTCGCGCCTGATCATCATGAATACGGTCTTGGCGATCGGGCGCCCGCCCAGTGCCGGGTTCATCAATTGGCGCGACTATGTCGCTGCAAACCCGGATCTTGCCGTAGGGCGCCTTATGGCCCGGTCCTGCCCGCATCTGACGGCCGCGGAAACGGCTGCCTATGACGCGCCCTGGCCGGAAGAGCGCTCCAAGGCCGGCGTGCGGCGCTTTCCAGCGATGGTCATGACCAACCCGGATATGGAAGGGGTCGCGACCAGCAAGCGTGCGCTGTCCTTCTGGCGGGATGACTGGCAGGGCGACAGTTTCATGGCCGTTGGTGCGGCCGACCCGGTGCTGGGACCTGACGTGATGGCCTGGATGCAAAACCAGATCCGCAATTGCCCCGCACCGATGATCTTGCCCGAGGCCGGCCATTTCGTGCAGGAATGGGGGGCTGAGATCGCCAAGGCGGCCGTGCGTCATTTCGCGAGCCGCTAAGGATCGCCAGCCGCCCGTGTCCCCGTAGAGCGATGATATTGCATTGAGCGGGACCGATTCCGGCCGGTCGAACAGGCATGTGGCGACCGCGCAAGGTGGCCTCTGTCAGGGATCACCAGCAACAGATCGGCCGGGGCGTCGGGAATGGGTGAATATTCCCTTGAAAACTTTCGCAAAAAGGATCATTTAGGGCGCGCGCTGGCCCAGGAGCCGGCGCGATGTGAAAAACTGATCGGAGATACCATGGCCAAGGAAGAACTTCTCGAATTCCCCGGGGTCGTGATTGAGCTTTTGCCGAATGCGACATTCCGGGTAGAGCTCGAGAACGGCCATGAGATTATTGCCCATACCGCCGGCAAGATGCGCAAGAACCGCATCCGTGTGCTGGCCGGTGACAAGGTGCAGGTTGAAATGACGCCCTATGATCTGACCAAGGGTCGGATCAACTACCGCTACAAGTAAGCGACGCTGGATGCGGCTGATCCTCGGCTCCGGCAGTCCGCGCCGACGGGAATTATTGGCGCAGATCGGCATTGAACCGGACGCAATTGTCGCGCCCGATATCAACGAAGACCCTGAAAAAGATGAGCATCCGCGCCCCTATTGCGCGCGGATGGCCCGCCAAAAGGCCGAAGCCTTGCCCGTCGCGGCAGAGGAGATCGTGCTTTGCGCTGACACGACGGTGGCCCTTGGGCGGCGTATCCTGGGAAAACCCGTCGATGCCGAGGACGCGCGCCGCATGTTGCGGCTGCTGTCGGGGCGGCGGCACAAGGTGATCTCGGCCGTGGCATGTAAAACGACCGAGCATCTGCGCACCCGGGATGTCGTGACCAGCGTTCAGATGAAACGACTGTCCGAAGCCGAGATCGAGGCCTATGTCCGCACCGGAGAATGGAAGGGCAAGGCCGGGGCCTATGGCATTCAGGGCGCGGCGGGGGCGTTTATCCCTTGGATCAATGGGTCATACCCGGCGGTGATGGGCCTGCCACTGGTCGAAACGTCCAATCTCCTGCGGGGGCTTGGCTATCCCTTGGGGGCGGCATGAAGGGTGTTTTGGCGGTTTTGGACCAGGTCGCGGGGAAAAACGCCGCCGCGCTGATCGTCGATGGTGTGCTCTCGGATCTTCTGATCGACCCGCCTGACGGGTTTGGGCCGCGCCCCGGCGCCATCTATCGCGCCCGTGCGATGCGCCCGATGAAGGGGCAGGCGGGGCTGATACTGGATCTCGGCGGCGGTGACAGTGGATTTCTGCGCCAGGCCAAAGGCATTGGCATGGGCGAGGTCTTTCTGGTCCAGGTGGCCTCCGAGGCCGAGTATGGCAAGGCCCCTCCGGTCTCGCCCCGGCTGCAACTGAAAGGCCGGTACGGTGTTCTGACGCCCGATGCGCCGGGGATCAATATCAGCCGCTCGATCAGGGATGAGGCCGTGCGGGATGAGCTGGAGTTGCTGGCCCGCGAGGTGATGGAAGGGGCGGATCCGGGTCTTGGCCTCGTCCTTCGAACCGTCGCGGCCGAAGCCGATGCGGATGCGTTGATGGAGGATCTTCTGATCTTGCGGCAATTGGCCGAAGCGGTGCTGAGCGATACGGGCGATCAGCCGGAATTGCTGGTCGATTCGCCCGACGCCCATGAGAGGGCCTGGCGCGATTGGACCCGCCCGCTTCCCGATCAGGTCGATGAGCATCCTGCGGCTTTTGCGGATCACGCTGTCCTTGATGCGATCGAGGAGCTGTTGACCCCGCGTGTTGATCTTGGAGGCGGCGCGTCAATGATGGTCGAGCCGACCACAGCCCTTGTCGCGATTGATGTGAATACGGGGGGCGATTTTTCCATGGCCGCCGGGCTGAAAGCCAATCTGGCCGCCGCCAGGGACCTGCCGCGTCAGCTTCGCCTGCGCGGGCTGGGCGGGCAGATCGTCGTCGATTTCGCCCCGATGCCCCACAAGGACCGTCGAAATCTGGAATCCGCCCTGAAAAAGGCGTTTCGATCCGATGAGACCGACACCACTATCGTCGGCTGGACGCCGCTCGGCCATCTGGAACTGCAAAGAAAACGCGCGCGGATCCCCTTGTCCCGGCTGGTTTAGAAAACCTTTCGAAAATCCCTCTGCCTATGGCATGATCCGGCAAAACCCATAAGGCGGACGTGGCAGTGAACACGACAATATCAGCAGAGCAGCCCGATTGGTCGCGGGAAAAGATCCGACGGTTCTGGGACCCTGGTCCGAAATTGCTGCGCGCGATCCGACGCTATCAGGCGCTGTCATCGCGAGGTCCGCTGGCGCGGATACTGGCCAGATACTGGGTCGCCAATCATTGGTTCTGGTCGCTCGTCACGCAATCCGAGATTCACCTGAACACTCAGATTGGCGGCGGGCTTTTGTTACCGCACCCGACAGGGATTATCATCCATCCCGACAGCGTCATCGGCGTGAATTGCCTGATATTCCATCAGGTGACGCTTGCCGGGCCGGTCACCCTTGGCGGTCATGTGGATGTCGGGGCCGGCGCGAAATTGCTGGGGCCGCTGACCGTGGGAGACCATGTCCGCATCGGCGCCAATTGCGTTGTGACCGGCGATGTCGCGGCCGAGCAGACGGTGGTGGGCATCCCGGCCCGCGCCATTAGCGGTCCGTCCAGCGGGTAATCAAAGCCGCACCAAAGCAACCGTGCGGCACCTTGGTCTTGGCGCTTCGCCCATCTTGCGCTATGGAGGAGGCATGAGACCCGCAACCGCAATTCCTTGCATTTGTATTACCGGCTGACATCGTCAGGCGGGCCGTTCTCTGTTTTCAATTCATGAGGTAAATGCTAGGTCCGCCGCGACGAGGCCCTTTGGCGCGTGAGAGACCATGACCGAAATAAAGCTCTACAACACGAAAACCCGGCAGAGAGATTTGTTCTCCCCCCTCGATCCCGACAATGTACGCATGTATGTCTGCGGGCCGACCGTCTATGACCGCGCCCATATCGGCAACGCCCGCCCGGTGATCGTGTTCGACGTGCTTTATCGACTGCTGCGCCATGTCTATGGGGCTGAGCATGTGACCTATGCCCGGAATTTCACCGATGTGGACGACAAGATCAACGCGCGGGCGGCCGAAACCGGCCGGTCGATCCGCGAGATCACCGACGAGACCATACAATGGTATCTCGAAGATATGGGGGCGCTTGGCAATCTGGAACCAGACCTCGCACCACGCGCGACCGAGTATATCGCCCAGATGGTGACGATGATCGAAGATCTGATCGCCTCGGGCCATGCCTATGTGGCCGAGGGGCATGTCCTGTTCGATGTGACCTCTTACGAAAAATACGGCTCGCTGTCGGGCCGGTCGATTGACGACATGATCGCGGGCGCGCGGGTCGAGGTGGCGCCGTATAAGCGCAACCCGATGGATTTCGTGCTGTGGAAGCCGTCAAGCGACGAACAGCCGGGCTGGGAAGGTCCAAAAGTCGATGGCGAACCCGTCAGTTGGGGGAGGCCGGGCTGGCATATCGAATGCTCGGCCATGACCAAGGCGCTGTTTGGCGAGCGGTTTGACATTCACGGCGGCGGGCTGGATCTGGCCTTTCCGCATCACGAGAATGAAAAGGCGCAAAGCTGCTGTGAGACGGGTGAGGACAGTTTCGCCCAGGTCTGGATGCATAACGAGATGCTGCAGGTCGAGGGCAAGAAGATGTCCAAATCGCTGGGCAATTTCTTTTCTGTGAAAGAGCTGTTGGATCAGGGGTATCCGGGCGAGGTGATCCGGTTCGTTTACCTCAGCACGCATTATCGCAAGCCGATGGACTGGACGGAGAAGAAGGCGCGGGAGGCAAAGGAAACGCTAAGGAAGTGGGCAACTCAATCTGAACGATCTTCATCCGAGGATGTTGATGGTGAAGTCCTGGAGTTCTTATCTGATGACCTAAATACTTGGGGTGCCATAAGTCGATTGAATGAACTGTGCAGCAATGATGAGCGAAAAGCTTTGAACGCTTCAGCAAAACTGATCGGAATTGACCTATTGGCAATTGCCGAAAGCAACTGGGCAAAGCCATTCCACTTTGAGTTGGAAGATGGCACTTTTTGGGAAGAAGGGATTGATTACCAGCCTACGGTAGGGGTGATTGGATGGGGCAAAATTTCTGACACTTTAAGAGACGCTGCACTTGATGTTGTACGTATTTGGCTGAGGTATCGAAGGAATGAAGACTGGGACAACGCAGATCGTCTCAAATTGGAAGCGAACAAACTCGGAGTGGAGCTGGTCGCATCTAGATCAACCAACGGCGTGAACAATGGAAGCGCCGAGTTGCAAGCTTCTAACGTTGATCCGGCCAAACTGGAGGCCCTCAAATGACTGTTTCTTCTTGGCAAAAATACTCAAATCCAACAAAGGTCAGCGCCCGGCCGAGGGGGGTGCGAAAGCACCCGCCTGGGGGGCGGGCGGGTGCTGACCGGGCCGCAGGCGTCCCGGTCGGCGATTGTGGAGAGGTCACACCATGACCCGCGACCGCCTCTACCTTTTCGACACCACGCTTCGCGACGGCCAGCAGACGCAGGGCGTTGATTTCACGGTCGAGGACAAGACCCGCATCGCCAACGCGCTTGATGAGCTTGGCATCGACTATATCGAGGGCGGCTGGCCAGGCGCCAACCCGACCGACAGCGATTTCTTCGATCAGCGCCCCGAAACCCGCGCCACCTTCACCGCCTTTGGCATGACCAAGCGCGCCGGACGCTCAGCCGCAAATGACGACGTGCTGGCGGCGGTTTTGAATGCCCGCACGCCGGCTGTCTGTCTTGTCGGAAAGTCCCATGATTTCCACGTCACAACCGCACTTGGCATTTCGTTGGAGGAAAACCTTGAGAATATCTCCCAATCCATAGAGCATCTCGTCGCCCAGGGGCGTGAGGCGCTCTATGACGCGGAACATTTCTTTGATGGTTACAAGGCGAACCCGGATTACGCCTTGAAATGCCTCCAGGCGGCCTATGCGGCCGGTGCCCGCTGGATCGTCCTCTGTGACACCAATGGCGGCACCCTGCCGAACGAGGTGCGCCGGATCACGGCGGCGGTGGTCGAAAGCGGCATTCCGGGCGATCACATTGGCATCCATACCCATGACGATACCGGCCATGCGGTGGCCAATTCGCTGGCCGCCGTCGATGCGGGCGCCCGTCAGATTCAAGGCACCCTGAATAGTCTGGGTGAGCGCTGCGGCAATGCCAATCTGATCACCCTGATCCCGACGCTGATGCTGAAAGCGCCCTACGCCGAGACGCTGGAAACCGGCATCGGCGATGACGGGTTGCAATCCCTGACCCGGATCAGCCGGATGCTGGACGATATCCTGAACCGGATCCCGCAAAAATCCCTGCCCTATGTCGGGGCCAGCGCCTTTGCCCATAAGGCCGGGTTGCACGCGTCGGCGATCATCAAAGACCCGTCAACCTATGAACATATCGACCCGAAACAGGTCGGCAATGCGCGGATCATCCCGATGTCGAATCAGGCTGGCCAGTCCAACCTGCGCAAACGTCTGACCGAAGCGGGGATCAGCGTCGAAAAGGGCGATCCGCGCCTTGCGGTGATTTTGGATGACATCAAAGCGCGGGAAGATCGCGGCTTCGCCTATGACACCGCGCAGGCCAGTTTCGAGCTGGTCGCGCGCGATCACCTGGGCCTTTTGCCCAGGTTTTTCGAGGTCAAACGGTATCGCGTGACGGTCGAGCGCCGCAAGAACAAGTATAACGAGATGGTCACCCTGTCCGAAGCGGTGGTGGTGGTGAAGATCGGAGGCCAAAAGAACCTGTCGGTCAGCGAAAGCCTGGATGAACTGGGCCGGGATTCCGGCCCGGTGAACGCGCTCTCCAAAGCTTTGGCCAAGGATCTCGGACCGTATCAGGCCTGTATCGACGATATGCGGCTCGTGGATTTCCGGGTCAGGATCACCAATGGCGGAACCGAAGCCGTCACCCGCGTCATGATCGACAGCGAAGATGGCGAGGGCCGTCGCTGGTCGACGGTCGGCGTCAGCGCCAATATCGTCGACGCCTCGTTTCAGGCGCTCCTGGATGCGGTCACCTGGAAATTGATCCGCGATGGTTTTGAGGGTTCGCATTGAGCGTCGCCGCTTGTGCGGAACTTGTCCGCGATGGTGACCGAGATCGGTTTCTTGCCACGATGACGGCTCCGGTGTCGCTGCGGCCATCGCTGTTTGCGCTGTTTGCCTTCAATCTGGAACTCCTCCGCGCGGCCTGGGCCTCGGACGAGGTGTTGATCGGTGAGATGCGCCTGCAATACTGGCGCGACATCGCAAGCGGCGACAGCCCGCCAACCAGCCCCATCGCCGAGGCGGTGGTCGAGACCATCCAACAGCATGGCTGGCTGGCCGGCGACATGCTGGCGATCCTCGATGCGCGCCGCTTCGATCTGGACAGTATGCCCCATCAGGATGACCGGGCCATTTGGACATATCTTTCCGCCACAAGTGGCCGATTGGCCTGGTCCGCCGGGCGTCTTCTTGGGGCGGGCGAGGCGGATAGGGCGGCACTGCTGGCCTTCGGTGCCGCGACCGGGTTTGCACGCATGATGGAAGGCTGGCCACGGATTGTGGCGCGGCGGCGGGTGCCTCTCGGCGAAGAAAGCGTTGCGCGTATCCCCGATCTCGCAGGCCAGGCATATGCGGAGCTGATCGCGGCCATGTCGGCCTTGCGGGGAAAGGGGCTTGGGCCGGTGCTGTTGACAGGTTGTCAGGCGCCTTATGTCCTGAAACGGGTTCAGCGCGATCCGTCAGCAATGCCAGAGGGGCGTTTGCAGATCTCGGAGTTTCGGCAGAGGCTGCGCCTGCAGCTCGCCTATTGGCGCAACAGATGAGCCGGATCAGCGTCCCTTGAAGCCGGCTTCGTATTCGCGTTGAAAAGCGGCGGGATCATAAAGGGTTGCGATCCAATCCAGAACGTCGATGCCGGTCGCCAGGTGATCCTTCTCAAACCGGTCTATGACATAGTCGAAAATTCCCATCCGCCGCGTCCGGACATGAAAAAATTTCCAGGAAAGCTGCCGACGCGCGGCGGCAATGTCATTGCCCGAACTGGCCAGAACATACATGGCAGCGGCAAGTCCGGTTCTATCCGCGCCGGTTTTGCAGTGAAACATAACACTGCCCGATGCCGTGGTCACAAGGTCGAGGAAGCGGAGCAGATCCGTTGCGACAGGCGGGCCGCCCGGAAAAAAGTCGAAGACATGAAAGTCGATTCCAAGGGCCTCACACACCTCGTGTTCAAAATCATAAAATGGCTGGCCGGGATTTTCGCCCCGCAAGGTGATCACCCGGGACAAACCTTTTTCCTGCAAGCTTCGGATGTCGCGCGGTTCGGGCTGGCTGCGACGGATCACGCCCGGTCCGATCTCTGCCGCATTGGGCAAAAGACGGCGCAGGATCGCATGATCCTTCCAAAGAAACGCGCGCCAGGCGTCTTTGCGTGCGGCCCCGGTGAGCAGAGGTGCAGGATCCGGCGAAGGCGTCATCCGCCCGGTATGCCGCGCGAAATATGCCGGCTGTCAGGCAGAAACGTATAGCCTTTGTCGGACAGGTCCTGCTCGGAAATGATCAGACCGTCAGGCTTGGCAAAACTGGCCAGATTGTGGCGCGCGGCGGCTTGACCATCGCGGGGCACGCGCACAACGGCCGCGAGGCAAATCACGATGTCAAACCGGTCTTTCAGATCGTCGCGCTCAGCGAAGGCGGGATCGCTCAGATCCATCCAAACGGTGCCGTCGATCCGCTCACCATAGCAGTTTTCCACGACATCCAGCGATTTGCGCGAAATATCGGCCACGGTCAGGCGCGGGTCGTGACTGGCAAACATCCTCAGCAATTCACCCGTTTCAAAATTCTCATAGAACTGTACGGGCAACGGGATCCGCCGAAGCGCGGTTTCCAGACGTTTGACGATACGGGCGCCTTCGAACGTGTTGAACCGGCCCACCCCGCGTAACGCCATGCCCGGACCGACCTGAAGAATGCGGATCGGTTTTTGCGCTGCGTCCAGCAGGGTTTCCGCAAAACGGAAAATCTCGGTATGCCGGTCGACGAAGGTCGTCGTTTTCACGTCCAGATGATAACTCATATGTCCCTCATTTGGCCCGCGATGTCAGAGGCTGGGCGACTTGGGCCGCAGCATAAGCCAGATTAGCGCGCCCCCCGCAAGGGCCAGAAATGGGATCATCGCCATATTCACGGCGGTCCAGCCATCGACCACATTGCCGCCAGAGCAATTCATCAAACCGCCCGACGCCAGGGATGCAATGGTGACGGAACCGAAAACGATCATGTCGTTGATCCCCTGGATCCGGCCACGCTCTTCCGGAGAATGGCTGTTGGCCAAAAGGGTCGATGCGCCGATGAAGCCGAAATTCCAGCCAATGCCCAGCAGGATCAGGGCGATGAAGAAATTTTCCAACTCGACACCGGCAAGACCGACAAGCCCGCCCATGGCCAGAATGACCAGCCCGGTCGCAACAATCTTCTGTGTGCCGAAACGGGCGATCAAATGGCCGGTAAAGAAGGACGGGATAAACATTGCCAGGACATGGCTGCTGACGACATTGGCGGCAGCGGCTTTGTCATAGCCGCAGCCCACCACCGCAAGCGGGGTCGAGGTCATGACAAGGTTCATCAGCGAATACGACACGGCGGCGGTGATGACGGCGACCAGGATTCGCGGCTCGCGCAGCATTTCCATCCGGCTGCGGCCCCTTGCGGCGCCTTCTTCCGGGCGGGGCGGGCGCGGGATGTCGAGAAACAGAAACAAGATGGCGCCCAGCATGTTGACGCAGATCACCGCCAGATAGGTGCCCAGAAATGGCACAGCGAAAGCATCGGTCGCCGAGGCTGCAAGCTGCGGGCCGATGATCGCCGCGCCAAGCCCGCCGGCCATGGACCAGGAAATCGCCTTGGGCCGAAAAGCCGGAGCGACGGTGTCAATGGCAGCAAATCGGTAAAATCCCTGCGCGGACATATAGATGCCGGTGAAGAAACTGCCGCCAACCAACAGCCAGAAAGACCCGATCGACAGGGCATAGGCCGCGATGAGAGCCCCGAGGGCCCCGCCGAGGACGCCAACAAAAAAACCGGCCCGCCGACCCCAGCGCTGCATCACCTGACTAAGCCATGGCGCGGTCGTCATTGACCCGAATACGATCATCGAAATCGGCAAGGTGGCAAAACAGGGATTGGACGCCAGTGACTGCCCGGCAAGCCCGCCGAAGGTGAAAATCATCGGCATTTGCGCCCCGACCAGAGCTTGTGCCAGGATCAGGACGATGAGGTTGCGAACGGCGCGCGGCCCGCCGGCGGAGTCGGTAAATGTTGTCATGGACACCGTCTCTAGTGGCAAAGCGGCTCGGCTGCCAGTTCTATTCTGTCGCATCGATCAGATGTGCGAATGAGCCGGAAACGTTTCCAACC
>Ga0070726_10004261_pt1 | contig 11532 bp, 8 predicted proteins | sample tdAd471_FD_67275 | JGI IMG/M metagenome (GOLD analysis project Ga0070726, IMG submission 67275) | Marine sediment microbial communities from the Atlantic coast under amendment with organic carbon and nitrate - tdAd47.1 | ecosystem: Environmental > Aquatic > Marine > Coastal > Sediment | place...
ATGGCTTTTCGCCATCGCCGCCTTGCGCTTAGCTTTCATAGCAGCAAAATAGCCACTAAACAAGCGCCTGGCTATCATCACTTTCATGATTTCATTGGTGCCGCCATATATTCTGGCCACTCGGCTATCCGCAAAAGCCCGGGCAATCGGATATTCCCAGATATAGCCATACCCGCCATGAAGCTGCAAGCAGGTATCCAGAATTTCAAATTGCGCATCAGTCGCTGAGTATTTTGCCATGGAGGCTTGTTCAGCGGTAAGTTTGTGCTTGGCCAACAGGGCGGTACATTTATCAACAAACACCTGGTGAATTTGTAATTTGGTGGCCATTTCAGCCATTTTGAATTGCGTGTTCTGAAAGCCAGCTACAGCTTGTCCAAAAGCGGTTCTTTCCGTGGTATAAGCAATGGCATCTTCTATCGCTCCTTCGCAAGCGCCAATAGCCTGCAAGGCAATGGTTAGGCGTTCTCTGGGCAACTCGGTCATCATATAGATAAAACCTTTACCTTCTTCTCCTAAAAGGTTGCTTTTGGGCACCTTTACATCTTCAAAAAACAACTCGCAGGTATCACTGGTTTTTAGCCCAATTTTCTTGAAAGGTTTACCTTTGGAAAAGCCTTCCCAAGCGGCATCTACTACTAACAAACTGATCCCCTGCTGCGGCGTTCCAGGTCGCGTTTTACACGCTACAATGGTAAAGTCCGACGTATATCCTATTGTAATGAAGGTTTTAGAACCATTCAGCAACCAGTAATCGCCCTTGTCCACCGCATTAGTCTTAATCGCCTGCAAATCACTCCCCGTGCTGGGCTCGGTCATCGCCAAGGAGCCAATTAGCTCGCCGCTCGCCATTTTGGGCAAATATTTTTGCTTCACTTCCTCCGTTCCATATTGTTCAATATAAGGGCCCACAATATCCGAATGCATAGAAATACCGGGAGAATCCGCAAACCCTCTGGCCATTTCCTCTATGATTAGTGCACTAAAAGAAAAATCCAACCCTCCTCCTCCGTACTCCTCTGAAAGGCTAATATTCAACAAGCCTAATTCTCCCGCCTTCAACCAAGCCTCTCTAGAACAATAACTATTTTCTTCCCACTCTTCCCGATACGGCAGCACATGCTGCTTTAGGTACTCTCGTACGGTTTCTCGCAGCATTTGATGTTCCTCTGTATCATAAATATCTCTCTTGATTTGTATATCCGCGTACATCTATTCTCCTTTTACAAGCCCTTTTACCTTAGGATCATATAAATGGGCCAATATGAAAAAAAATTATCGATAGCAATATAGCACTAAAAGTACTCTATATCAAGTGATCCGTATACCATAAATGGACAGAAATGAAATGTAGCTCGCGATCCCCTCTATGAAGGCAATTTTCCTTCAATTTATAATAGTCGAATAGTATCTTTGTGCTTTGCAAACGGAATAACTTCCTGTTCAAAAGTAAACGAGTATGAAAAATAAACTCCTCTTTCTGATTATCCTATTTCCCGTTTTACTACTGGGACAAAACACCGTCGGGCTACTATCTTATGATCCCGCCTTTACCTATGATGGTTACAACTTGATTTATCCGCATAATCAACCCCATGTGTATCTACTTGATAACTGTGGAGAGATTGTAAACGTTTGGGAAGACAGTCTTCAATATCGGCCTGGCAATACGGCTTATCTCCTAGATGATGGTCGTTTACTAAAGACAAAACGTGCCTCCACTGTAGTTAATGATGCGATCTGGGCAGGAGGAGGAGGCGCTACGGTAGAAATTAGGGATTGGGACAATAACCTAGAGTGGTCTTTCACCATTAATAATGATACGGCACGCCTCCACCACGATGTAGAAATGCTTCCCAGTGGTAATATTCTAATGATTGTATGGGAGTTAAAAACTAGAGAAGAAGCTATCCAAGCGGGTAGAGACCCAGCGCTACTAGATACGGACGAACTATGGCCTGATTACGTCATAGAAGTCGATCCAAACACCGATGAAATTGTCTGGGAATGGCACTTTTGGGACCACCTAATTCAAGATTTTGATGATACGAAAGATAACTTTGGCGTAGTAGCAGATAAGCCGGGTTTGCTCGATATTAATTTTGCCAATGATGGAGGGGCTGATTGGCTGCATTGCAACTCGATAGATTACAACCCTGAATTAGATCAAATACTACTCAGTACTCCTTACCTCAGTGAAATCTACATTATTGATCATTCTACTACTACCAGCCAAGCAGCAGGAGATATTGGCGGACGTGGCGGCATCGGCGGCAATATCATGTTTAGATGGGGTAATCCACAAGCTTATGATGCAGGAACGGCAGACGACCAGTTGCTATTTAATAATCACGATGCCCATTGGGTACTCGATTTTATAGAACTGGGGCATCCTCAGTATGGGAAAATCGCCTTGTTCAATAATCAGGCTGGATCAGATTTCTCAACAGTAAATACCTTGAGGCCGAGCTGGGATATGTATTCTTGGTCGTACTCTCGCTTTAATGGCCAGTTTGGCCCAGCTGTCTTCGATCTCACGATTACGCACCCCGATACACAGGCCCTGTATTCGACAGGCCTATCGAGTGTACAATTTCTACCCAATAATAATACCCTGATTTGCAGTGGTCGAAGTGGTTATAGTTTTGAACTCACCCCAAATAATGAAATCGTTTGGGAGTACAAAACCCCCTTACAGTCTGGAAGTCCGGTAGCCCAGGAAACAGTGCTGGAATTAAATGCCAATTTGACCTTTAGAATGGATCGTTACCCAACGAGCTATCCGGCCTTTACGGATAGAGATTTATCGAGTAAGGGCTGGATAGAATTGGAGCCGGATTCTACTTTTTGTGGCATTTTGTTGCCAACTAATGACCTCATGAAACAATATAGCCTAAAGATATACCCCAATCCCGCCCAGCAGGTCCTAACGATTGAATGGGAAGGTGGGGTATATGTCAATATTGAAATTTTTGATTTATTAGGTCGACGGGTCGACTACTTTCGAGCTACGGGAGGCCGGAAGTATGTTGATGTATCTAGCTGGCAAAAAGGCGTTTATCTAGTACAGGTGGGAGGTGTTCAAACACAAAAGTTAATCGTAAATTAAAGATTGCAAGAAGAGAGAGAACAAACCTCTAAGTCCTCTCTCTTCTCGCTTCTGTCCTCTTCTTCTCTCTTCTACTGTTCTACGAACTGTATTCCTACCTCCATTTTATATTTTTCCCATTCGGCTAACAACTCGGCCTTTTTTTGTGGATTCTGGAAGGAAAGATCTTGTCGTTCTCCGGGATCCCTGGATAAATCAAACAAGAGGAAGCGGTTGCTATCATGTGCACCACCGGGATTGACTAGCTTCCAATTTCCCTTTCGTACATAAGCTTGCCCTCGATGTTCTAGCGTGAACACCTCATCCGCTGTATGTGGCTGATTTTGTTCGCCTTTCCAATAAGGCAATAAGGATTTACCCTTTAACGGAGCCAAAGCCACTCCCTTGTGTTCTTGGGGATAGGTAATGCCGGCAATTTCTAGGAAAGTCGAGGATAAATCCAATATTGTAAAGTGTTCATGCTTCACCGAGCCGGCTTGTTGCGCAAAACCTCCGCTAACGATGAGGGGCGAGGCCAAGCCACCTTCATAAGCCTGTCCTTTGTAACCATTGAAAGGAGCCATAGACGCTTGCGCCCAACCATTACCATAGGACACAAAAGAGTTCATGAAGCCCATATTCTTCAGGCTATTATCATATTGCTTACGAATGTACCCTCCCAATATGGGATGTTCGAAGATATTTTCCGGCCCGGCTCCATTATCCGATGTAACGATAATAATCGTATTGTCATATAAGCCTGTTTCCTTCAGTGTGGTAATGAGTCGCCCAATATTATCATCTAAGTGATTAACCGTAGCAGCGTATAACTCCATTTCCCTGGCTTCACGTTGCTGCTCTTCGAAAAACAAGTTGAACCAACGCTTGAACGTATTCATAGCTAATGGTAAAGTCTGATTCGCGGGAATAATCCCCTTTTCTTGCAAGCCCTGGAAGCGTTTTGTACGCAGTACATCGTAGCCTCCATCATAATAGCCTTTATATTTATTCAAGTATTCTAAAGGGGGTTGCAGGGGCCAATGTGGAGCGGTGTAACTGACCATGGCAAAGAATGGGCGGCTCTCCTTAGCATTCGCATTTAAGTAGGAGATCGTCTGGTCGGTATAAAAATCGGTAGAAAAGGTTCCCTCCGGATAAGGGGCAGGTAGGCCATTACTCAAGAAATGGCTGATCGTATCTGTTCCATAGAGTCCTAGTCCAACATTATTGTATTGATTGCTAGCCTCCTCTAGTAAAACCCAAGAGTCTTCGAAACCTTGCTGCTTGGGATTACTTTGTGTTTTTGTCCCCAGATGCCATTTCCCCGCTATGCAGGTATAATAGCCCGATTCTTGTAAGAGGTAGGGAAAAGATAGCACTTGCTTTGAAAATTCATACTCATAACCTGGAAGTCCTCGATAAGCCTCATGCAATGGATTTAATACCCGCCCATGACCACTAATGTGATTGTCATTCCCCGTCATCAACATCGCTCGGGTTGCTCCGCCAATCGGGGCTACTCGAAAGCCAGAATAGCGCACTCCAGTAGCAGCAATGGTATCTATATTGGGCGTTGGGATTTCTCCACCAAAACAACCTAAATCTGAATACCCTAAATCATCGAGCATGATGAAGAGGATATTAGGCCGAGAATCTCTCTCGACAGGTTTTAAGCCCGGAGCTTTGGGCTCACAAGAAAATAAACCTAGTAATAAGAAAATATAAATAATTGTGTTGTTGCTCTTCATAATAAATTTCAGCTTAGAGGCTATTTGGGTGCTCAGTGAAGGGGGCTGGAATATAGATTAATGGCTCACCGTTCTACAAATGAGTGGAGAGAAACCGCTTGATGTCCTCATGCATTGCTAAGGTTTGTTGCCTTGTAATTTTGGCTAGGTTTAAAAACCCGTGAATGGCGCCTTTATAGTCTTTTAGAAACACTTCATTCCCTGCTTCGCCTAGGCGCGTGGCATAGTCCGTCCCCTCCCCTTTTAATGGATCATATTCGGCGGTTGAAATGAATGCTGGCGGCAATTGCCCCAGGTTTTCAGTTAGAATAGGTGACATCAGTGGGTTCAAAACATCTTCCGGTGTACGTTGGTAATGATCCAAAAACCACTGCATCATGGGCTTGGTCAATAAGTATCCCTTGGCAAACTGATCAATTGTGGGATGTTGTAAGCGGCCATCAGCAGTTGGGTAGATCAAAACCTGGGCGCGGATCGGAGGTCCAGCTAGATCCCGAGATAAAATGGATACTACCGTCGCTAAATTTCCGCCTGCACTATCTCCCATTACCACTAATTTTTCTCCATCTGCTCCTAGTCGCTTAGCTTGCTCGAATGCCCAAACAGTGGCATCATAACAGTCGTGTACGGGAATGGGAAATTTGAATTCAGGAGCTAATCGATAGCCCACAGAAATTACGATGGCTTCATTCGATTGAGCGATCCGGCGACAAGCTTTATCGTGGGTTTCAATACTGCGGGTGACAAAACCTCCTCCATGAAAGAATACAATAAGTGGTAGGTTCTTTTTATCAGTGGCTTGATAGATTCGAACAGGAATGCTAGCGCCATCTCGTACATTGACCGCCTCCTCCCAAACTTTGAATAAAGGCAGTGCGGCAAAGTCGATGATCGAACTGACTTTTTGATATTCCTTATGGTTGATTTTCCGAACAGTCGGAGCATCAATTTTTGAATAGTCTAATTGTTTGGCTATATAATTCAGGTAAAAAAGTAATAGCCTCAATTTTAGGGGCATAAATGCATATTTTTAGTCTTCTCCTGTATTGGAATTTGAAAACAAAGCCAGTTGCATTAGTTCTAAATCTACTGGAAAGAGCCCTAAAAGGAGCACACTATCTTTCTCAAATTCCATCGACAAAAATGGGAAATATCCTTGATAAAGTGAAAATTTAATTGGAACAGTTTGACGCTCCATAGTCGAACAAAGGGCTGATTACTAAGGGCATTTCAATTATCCTCGGCCAAAACAGTATAGGAACGATCTTTAAACGCCACTTCTATATTTTGATCCGGGGTCTTGTAAAGTACACTATTTTCCCTAACTACCTCTACTGTTTTGGGGATCGCCATATAGACAGATCTAATTTGGGTGAGATATTTCTCCAGATCAATGGCAGAAAGCGTTTTCAGGTGTTTCCGGAAAAGTGGCGTTTGTTCTAGCGCTACTTTCAGCCACTTCCGCTGACGCCATACCCACCACATATACAAGCCATCTACGATACGCCCGAGCACCATGCCATACCAAACACCCACCGCTCCCATTCCTAAGGGTAAAGCCAACCACCACGCCAAAAAAATGGTCAATAAATTTCGGCCAATTAAGGTGCTAATCATGGCGGGCTGCGTATCTCCAGCTCCCCTCAGGGTACCAGTGATCATAATCGCAACAGCAGTCACCGGTAGAAAAAAGGTATTGATTCGAAAGTAACTGATTCCTCCCTGTAAGACCTTGGGATGTGCCGAGGGATCAAACAAAAGAATAATTTCTTCGGCATACAGAATCATCGGCGTCACAAATAAGCCCATCACCAAAACCCCAAGAAAAATCATAATGTTCCCCTGCTGAAAGGCTGCTGCTGGCTGCCAACGTCCCAAAGCCTGTCCCACCAAGCTCGTTGCCGCCACATTGAGACCTACCACTGGCTGAGCCGCCAGCGATTCTACTTGCCAACAAATGGCCAAAACCGCCGCACCGTAGGTTCCCAACTCCGTCGCGGTCACAATACCAATCGCTACTAATCCCCCCGTATGACGCAGGATTCCCTGAATTCCCGATGGTACGCCTATCGAGAGAATATCCTTCACCATTGGCCAATTAGGGCGCCAACTTCCCGCCAGAATCTGAATGACATTTCGGCCCGAATAGAAAATAATGAAACCAATAATCACTACTACCACACGCGCCAAGACCGTACCGATGGCCGCTCCCACCAAACCATAACTCAGTATCGCCCCCCAGCCAAAAATAAAGATGTAGTTAAAAAGCACATTCAATACTACCGTACCTATGGTCAACAGCAAGGGCGTAAAAGTATCTCCAGCTCCTTGCATCAATCGATCCATGATAATATTCAAAGCAAGGAAGGGTGTACCTATAAAAATGATAACCAAGTATTGCATGCTCAGCTCAATCACCTCATCCTGTCCCCCATTTTCCATAGCGGATAACAATACAGGAGCCAGCAAAAATCCTACTATCGCTAAGAGGATAGAAAGCAAAATACCTGAAACAATGCCCTGTCGAGTCACCAAGCTTATGCGATGACGATCTCTCCCCCCTTTAGCCTGCGCCACCAAACTCATGGCTCCACCCGAAACAGATAAAACCGTGATCAATAACATCAGGCGCAGGGTATTACTCATACCTACAGCAGCGATGGCCAGAGGCCCAAGTCGCCCGACCATATAGGTATCAATAACCGTTACGGAAGTCTGCAAAAGATTAGTCAGTAAGACAGGAAGAGATAACCGCCAGATATAATTGAGCAGAGCCAGTCGCTGCATATTGAAGAGCTTTGCGCTCATTTAATTTGGGCACAAATAACGGGAATAAAATGTAAAAAAGCACAAATCCCCATAAGAGCATATTTGGGCTAAGCTCAATTGTCTGCAAGCGGCAAATCTTATTTTATGCTAAACAGAAAGTGATTCCAACTACCAGTATGATTTAAGCTAAGGCACGATACACTTTTCTCAGTGCCGCCAGCAAGGCTTCATTCGCTTCTCTCGTTCCTATCGTAATCCGGACGCATCCTCTGGCACCAAAATTCTCTACTGGACGAACCATCACCCCTTGTGCTAGCATTTTAGCTTCAAAAGCAGTCGGAGAGATGGGTGGGCGCATGAGGAAAAAATTAGTCTGCGATGGCCAATACTTGATGTTCAAGGCATCCAAATACGGATACAGAAACTGTTTTTCTGCTCGTATCAATTCGACCGTTTGAGCAATAAAGTCAACATCTTCTAGCGCCGCTATAGCAGCCGACAAACTTAAACTATTGAGCAGAAAAGGACGATGCAATTGTTTGATATAGCGAATCAATGCCGGCGTTGAGTAGGCATAACCCACTCGAAGTCCCGCAAGTCCATAGGCTTTGGAAAAGCTATTAATCGCAATCACCTGCTGTCCCGCCTTCACAAAAGGCATAGCCGTGGCGTAATCGGGTGCATCTGCAAACTGGTAATACACCTCATCTACCACTATCACCACATGATTCGGCAATGCGCTGATGAGGTAATCCATGGTGGCAGCAGGTAAATAACTTCCCGTCGGGTTATTGGGAGTGGTGAGAAAGAGCAGCCGAGTTTGGGGGGTAACCGCCGCTAGGATGCCCTGGACATCCAGCTCAAATTGATCACCTTTCAAAGGTACATCGACCACTTTGGCCCCTTGCTTTTCAGCAAAAAGGCAGTAGGGCATAAAGGTCGGACTAGCAATGATACACTCAAGACCAACATCGAGAAATGCACGGGCTATCATCTCCAACAGTTCGGAGCCACTATTGGCGCCCATAAATTGTGTGGGAGGCAATTCGCCTTGATAGAAAGTAGATAAGGCCTCACATAGTCGAGCATCTGTGGGGGAAGGATACTCATTAAGACGCATTAGGTTCTGCTGAATGGCAGCAATGGCCTTCGGGGAAGAGCCCAACAAATTTTCATTGGAAGAGAGTTTATATATCTTTTGATCGGAAGTGGTAGTGGGCTTGGGCTTTCCACCCACATAATCAGATTTTACAGTGAGGTAGGGTTTGAAAATTGAAATTTCTTCTTTAGAATTAGGCATTGATATCGGGTTTTCCGGTTCGCATCAGAATCAGAACGATCAGTGTAAAGGTAATTTTTTAGCATCAGAATTCACAGGTCCGTAGTTCGTTGACGGGTTGGCGGGTTCCTTCTTCACCAAACCCGCAACCCATTCACCCGCAACAATAAAAAGCAGGTCACATCAATCAAGCTATCAAATACGCTAAGGAGACTTTCACCCCTACAACGTACCTCGCAAGGCTTGTTCTCTTTCCAATGCCTCAAAAAGTGCCTTGAAATTGCCTTTGCCAAAGGAATTAGCTCCTTTACGTTGAATGATTTCAAAAAACATCGTTGGTCGAGCCTGAACTGTCTTGGTGAATATTTGCAAAAGATAGCCTTCCTCATCTCTGTCTACCAAAATATTGAGAGCTTTCAAGGTCGCCAAGTCTTCATCAATCTCCCCTACCCGCTGTGTCAAGGCATCATAATAACTGTCAGGTACTTCCAAAAATTCAACACCTCTAGTTCGCAATGCGGCCACGGTAGCAATAATATCATCGGTGGCCACCGCAATATGTTGTACACCTTCTCCTTCATAAAAGGACAAGTATTCTTCTACCTGTGATTTCTTCAGACCAGGAGCAGGTTCGTTGATAGGAAATTTAATCCGACCATTACCATTACTCATTACCTTACTCATTAGGGCCGTAAATTCGGTGGAAATATCCTTATCATCAAAGGATAAAATCTGGGCAAAGCCCATCACCTCCTCATAGAATTTGACCCACTCATTCATTTTCCCAAAATCGACATTACCAACCATGTGATCGATGTACTTCAAGCCGACCTCGCTCGTTTCGAAATGAGGCGTATCCCATTCTTCGAATCCGGGAAGAAAAACGCCATGATAGTCCTTGCGTTCCACAAAAACATGTAAGACCTCTCCATAAGTATGAATCGCTGATCGCACCACTCGTCCGTTTTCATCTTCTTCTACCACCGGATTCATCGCCCCCTTAGCCCCTCTTTTCACCGTTTCCTCAAAAGCGTAGGTGGCATCCTCTACCCACAAGGCGGTGACTTTTACCCCATCGCCATGCTTATCGATATGTCTTCCAATGTCGGTTCCACTCACTAAAGGCGAGGTTAACACCAAACGGATTTTATCCTGCACGACCACATAAGATTCCGATTGTCGAGACCCCGTTTCCAATCCTTTATAAGCTAAGGGCTGAAAGCCAAAAGCCGTTCGGTAAAAATGCGCGGCTTGCTTCGCATTACTGACGTACAACTCAATATAATCGGTACCATTGATAGGCATAAAATCAGCAGCCTTGTCAAAAAGTTTAGGCAAACTTAAGGTGGTAGTATCCATATCGAATTATTTTACTTGTCATAATAATAGTTGTCATAGCAAATGTATTTCAATTCTATGATTATTGCAAGTTTATGAGACAACTTACATCCATTAATCTTTAGTTGTGACTAAGAAAGGTGTAGATGAGCATCTTTTGCAGGAAACGAAACTATCAGACAGCGGCTAGCTCCCGCCCTTTAGGTTGTCAAATACTTGATTGATAATTCGAAGAAAATGGGTATAATCTTCATCTGATAAGTTATCCCAACTTTGCGCGCGAAGGGAAGAAACCGAAGGTTGCACCTTTTCAACCACTGCCTTTCCCGCATCCGTAAGGAAAATCTTGTAGCGGCGACGGTCATTTTCAAATCGCTGTCGTTCTACCAATCCTTTTTTTTCCAACAAATCGATAATCCGTGAAACAGTTGGTGCATTTTTGTAGCTATCTCCAGCCAATTCGGTTTGGGATCGGCCGTTGCGCTGGTATAGGCTATCCAGCATAACCCATTGTTCGGGCGTAATATCAAGCCCCAACTTGGCAAAGGCCTGCAAGTAGCGAAGTTTCACTAGTCTCGATGTGCGTTCTAGGTAATAGCCAATCTTTTTGGCTTCGTCATTTACATCCATATTTCAAGATTTGGATAAAACATGAAGGTCTGACCACTGGACAAATAGGGTTTATCAGATGAAAGTTGAAGGTTTATGGGCATTAACCTTCAGCCCTTAACTTTTAAACCCGTTTTTGGTGTAAAATGTCACGTAGTATTCCCATTTACAATCTGTTCTTTTTCAACAAAGGATAAGTCGCCCATAGGCCAAAAAGAGGGCCAGGTATCAAGCATAGCAAAGCCCATTCCAATTGATCATTGAGCTGAAAGTATTTTAACAACTGGATACTAAAAATGGTGACACTAAAACCTATGCTAGTAGAGATGGTAAGGGCAGACCCTATCCATTCCTTGGGTGCTGTTTGAGCCGTTAGGGTCGAAAATTGTGGTGAATCTCCCACGACCGTTAATCCCCAAATCAACATGAACCCCAGTAGAATGTAAGGAGGCATTTGATACATAAAGATAGATAATAAACAACAAATTAAGGAGATAGACAACTGAAAGAAAGCAACCTTGGCACTCCCCCTTTTCAAAGAAACATAACCTCCCCATGTGCAACCAATAAACCCAATGGCGATAATCAGGAAGGACCACAAGGAAATATCAAACTCAAATTGGGGATGTACTTTATGATAATGCGCTAGCACAATGGGAATAAATGCCCAGAATGCATAGAGTTCCCACATATGTCCGAAA
>Ga0070726_10004262_pt1 | contig 11532 bp, 6 predicted proteins | sample tdAd471_FD_67275 | JGI IMG/M metagenome (GOLD analysis project Ga0070726, IMG submission 67275) | Marine sediment microbial communities from the Atlantic coast under amendment with organic carbon and nitrate - tdAd47.1 | ecosystem: Environmental > Aquatic > Marine > Coastal > Sediment | place...
GGCGGCGGCAGCGGACGGGGCGGCGGCAGCGGACGGGGCGGCGGCAGCGGACGTGGCGGCGGCGGAGGCGGCGGACGCGGCGGCGGCGGACGCGGCGGTCGGCGGGGCGCGCGCGGGCCCCGCGGCGGCGGTCGCGGCGGCGGCCCCAGCGTGCGGCGGCTGGCCGCGGAGGCGGTCCAGGACGTGCTCAGCGGGCTCGGCGCCGCGCGGACGCTGCTCGAGCGCATGGAGCAGGAGCACGCCCTCGACGCGCGCGGGCGCGGGCTGTTGACCGAGCTCGTCTACGGCGTCGTGCGTCGGGTGCAGACCCTCGACGCGGTGCTCGAGTCGCGGGTCAAGCGCGGGCTCGACTCCCTCGACGACGACGTGATCGCGCACCTGCGGGTCGGCGCCTACCAGCTCCTGTTCCTCGAGCGGATCGGCGCCCACGTGGTCGTGGACGCCCAGGTCGACGCCTACGGCAAGCCCCAGGCCCGCGGCCTGCTCAACGCGGTGCTCCGCCGCCTGGGGCGCGAGGTGCTCGTGCGCGGCGACGGCGAGGCCGGCGACGCGCCGCGCGCGAAGCTCGTGGTCGGGCGCTCGACCGGCTGGGCCGTGCTCTCCGAGCCCACCTTCCCCACCGTGTTCGCGCCCTGGCTGTCCCTCAGCGCGGGGCTCCCCCGGTCCTGGGTAGACGCCTACGTGGACGAGCTGGGCGAGGAGCGCGCGCTGGAGGTCGCCCGCGGCCAGGCCGCGCCGCCGCCGCTCTACCTACGCGCGAACCTGCTGCGCGGCGAGCGCGACGCGCTGCTCGCCGAGCTGAAGCAGGCCCAGCCCGGTGAGCTGCCGGAGAGCGTGAAGCTCGGCAGCGCCCGCGGCCCGTTGGGGGTGAGCCCGAGCAATTCACTTGCGAGGGCGAGGGGGCCTCGGAGAGGCCCCCTGAGATTCGGCGACGCCGCGCCCCTCGTCGCTGCGGGGCGCGCGACGGTCCAGGACGAGACCGCCATGCACGTGGCTCGGGCCGTGGACCCCCAGCCCGGCGAGCGCGTGGTCGACCTCTGCGCCGCCCCCGGCGGCAAGGCCACGCACCTCGCCGAGCTGATGCGCGATCAGGGCCGCGTCGACGCCTGCGACGTCGAGCCGGATCGCGTGGCGCGCCTGGAGCAGGCCGTGGCCCGCCTGGGCCTGAGCTCGGTGGTCTGCTCCCAGATCGACCCCGCCGACCCCAGGCCCCCCGAGGGCGCCCCGATCGACCGGATCCTGGTCGACGTCCCCTGCAGCAACAGCGGCGTCGCCCGCCGCCGGGTCGAGGTCCGCCACCGGACCCACACCCTCGACCTGCGGGGCCTGCTCGAGCTGCAGGCGCGGCTGCTCGACCGCGCGGTCGAGCTCGTGCGTCCGGGGGGCGTCGTCGTCTACTCGACCTGCTCGATCGGCCGCGAGGAGAACGCGGCCCAGGTCCAGGCCGCCCTCGCCCGCCACCCGGGGCTCGCCCTCGAGAGCGAGCGCGCCGCCTGGCCCACCGTCGACGGCCCCGACGGCGGCTACCTCGCCGTGCTGCGCAAGCCGGAGTAACGCACGCTTCGTTCGCTGAGGGCAGCTAAGTCGTTGCGCGTCGTGAGGGCGGCTGGGCAGCGGGTTCGAACCGTGCAGGTCGAGCGATTCGGCCCAGCGAGTATCCTGGGGTAGATCTTTGCCCTGTCTGCGCTCCCACGTACGCGTAGGCTGGGGAGAGTCCAGGAGAACACGAGCCCTCAGCCCGTTGGGGGTGAGCCCGAGCAGCTTTGCTGCGAGGGCGAGGGGGCCTCGGAGAGGCCCCCTGAAATCAGGCGAGGGGGCCTCGGAGAGGCCCCCTGAAATCAGGCGAGGGGCCTCGGAGAGGCCCCCTGGAAACAAGGAGGTAGGTGTGGGCCTCTTCGGAGGCAGAGCCAAGGGCCGGTTGCGGCGCCTGGTCGAGCAGGAGTTGGACGCACCCACGTGGCAGGTCGTGGCGGCGGGGGAGTGGGTCTGCCCCTACTGCGCGCAGATCGGGGTCAAGGGCTTCCCCGACGACGAGGAGGATCAGATCGACGCGATCCTCGACCACCTCGTCGAGGAGTGCGAGGACTTCGACGACGGCGAGGGTCAAGAGCGCCAATTGCGCGACCTCAAGCGCACGGCCGAGCAGCGCGTGCTGCGCAAGCGGGTCAAGAAGCGGCTGGTCAAGAGCCGCGCCTGGCAGCTGATCAACAGCAAGCGGCAGTGGGTGTGCCCCTACTGCGCCGAGGCGACCACGGTCGAGATCAGCCGCGACCGGAAGATGGACGAGCCGACCCTGCGGCGGGTGATCGAGCACGTGCGTCGTTGCCACGCCTACGCCCACGGCCACGGCGAAGAGCGGCCCTACGCCGAGCTGCGCGCGAGTGTGAAGCGCGAGCGCAAGCGGGTCAAGCTGCGCGAGGAGGTGCGCGCGCGGCTCGAGGGCGACCCCGCCTGGCGGCGGCGGACGCGCGACCAGCGCTGGGTGTGCCCCTACTGCATGGTGACCCAGGAGCATATCGACCTCTCGACACACCTCATGATGTTCGAGACCGCGCCCATGCAGATCGCCGACCACCTGCTGGGCTGCGAGGCGTATCGCCGGGGCGACAAGCCCCAGGCCCTCGGCAGCGAGTCGGGCAGCCTCACCGGGTCGCTCTCGCGCACGGGGCAGATCTCCCTGGGCGGGATCAGCGAGGACCTCTGGGGCGAGGAGTCGCAGGTCGTGCGCTCGACCGGCGAGGGCTCGACCAGCGGCGGGTCGCTGCTGCACTCCGACATTACCGACACCACTGGGCACGTGGTCCGCGCCACGCACCCGCGCGCGCGCTCCTCCGACGAGGGGCCCGCCTCGGACACCGGGCTGCTGCGCGACAGCTCCCTGGGCAAGACGGGCAAGCCGCGCTCTCGGCGGATCAAGATCCAGCCCCCCGCGCTCAAGCCTCCGCCGCGCGAGCCGACGTTGGAGAAGACCGGGACCACGCTCCGCGACCTGGAGACCTCGGGGGAATACACCCTGATCAACGAGGTCTCGGCGGAGAGTCGGCGCAAGCGGAGCCGGGCCTGGCGACGCCAGATCCAGAAGCAGCTCGAGCAGGTCAACGAGTGGAACCCCGGGCTCTCGGGGGAGCTCAACCGCAAGCCCGACGCCGAGCAGTCCGACGTGCTGCGGATCGATCAGCGTTACCGCCTCGCCGAGCGCGGGGTGCTGCTGAAGGTGATCCACCAGCCGTCCGCCGAGCCTCGCGGCGACTTCGTCGAGCTCTTCGACCTGGGGCCCAAGCGCCTGGGGATCGCGATCGGCGCCTGCGCCAGCGACAGCCCCGAGGCGCCGTTGGTGGCGGCCATGGCCCGCAACGCCCTGCGCTCGATCGTGGGCCCGGAGAAGCAGCCGGCCCAGGTCTTGGCCGAGCTCAACCGCGAGCTCTTCGCCCAGTTCGAGGGTACGTTCTTCACCATGACCTACGCCCTCGCCGACCTGCCCTCGCTGCGGGTGCTCGTGGGGCGCGCGGGCATGGCGGCGCCGCTCCTGGTGAACCTCAAGCGCGAGCAGCGCCTGCTGCCGTTGACCTGCTCGGGCATGCTGATGGGGATCGACTGCGGGCAGGTCTACGAGTCGAGCCTCAAGGCGCAGCCCGTGGACTTGCGCGCCGGTGACCTGCTGGTCCTGTTCAACAACGGGATCGTCGAGGCCCGCCCGGCGGCCCACAAGGAAGAGTTCGGCGTCTCGCGCATGCACCAGCTCTGCGACCGCTACGGGGCCCACGAGTTGGAGTACTTCCAGGCGAAGTTCCACGAGTATTACGGCGCCCACCACCTGCCCAAGGCGCACTACCTGACCGAGGCCTGGGTGGTGGCCCTCAAGCGCCAGGACCCCAGCCGGGCCCACGAAGCCGCCCCGCTTTGACCCGCCGCAAGGGGTTACGGCGAGCCACGGGCGGGGATAAACCCCGCCCCTACATGCCGTTTCGTCCTGTAGGGGCGGGGTTCAGCCCCGCCCGAGGGATCGCAGGCGCTGTAGGGGCGGGGTTTAGCCCCGCCCGAGGGATCGCAGGCGCTGTAGGGGCGGGGTTCAGCCCCGCCCGAGGGATCGCAGGCGCTGTAGGGGCGGGGTTCAGCCCCGCCCGAGGGATCGCAGGCGCTGTAGGGGCGGGGTTTAGCCCCGCCCGAGGGATCGCAGGCGCTGTAGGGGCGGGGTTTAGCCCCGCCCGCAGGGGTTTCTCCGCAAGCCGCGTCCGCCGGGCTGCGTCCGATGGGCATGCCGGCTGTGTTGGAACCCCCGCCCTCTGGGACCGGATCGCGTGTGAGCCTCGCTGACGACGCGATCCTGGTCGAGCGCTTCCGCGCCGGCGACGGCAAGGCGTTCGAGCTGCTCGTGGCGCGGCACACGCGCTACGCAGGCGCGGTGGCCCTCTCGGTGGTCGGCGAATACCACGCCGCGCTGGACGTGGTGCAGGAGTCGTTCATCAAGGCCCTCGACGGGATCTGGAGCCTGGAGAATCCGCAGCGCTTCAAGAGCTGGCTGCGCAACGTGGTCCGCACCACCTCGCTCGACTACCTTCGCCGGCGCAAGGTCGTCGGCCGCAGCGGCGAGCGCCTCCCCGGCCAGGGCGAGAGCGACTCGCAGCCGCTGCCCTCGGAGGGGCTCGGCCCCGACGACGCGCTGGAGCAAGACGAGCTCCGCGAGCTGATTCGCCAGGAGGTCCTGGCGCTGCCCGAGACGCAGCGCGAGGTCGTCTACCTGAAGTACCTCGAGGGCCTGTCCTACGAGGAGATCTCGCATACAACGGGCTTGACGATCAACACGATCGAGAGTCGACTGTTCAGGGCCCGCGGCCGACTGCGCGAGCGGTTGGGGCGGCATCTGGATCTGGGGAACGGGAACGGAAAGAGGTCGTCATGACCGAAGACTCTGCGTCGCTGTCGCAGATCGAGTCTGCGCTAGAGGCCGCGCTGTCGGAGCACCCCTTCGGGGACTCCGCGGTCGAGCGGATCCTCTCGCAGCTGCCGATCGAAGACGCCCTGGCCCGCCACCGCGGCCAGGTCAGCGCGCCACCTGCCCGACGCCCGCTCGGGCTGTGGGGGGCCGCCGCCGCCGCCGCCCTGCTCCTCGTGGCCGGGCTCGTCGCCTACAACCAGCCGACCAGCGGCCCGTCCAACGCGGTCGCCAGCGACGTCGTGGCTACGGTGGGCCCGGGCCTGATGCGCGTCGCCGAGGACGGCGTCGCCGAGCCGATCGAGGCCGGCAGCGAGCTGCTGGCGGGCGAGCGCGTGCTCGCGATCGAGACCCCGGCCACCGTCGAGCTGACCGACGGGACCCAGGTCTTGCTGCACGCCGACACCGAGGTCGCGCTGCACCGGGACCCCGACCGCGGCGTGACCGTCGAGTTCGGCGGCCTCGACGGCGAGGTCTACTGCAAGGTCAACAAGCGCCGCGCGCCGTTCCGGGTCAAGGCCCGCGGGCTCGACGTCGAGGTCATGGGCACCCAGTTCCTCGTGCACCAGGGCGGCCGCGCGTCGCGGGTGGTCGTGGTCGAGGGCTCGGTGCTGGCCAGCCGCCCCGGCGACCGGCGCCGCCTGGGCCCCGGCGACGCCGCCGAGAGCCGCACCGACCTCACCATGCTGGAGCTGATGCAGGTCACCCCCCGCGAGTGGATCCACTGGGTCGAGCTGCCGCGCCCCGACGCGCGCCCGCCGGTCGACCAGACCCCGGTCGCCAACCCGCTGCCCCCGGTCGAGCGTCCGGCCCCGCCGGCGGACCCCGCCGACGGCGGCCTCGACAACCCCGTCGTCCCGCCCAAGCAACCGGGCGACGACACCCCGCCGACCAAGCGCTAGGTTCGGTCGGATTCAGGCAGGTTCACGAGGGGCGGGGGCAACCCCGCCCCCCTGCGCTCCGGAGGACTCCGGCCGCTACTTCCCCTCGAGGGCGCGCAGCATGCGCTCCGCCTCGCCGCGGTTGGGGTGCCCCGGCGGGAGCACGCGCAGGGCTTCTTCGAGGTCGCGGCGCGCCTCGGCGGGTTTGCCCAGCTCGTGCAGCGCGTCGGCGCGATACACCCGCGCCTCGGCGCGGCGGGGGTCGAGGCGCAGGGCCTGGGTGCAGTCCTCCACCGCGCCGGCGTAGTCCTCGAGGGTCAGGCGGATCCGCCCGCGCTGGGCGCGGTGGTGCGCGGTGTTGGGCTCGAGGGCGATCGCCCGGTCGTAGCTCTCGAGGGCGGTGACCATGTCGCCCTGCTGCGAGTAGGCCATGCCCCGGTTGGCCCACGAGGCTCCCCGCCGGGGGTCGAGCTCGACCGCCTGGTCGAAGTCGGCCACCGCCTGGTCGATTCGCCCGCCGACGCCGTGCACGTAGCCCCGCAGCTCGTAGGCGCGCGCCTGCTCCGGGTCGAGCTGAATCGCCTCGTTCAGGTCGCGCAGGGCCTCGTCGTTGCGCCGGAGGTCCTTGTAGAGCGCGGCGCGGTTGATCAGCGTGTTCGCCGTGCGCTCCAGCCCCAGCGAGCGGTCGTAGGCCTCGATCGCCCGCGGGCGTCCGCCGGGCGCCGCCTCGAGGATCTTGCCGAGGTTGTTCCACAGCCGCGCGTTCTGTGGGGCGAGCTCGACGGCGCGCTGCACCGCCTGGATCGCCTCCTGGTGGCGGTCGAGGTTGGAGAGGGCCAGCGCGCGCACGCCGAGCGCCTGGACGTGATTCGGATCGCGCGCGAGCTCGGTGTCGGCGTCGGCGAGGGCGCCGGCGTAGTCCTTGATCGTCAGCTTGTGCGTGGCCATTTGAGCGTGGGCGCCCGGGACGTCGGGGACGTTGGAGGTCGCCGCCACCCGGTGCGTCCCGAGGAAGCGCTCGAGGGGCTCGTCGTAGGCGGGACCGAAGCGGAGCTTGGCGTTGTTGACGCGGTTGATCGACGTGGGGTCCCCGTAGCGGATCAGGGCCTTGGCCGCGGCCAGCGCCCGCCGTGGGCTGGACTCTGCCGCGAGGTAGCGCGAGAGGGCGTCGTTGCCCGCCTCGCTGCGCATGCGGCCCAGGCAGCGGCAGAGCACCTCGAGCAGCGCCTCGCCGCCGGGGCCCAACGCCCGGGTGTGGGCGGCCTCGAGCAGGCGCAGGTAGCGCTCGGGCACCTGGGCCATGACTCCGCCTGGGCCCGCGGTGCCCACCGCCTGGTAGAGCGCGCGCTGGATCGCGAGCAGCTGCTCCTGCGCGGCGAGCGGGCCTCCGTCCAGCGCGTTGCGTTCGCGAGCCGCGAGGGCTTCGCGCAGCAGGGGCCGATCGGCGGCGGGCACCTGGGCGAGCAGCAGCTCGCGCTCGGCGTGGAGCAGCACGCGGGCCTCCTCGATCAGGCGCTCGGCGAGCAAGGCCTGGGTGTCGTCCCCGGCGTAGCTCAGCAGCTCGAACACCGCGTCCTCGAGGCCCTCGGACCGGGCGAGGGCCTCGCCCGACTCCACCCGCGCCAGGATCGCCTGCACCGCCTGCTCGCGCTCGTGGCGCTTGGCTTCGCGCTCGCGCTCGACCGCCCCGAGTCCGAGCTCCGCGGCCTCCGCTCCGTTGGGGAGCTCGGCGGCCTGGCGGTAGGCCTCGGCGGCCAGGGCCCACTGCTTGGAGCTCCGCGCGACCTCGCCCAGGTTCAGCGCGGCGCGCAGCAGGGGCTCGGCCCCGGCGTCGCTGGGGTCGAGGGCGCGCACCCGGTGCCCGGCCTGCACGCAGCGCAGGGCCAGCGCCAGGCGCTGGGCTTCGTCGCTGGCCTCGAACGCGGCCCAGGCCGCCTCGGCGGCGTCGGTGGCCTCGGTCAGCGCCTGCTGGCGGGCTTCGGCCAGGGCGTCGCGGCGAGTCTGCTCTCGTTGGCGCGCCTGCTCGACGCGCCGCTCGCGCTCGTAGGCGATCAGCCCCACGCCGCCCACGGCGCCCAGCACCGCGACCGCGCCGAGGACCGCGCTCAGCTTGCGGTTGCGCGCGACCCACTTGCTCGCCCGCCGGCCCAGCGTCGGGGGCTTGGCGAGGATCGGCTGGTTGGCGAGGAAGCGGGTCAGGTCTGCGGACAGCGCCTGGGCCGAGGCGTAGCGCGCGCCGGGCTCCTTCTCCAGGCAGGTGAGGCAGATCGTGTCCAGCTCGCGGTCGATCCCGGCGCGCTCGCGCGACGGCGGCGTCGGCTCGCGCCCGGCGATCGCGGCCAGGAGCTCGATCAACGACTCCCCCTCGAAGGGCGGGTGCCCGGTGAGCAGCGCGTAGAGGGTGGCGCCGAGGCCGTAGACGTCGGCGCGCCAGTCGACGACCCCCGTGCCGGCGGCTTGCTCCGGCGGGAGGTAGCCGGGGGTGCCCACGATCACCCCCGAGCGCGTGTGGCCCTCGCTGCCGTCTTCGAGGACCTTGGCCAGGCCGAAGTCGACCACCACCGCGCGGCCCTCGGGGGTCAGGATCACGTTGTCGGGCTTGAGGTCGCGGTGCAGGATCGCGCGCTCGTGGGCGTGGTGCAGGGCGTCGGCGACCTCGCGCATGAGGCCGGCCGCCTGGCGCGGGTCGAGGGGACCGCGGCGCTGGAGGCGCTGGCTGAGGGGCTCGCCCTCGATCAGGTCCATGACCAGGTAGGGGCGGCCCGCGGCGTCGTGGCCCACGTCGTGGATCGGCACGATCCCCGGGTGGCGCAGGCGCGCGGAGACCTCGGCCTCGAGCCGGAAGCGCTCGCGCTTGTGCGGGCTGAGGTCCTCCGCCGAGAGCAGCTTGATCGCGACCTCGCGCCCGAGCTCGGGGTGGCGCGCGCGGTAGACGACGCCCATGCCGCCCCGCCCCAGCTCGGCGAGGAGCTCGTACTTGCCGACCCGCCCGCCCGGGCCGGGGAGCACCCCGGGTTTGCTGACCGGCGCCGAGCCGCTGGGGGCGGGGCCCACCGGCGCCGAGTCGGGGAGGGTCGGCACGCCGCGCTGCGCCCACAGCCGCTCGAGCTCGGCGCGCTGCGCCGGGAGCAGGCTCGCGCTCACGCGCTCGAGGAGTTGCCGAGGGGGCAGCCCGCGCTGCAGGCTCTGCTGCGCCTGGGCGAGGGTCTGCGGAGAGATCCAGCCGCGGGCGTGCGCGTGCTGCAGGAGCGCGGCGGCCCTCCCTGCCTCCTGCACTAGGGCCTGCCCCGCGCTGGACGCCGCGCCGTCGTTTGCCCTGGTCGTCGCTGGCCGCGTCGCTCGTCGGTCACACTGCGCTGCATTGCTGACAGCCTCCTCGCGCCTGGCCAGCGACGACGATTGCTGCGTGGCACGACGTCCTTCGCGGGGCAGGCCCTAGTCACCGACCCGGCCCTGGGAGGCGCGCAGGTCCTGGCGGTATTCCTGGGCGCGGAGCACGTAGCGCTGGACGGAGGAGCGGATCGCCTCGCGCTCGGCCTCGCTCAGCTCGCGCTTGACCACCGCCGGGACCCCGGCCACCAGCGTGCCCGGGGGGACCTTGAAGCCGACCCGCACCAGGGACTGGGCGGCGACGATCGAGTCGCTGCCGACCTCGACCCCGTCGAGGAGCACGGCCCCCATGCCCAGCAGCACCCGATCGCCCACCTGGCAGCCGTGGAGCACGGCGCCGTGGCCCACGGTCACGTCGTCGCCGATCACCGTCGGCAGGCGGGCGGTGGTGGCGTGGACCAGGGCCAGGTCCTGAATGTTGGTCCGGGCCCCGATTCGGACCGCCTGGAGGTCGGCTCGGACCACCGCGTTGAACCACACGCTGGCGTCTTCGGCCAGATGGACGTCCCCCACCACCTGGCAGCCCGGAGCCAGGTAGACCGAGGCGTGGACCCGGGGTCTGCGGCCGCCGATCTCGTATAGGCCCAAGGTGTCCTCCGCGGGGTTTACGCTGCCGCACGCTGGCCATAGAATCGGACCGTTCGTGCGCGGAACCAGCGCTCACACTGCAGCCAGAGTAGCAGGCCATGTCGGGCACCACGACAAAGACCACCACACCGGTGACGCCTCCGGGACCCAAGCGGGCCACGGAGCGCAGCGGTGAGCGCGACCAGGATCTGATCAAGGTCTACTTGAATCAGATGAGCGTGATCCCTCCGATCTCGGTCGAGGAGGAGCGCGTGCTCGCCCGCGAGCTGGAGGAGGCGCGCGCCGACTTCCGCGAGCGGATCCTCAGCAACGGCTGCATTCTTCAGGGCACCCTGCGCCTGCTGGAGAAGATCACCAGCGGGCAGCTGCCCGTCGACCGCGTGCTCTTGATCGAGGCCAACGACAACAGCAAGAAGAACCGGATCCAGAAGGACCTCGCCGGGCAGCTCCCGGTCGTGGCCTACGACATTGCCGAGCACCAGCGGACCTTCGCCCGGATCCTCGAGCTCGAGGACCAACCCGAGGAGCGCGCGCGCCTGCGCCGCGCGCTGGGGCGCAAGCTGACCGAGGCCCGCGGGATCCTGCTCCCCTACCGGATCCAGATCTCGCGCCTGACCCCGACCCTGACCCAGCTGCAGAAGCTCTCGGGGCGGCTGACCCGGCTCAAGATTCGCCTGGCCGAGCTGACCAAGCGCGGGAAGGGCAACGCCGCCGAGGTCGACGCCCTGCGTCGGACCCTGCACCAGCTCTGCCTCCAGGCCCAGGAGACGCCCGAGTCCCTCGAGTTCTGCCTGGCGCGGATCGACGGCGGCAAGACGCGCTACGAAGAGGCCAAGAAGGCGCTCTCGCAGAAGAACCTGCGGCTCGTGGTCAGCATTGCCAAGAAGTTCCGCAACAAGGGGCTCCCGTTCCTGGACCTGATCCAGGAGGGCAACACTGGCCTGATGAAGGCGCTCGATCGCTACCAGGCGACCCGCGGCAACAAGTTCTCGACCTACGCCACCTGGTGGATCAAGCAGACGATCACGCGCTCGATCGCCTACCAGTCGCGCACGGTGCGGATCCCGATCCACGCGATCAACAACCTCAACCGGTTGATCGAGGATCACGAAGACTTCCTCAAGCGCCACGGCCGCGACCCGTCGCTGGAGGAAATGGCCCGGATCAGCGGCCTGCCTCCCAAGGAGGTCACCCGCCTGCTCGAGCTGCACCGCTCGTCGCTCTCCCTCGACCAGCCCTACGGCAACGGCGAGGACGGCCAGTTCGGCGACCTGCTCGAGGACCACAAGAGCGACACCCCGATCGAGGCCAGCCAGCAGGCGCTGCTCAAGGAGCGGATCGCGTCGCTGCTCAAGACGCTCAGCTACCGTGAGCGCGAGGTGCTCAAGCTGCGCTACGGCCTGGGCGACGGCTACACCTACACCCTCGAAGAGGTCGGCGCGATCTTCAAGGTCAGCCGCGAGCGGATCCGCCAGATCGAGGTCGGCGCGCTGCAGAAGCTGCAGCTGCCCCAGCGCCGCGACATGCTCCGCGGCTTCTGGGAAGAGTCCGACTGAGCGGGAGCCGCGGGCCTCGGCTCGTGGTTCAGCTCGACGGCGGGGCGCGCACGCCCCCGGCACTCCCGGTGGGCCCCACGCCCGTAGGGCCGCGCACCGCATTGGCACCGCGCGCCGGACTGGCACCGCGCGCCCCCGCAGGAACGCGCACCCGCCAGCCGTCGGCGCGATCGCGCTCGCGGTG
>Ga0070726_10004267_pt1 | contig 11521 bp, 6 predicted proteins | sample tdAd471_FD_67275 | JGI IMG/M metagenome (GOLD analysis project Ga0070726, IMG submission 67275) | Marine sediment microbial communities from the Atlantic coast under amendment with organic carbon and nitrate - tdAd47.1 | ecosystem: Environmental > Aquatic > Marine > Coastal > Sediment | place...
CCAATTGGCGACTTACGATCGCAAAACCAGCGAAATAACACCCCAGGGAGAAAGATACGGCTCCTCCTTTCGACCAACTCCTTCTAGTGATGGTAAATGGTTGGTCTATGCTACGCGACACGATGCAGAGACAGGATTGGTGCTGCGCGACTTGAAAACGGGAGACGAAAGCTGGTTGGCTTACCCCATTCAGCATGACGACCAAGAATCACGCGCCTCAAGAGATGTCCTTCCCGGTTTCTCTTTCACGCCCGATAATAAAGCGATTGTAATCTCTTATGGAGGAAAAATCTGGAAGATTGAAATTGCGACTAAAAAGGCAACGGAGATTCCTTTTCGCGTAAAATCAAGCATTGATCTCGGACCAGAGTTAGACTTTGATTATCCTATTGAAGATACGCCCGAATTTGTCATTACACAAATTAGAGATATTTCGCCTTCACCCAATGGCAATCAACTCGCCTTCACGGCGCTCAACGAGGTGTATGTAATGGATTTGCCTAATGGCACGCCGAGAAAAGTAGCCAATTTGACAGAAACTCAAGCGCAACCAGTTTGGTCTCCAGATGGCAATTGGTTGGCCTTCGTGAGCTGGGAAGCAGAGGGGGGTAAGGTGTATAAAGTGCGAGCCGATGGTAGTCAATTGACACAGTTGAATCAAGACAAAGGCGTTTACCAAAGCCCCGTTTGGTCAAATGATGGCTCGAAAATTGTTTTGATCAAAGGGCAGGCCCAGGATTTCAAGAATGCGCTACGTCGCACCGCCTTTCGGGGAACCAGCGATTTGGTGTGGATAGATGCCAATGGTTCGGCCAATAACTTCATCGCTTTCACGCAAGGAAGAAGAAACCCCCACTTTGTAAACAATTCTGATCGCATTTATCTTTCGGGTTCAAAAGGCTTATCCTCTATCCGTTGGGACGGAACGGACGAACAGTTTCATGTGAAAGTAACGGGCAAAAAAACACCAGGAGCCAGGAGTCCGCAAAGCGCTTCTTGGATTCGCATGGCACCTAAAGGCGACCAGGCCCTGGCTCAAATTGGGATGGATTTATTTGTAGTCACCGTGCCACAAGTAGGAAAAGAAGCCCCTTCGATCTCGGTGGACAAACCCAAGAACGCTAATTTCCCTGCTAAGAGATTAACCGATATTGGTGGGCAATTCCCCACTTGGGCAGCAGATGCTAGTAAAGTGCACTGGGCCATTGGTAACGCGCTGGTGACCTATGATTTCCAAGCGGCGGAGACTTTCGCTGAAAACCAGGCACAAGCACCCGATTCTACTAAAACGGAAAAGAAAGAATACCAGCCCATTGAGCAACGCATTGAGGTGAAGGCTCCGCGTGATACACCACAAGGGGTGCTCCTATTGAAAAATGCGAGAATTATCACTATGAAGGGCAAAGAGGTAATCGAACGGGGTGATATTCTGATCGAAAACAATAGAATCAAAACAGTAGGAGGCAGATTACGTGCTCCCAAAGGGGCAACGGTGCTAGATATGAGGGGCAAAACAATTGTACCGGGTTACGTAGATACACATGCTCATTTTCGCCATCCGGTGAATCTTCACCGTGGCCAATTCTGGCCTTATCTCACCAACCTGGCTTTTGGGGTTTTGACCACCAGGGATCCACAAACATCTACCACCGATGTGCTAAGTTATGGGGATCTAGTGGATGCGGGTAAATTGATTGGTCCTCGTATTTACTCCACAGGCCCGGGGATATTTAGCAGCGAAGTGATCAGTAGCCAAGAACATGCTCGGGATGTGATGAAGCGCTATAGTACCTACTATAATACCAAGACGATCAAGATGTATGCATCGGGTAATCGGCAACAACGTCAATGGTTGATTGTTGCTGCGAAAGAACAACAAATCATGCCAACTACCGAGGGAGGGCTCGATTTTAAAGCCAACCTTACGCAGGTCATTGATGGTTACCCCGGACATGAACATTCTTTCCCGGTTTTCCCCTTGTACAAAGATGTGATTGATCTGGTCGCCTTTTCCCGAACGGTTTATACGCCAACCCTACTGGTCGCTTATGGCGGCCCCTGGGCGGAGAACTATTTCTATGCCACCGAAAACCCGCATGCCAATGAAAAACTAACGCGCTTTATGCCTCACGACAATTTGGATCAAAGAACGCGTAGAAGAGGAGCCGGCTGGTTCATGAAGGATGAGCATGTATTTGAAGAACTTTCCCTTTTTGCCAAGGATTTGGTCGAAGCGGGCGGGCGAGCGGGCGTCGGTAGCCACGGGCAATTGCAAGGATTAGGTTATCACTGGGAGTTATGGGCTTTGCAGGCTGGAGGAATGTCAACGCATGATGCCTTAAGAGCTGCCACGATTCTGGGAGCGGAAGCCATTGGTTTAGACCAAGACTTAGGTTCCATCGAAGTGGGTAAGCTAGCTGATTTGGTTATTCTAGATCAAAATCCTCTCGATAATATCCGCCATTCGAATAGCATCCGCTACGTGATGAAAAATGGTCGATTGTATGAAGGGGACACTTTGGATGAAATGCATCCTACGAAGAAGGAGCTGGGTAGTTTTTGGTGGCAAGATTTTGCACCCAAAGATGTACCTGGTGTGAAGAAATAGGAAGGTATGGCGGTTGCGGCTTATCGAAGACGAAACGCGATAAGCCACAACCGCCCCTAGTTTTAGCCACCTAAAAAACACCTATGGAAAATGAATTGCTGCGGCATTTGCTAGCGACCATAAGTTATCGATTTGAGAAGGTAGTAGATCACATGGAAACGGATTTTGGTCGTTTTTCCCTTGGAAGTGGCGTCCGGACACCGCAAGAAATCCTGAATCACATGTTTCATGTGCTGCATCTAACGGGAGTATTCTTGCAAGATGAGCGTTTTATCAAGTTCACCCCAACACAACTTCCGATGAGTGAAGAGGTTGACCGATTTAGGCTAGAGATCAATAAAGTAGAAGCGATTTTAGCCAGTAAGCCGCTAGCAGTACCCTATGCTAAACGTTTAATTCAAGGACCACTTTCTGATATCCTGACCCATATCGGGCAGCTATCCATGCTTAGTCGTTTGTACGGAAAGCCGATTGCGGGAGAGGATTTTTCTTCGGCAACTGTGGGAGACGGTGCTAGCTAATGACTTCGACTAGTCTCCCTACTAACCAGCCCCGCCCCAGCTTTTTGATTTTCATTTTAATTTTGATTTCCATTCCCATTTTAATTAATACACCGCCCCTATCCCAAGGCTTTCCCCTCCCGCAATGCCTGAACCTGATCAGTCGTAAAGCCCCAATCTTGTAATATTTCCTCGGTATTTTCACCAGCGGCTCGTGGTCCAAATTGCACCTCCGATGGCGTTCGACTAAATCGAGGAGCCGGAGCCGGTTGTACCAGGCCGTCCACCTCAATATAGGTACCTCTAACTACATTATGTGGATGTTGTTGTGCTTCGATGAAGTCCAAGACGGGAGCAAAGCAAACATCTGAGCCTTCCATGATGGCACACCATTCTGCCTGCGTTTTTTCTTTAAAGACTCGGCTCAATTCTTCCTTCAATTTAGGCCATTCTTGTTGATTCATTTGATTGGAAAATACTTCAGGGTCTAAACCCGCTTTTTCAATCAATTGGGCATAAAACTGAGGCTCTAGTGCCCCAATAGAGACATATTTACCGTCTTGGGTTTCATAGGTGTCATAAAAATGCGCCCCTGAATCGAGTAAATTGACACCTCGTTTGGGCGTCCACATCCCCATGGCGTGAAGCGAATTAAAAATACTCATCAGTACGGCTGAACCATCCGTCATAGCTGCATCCACAACTTGACCTTTTCCCGACCGCTGCCGCTCGATCAAGGCGGCCAAGATACCCATCACCAAAAACATGCCCCCACCGCCATAATCTCCTACCAAATTTAGTGGAGGTACTGGTTTATCCTGGGCCCTGCCAGTAGCAAAAAGAGCCCCAGTCAAAGAGATATAGTTAATGTCATGCCCAGCGGCCTTGGCTAATGGCCCTTCCTGCCCCCAACCCGTCATTCGGCCATAGATCAGTCTGGGGTTCCGGGCCATACATACGGCTGGCCCTACACCTAATCGCTCCATTACGCCCGGTCGAAATCCCTCAAAAAGGACATCCGCTTGCTCAATTAATTGCAGCAAGGTTTCGACGCCTTCGGCTTGCTTTAGGTTAAGTGCGATAGACTTTTTGCCCCGGCGATTGCAATCGGGCATCCGATGTTTCTTGGACGCAGCATAGCGTTCAACCACGATTACTTCTGCCCCCATATCAGCGAGGAGCATACCAGAAAAAGGGCCTGGTCCTATGGCTCCCATTTCAATAATTTTGATTCCTTGTAGAGGTCCCATCTAAAGATTTTTTCTATTATTTTTTTGATGCCTAAAACATCATTATCAGCTGTCTTCTAGTTATCTTGGAGATTGTCCCCCAATAATATAAAGTTATGCGTACAAAGCTTGGATTAAAGTCATATTTCGCCGCCTTCAGCGCATCATTAGCTTGTCTCAGGTTAATTCAACTATTGGATCAACTGATGCTCTCAGCACTTGACAATATTTTTGCATCCTTATATTAGTCTTATGGATAAAACAAGATCTGCTATCGCTATTTTTGATGAATATGCCCAAGCCTACCAGGATAAGTATATGGACATTAGCCAATACCGAGATACACTGGATTTATTTTGCGAAGCCATTGCTGTAGAACAAGCTCATGCCCTAGAGTTAGCCTGTGGACCTGGAAACCTCACTCGATATTTGCTGAAACAAAGACCCCAATGGCAGGTCTTGGGGACAGATTTATCTTCAAAGATGATTCAATTGGCTCAACTCAACAATCCTACCGCCACATTTGAGCTAATGGATATCAAAGCGGTGGGCAAACTAACCCAACAGTTTCATGGCGTGATCTGTGGCTTTGGGTTGCCCTATTGTTCCAAAGAAGCGGCCTTGCAATTAATCGCTGACTTACCCGCTATTTTATACCCCGCTGGGGTGGTATACCTAAGCACGATGGAAGATGACTATAGTCGTTCAACCTATAAGGGGCCTAGTTCTGGCGGGGCTCCACGACTATATACCTACTATCATGAAGCAGCGTACTTATGTGCAGCCTTGAAAAAAAATGGCTTTGATATCCTCCACCTTAGCCGCTCGGATATAGCCGGACAAGAAACGGATACAGCTAAAGATTTAGTCATTATTGCCCGAAAGCAGTAGGTAGCTCAAAAGCGACTTCAGCACGTGATTTTTTTGGTTCGGTTTGAAAGATGTCAAGAAATTAAAGAAAAAATGAATATAGGGGAACTAATTGAATCCCTTTCCTGTTATATGTTTGTTATCACATCTTCATATCTGATTTCAGCCCCAACTGAGATTTCTTTTCTCCTCGTTTTTGAGAACTGTTCTCACCATTTCAACCCTTTTTTCATTAATTAAAAATCAAACCAATGGAAACAAAACACAAAGTTTATAACCTTATTATTTTAGATGAAAGCGGCTCCATGAATTCTATCAAGAAAACCATCATCGAAGGTTTCAATGAAATCGTTCAAACGGTCAAGGGCGTCGCTACCCAATTTCCTGAACAAGAACACCTGATTTCTTTTGTATCCTTCAATGGTCTAGGCACCACTACACACTTGGATAGAGTAGGAGTCGCTGAATTAAATGAACTCGACGGTAGCAAATACCAGCCGGCAGCTAGTACGCCCTTGTTTGATGCGATGGGCGATAGTATTGCGGCCTTGAGGAAGGAAACGGATCAAATGACCGACTATAATGTTCTAGTGACTATTTTGACGGATGGCCGAGAAAATGCCTCGAAAGAATACGACGGTGCTACCATCAAGAAAATGGTGGATGAGTTGAGTGCAAAAAACTGGACTTTCACTTACATCGGTGCTGATCATGATGTAGAGAATTTTGCTGCCTCCATTTCTATCAAAAATACCATGCGATTCAATAAAAATCGAGCGGATATGAAGCGCATGTTTCAGGTAGAACAGTCGTCCCGAGCGAATTATAGCATGAAAATCCGGAAAAAAGAGAGCACGCGCGATAATTACTACTCCGATGATTCGACCACTTAAGAGGTGGTTCATTTCAAATAAGGCATAGCCTAATACACGACGGCCATGACTAGTTTAGAAGCTATGTCATGGCCGTCTTGCTTTGGGCTGCCGAGGTTTCCAAGGTATTGGCTATAGAAAACTTCGGAGTTAGTAAAATCTAATTCACCAATAATTTTCCAGTTTTAACCAGTTGGCCTTTCTCATTCCTAATTTGGAAAAAGTAGATTCCGGTATTGGGAACACTGATCGTGACTTGATCCAGCGCATCATAGGTTTTCAATACTCGCCCATCGGCTTGAAATAGGGTAAGTTGATGAGGGGTTTGAATACCTTGTAAATGGATACTGTTCTGTCCTTTAGGCATAATGCTAGGATATACTCGGATCGAAGATTCATTCGGCGCATTGCTAGCGGAGATCATGTTGGAGATAATCTTTGTTTGTTGCGTCCCCTTCAGGTATTGTTGCTCGCCTTTTTCATCTATTGCCATGGCGGACTGGATAGTAAAGAGGTAATCATCCGTGACTGTTTCAGGAGACATCGTGAAGCTAATTGTAGCGATGGGGCCATACCCAGTCTGGGCAATTTGATCTGTACGGCTTATCGCTAAGCTCAGGATTTGCTCTTCTGGGTCTTCTTGGGTAAGGCTTAATAAGGTCGTTCCGTCGGTCAACCAACCCATATTGGGGTTGAGGCTAAAATCTTCAATTTGTTCAAAGCGCTTATCAAATTGCAAGTCCAACCGTAAGCCATGAATATTGCCGACTGGTTCAGCTTCGCTACCGAGTAGGAGCTGCGCAGTGACCGGCCCGCCGGTAGGCAAAGAATCGCTAGTAAATTGTAATCGTATGGGAGGATTGTCGGTGGGATTGAGCCCTTTTGCCAATGGATGCTTTGCATTGTAATTTTGTGCGATAATTGCCAAGTCTCCTGCGTTGGCCTCTCCATTTCCGTTGCAATCGGCATGTTTAAAGTTGAGGCCATCTTCAAAACTTTGCGACCAATTATCAGCTGATACGGGTGCCCAGGTGGTAGTCATATCTTCGCGACTAGGTCCTGTAGCATTAAAAGCCAGTGCTAAAGAAAGTACATCATCCATATTAACATAACCGTCGGAATTGGTATCACCTGGCCATACTCGATCATTGGTCACGATGCCATCGGGATTATATAGGAAAAGGCCTTGCTCCCACGTACCTAGCCAGAAATTTCCCAGCTGATCCTTAGCGATGGCACTGACACCAAAATCCGGATGTATTGGGCTATCACTAAGGTCTAACCAAGTAGTATTTTCGCCATCATAGGCAAGAATACTGCTCGGGTAAGAGGTGCCGGCATATAATGTCTGTGTACTTTCATCATAAAAAATGGAATGATAGCCCGCCACCTGATTTCCGGAAGGGAAGGTCGGCGCAATAATTTCTAGCTGTTCTCCATTGGCATACCCAATCCCACCGTTGAGTCCGGTAAACCAAATCCCTCCTCCAGGAACGACAGACATATGGGTGATTCCAGGCAGGTCAGGATGAGTTAAATTATTATAACCTCCTTTCCAGCTATCTCCTTCAAGGTAGGATAGCGTGCCATAGCTGGCATTGGTAGGCCCATTGCTACCTACCCATAAACGATTTTGATCATCTAGGGCCAAGGCCCAAATGTAATAACCATGATTATAGCCCGGAAATTCTTCGAAATAGGTGGGGGTAAAGTAGGACCAATTTCCCGTTTCCATTTCATAAAAAGCCAATCCTCCTGCTTGGACTTGTCCCGAACCGCCATTCCCTAAGGCTCTACTCCCATTTGTGCCAATCCATAATCCACCCCTGATGGAATCGTATTCGAGGCTGGTAACAATGGGATAGGGGAGGCGATTCTCCCATTCCTCTAAGTAGATATAAGCATTGTTGAAGTACTGGTAAACGCCATTTTTAGTCGCAATATACACTTCCCCTTCGGGCCCGTAGGTGAAGTCGCGGGCTTCATTCTCGAAGAAAAAATTACCACTTAATAAAGAGGTGTTCCATCGACCGTCTGATACAGCCGCTACACCCTTTTCGCCAATACCTAAATAGCAAGTTCCTCCTTGCTGGCAATCGATAATATTTATTCGGTTGCCATGCAATCCATCGGTCTGGAAAGCATGTTGTAACGCCCAACCCTCATCACTAAGTCGTCCTATTTCTCCATCACCCACTACCCAAAGCGCTCCATCAGGCGCCCGGTATAAATGCCGGAAGCGAGAATAACTGAATGGCCCGACCTCAGCATTGACAATCTCGAAGGTATTTGCTGCGGGATCGTGCTGAATCAACTCCGTCTGCGCCCCAATCCATACCTGATTGCTAGAATCGATATCAATGCTAAGAAGCGAGTTGTTCCAGAACGGAGCACTCGTATTATCGATCAGAGTAAAACTCGTGTCCTGTAAATTGATGATGTAAAGGCCATCTTGAGAAGATGCCGCCCAGACTTTACCGCTGGTATCAATGGCAATATCTTCGAAGCCTGCGGGGAAAGGCGTTCTCGATGGGCCAAATTTATGATCGGGAAGACTGAGCACCCAAGTATTACCATCATATTGACCAATTCCGTCAAAGCCAAACCCACCGGTACTAGGACTAGGATTGTAGTCAAAACTAGCCCAGATGGTACCATCCTCTGCGGGACGAAGTTTTCGAACATAGCGAGAAGGGAGAGAAGGATAGTTATTGACGCTCCAGTTACCATCTACATATTTATGAAAACCGTTATTGGTCGCTACAAAAAAGCTATCTGCCGTGATCGCTACTATATCATTCACTCCTTTAAAAGGAACGATCCAATCCAAGGATTCCCAATCTTCTCCATTGAGCCGGAACAGGCCTTCCTCGGCAGCAACGTATAGCGTATTCTCATCATCTACATCCAGGCCATACACTTGCTGAAAGGGTAAATCCCTAGTAGTAGGCGAAAAGCTTGTCCATCGACCTTTGTAATAGCTGGCCAACCCGCCATCACTGCCGTACCACTCCCGTCCTTGCAGATCAATGAGCATGGTCTGCACTTGGGGGAAGAAGGGATCACTAGCTAGACCTGAAGATTGTGAATTGATTTGTAACCAGTTTTGAGCGGCTAGAAAAGTAGGAAGTGCAAAAATTAAAACACATAGAGCGAACCGTTGCATAAATACAGTTTTTGGGCAGCTGCAAAATAAGTCTTTTACATGTAATAACAATGTTTATACTAATGCAAAATGGATAGGGAAGAGACTTTTGTCACTTTGTTAACCAAGCCGCGGGGCGAGTGTTAGAAAATAGTATTTAATATTAATGTATGTGAAACAAAAATATGTGTTGGTCGTATTATTAGCTGACCAAAAGACTAAGCAATGAAATGGAGAAAACTGCAACAACTCACCTCGCTATGCCTAATATTGGCTGTCGGATTATCCGAAGGGCGTGCACAAGAACAAATGGCTCGAACGGGAATGGATCACGCTTTGATCTTTGCCGTAAGTGATTACCACGAATTTGATACCTTAGAAAATACCCTAAATGATGCGACGAAGCTGGCTACTGTTTTGCAAACGAACTATGGCTTCACGGTAGAGGTGGTTCCTAATCCGACCAAAGATCAAATAGATAGTAAGTTGAAGGAGTATAGGCATTTTTATAAATTTGGAGCATCCAATAACTATACCGCTGATGGGCAACTGCTGATTTATTTTTCAGGTCATGGAAGTGAATTGGCTGAAGGTGGATATTTCTTTCCAGTAGATGTGGAAAAGGAAAAGATGGCCAAGACAGCATTGAGTTATCAAAGCCTCCGAAAACAAATAAATGAGATTAACTGTCGGCATATATTGGTCGGTATTGATGCCTATCATGGGGCTTCTTTTGATCCCGATTGGACAACGTCTATGTCTGGATGTGAAGCTGAATTGCCTGGAGATACGCTAGCAGTAATCATTGCGGACAGTCTGTTGGTATTGAAGCAGGGAATCAATAGCCGTCGATTGCTTAGTTGGGCTGGAAAGCAAAATGTGACGCCTGGTAATTCTGGCCTAACAGCCGCTGTTTATCAATCTTTAGAAGAGCGAAAAACGGATAACAGCCCTTTCAGTGCTCAACATTTAATGGCTAAACTTAGTGCTATAGACTCTTCATTTTATTGTAGTCGTTATGATAAGGAAAATACAGTAGGTGATTTCATCTTTTATCCATGGGCTACTTATTCTTACCTACAACAAGAAATGCCTGCTCAATTGGATACACCGGCAACGGTTTTCGAAACTACTTGGCCAACTAAAGATGAAATCGATAGTCAAATGATTCATGTAGTTGGGAGCATTTTCCGAAAAGGGGATGAGTTTAAAGTAGGGGAAGAAGACGAATCCCCACCACATATGGTGGAGGTTAGCTCTTTTTTAATGAGTAGTTTTGAGGTGACACAAGGCGAATACCAGGCCTACTGCATGGCCAGAGGAATAGAACGAAAATTCGATCCACTGAAAACCGATTATCCTATTGATAGCGTCAGCTGGTATGACGCGATTGAATATTGTAACTGGCTAAGTTTACAGCATGGCTTTTCTCCTGTTTATTCGATCGATAAAAGAAGGAAGGATATTCGAAATTCTAGTTTGCAAGATAAGTTAAAATGGAAAATAGCCATTTATCCAAAAGGAACAGGCTACCGCCTTCCCACCGAATCTGAATGGGAGTTTGCTGCTAGAAGTCGAGGGAAACACTATATCTGGACTGGAACAAGAAGAGCTAGAGAGGTCGCCCAATTTGCTAATTATCGAGATAATAGTAGGGTCACTACGGATAGTTTACTTAATGTATCCCCTGTCGGTTCTTTGGCTAGCAATGAGATTGGTTTATTTGATATGAGTGGGAATGTAGCCGAGTGGTGCTGGGATTGGTACAACGAAAAACACTATGCCAATGGTCAAAATGCCAATGATATTCCGAGTATGGATAAGGGGCCACGGAGGGGAAAATTCAGAGTAGCCAAAGGCGGCGCTTGGAACGATCCCTTAGAAAATATCCGCGTCAGTAATAGAATTCCATTGACTGCCGATCATCGATTTAATACAATTGGCTTTCGCTTGGTACGTTCAGTGGAGGAGTAAAGATTAAAGGGCTTTTACAAGTCCTCCAAATATAGGGTTAATCTCTTTTAGCCCATGAGGACAGGCAAAAGAGATTAAGCCGCAATATCCTGCTGTTTCCTAAATCTTTGACCGAGTAATAGCAAGCCAATTACTCCGATCACTGTCATCCAGATCCATTTTCTATTCTGCTCCCCAAAGTCCAAAGCTACAGGATCGCCCATATGGATAAAAGCGGCCCAATAGAAGGGATGTCGCTTGACTTTATCAGCTGCTGCTAGGTATTCCAGTTTAGCATTACGGATGGCCTTATCCTTGCTTTGTCCTTTTTTCAAGTACTTATA
>Ga0070726_10004270_pt1 | contig 11513 bp, 9 predicted proteins | sample tdAd471_FD_67275 | JGI IMG/M metagenome (GOLD analysis project Ga0070726, IMG submission 67275) | Marine sediment microbial communities from the Atlantic coast under amendment with organic carbon and nitrate - tdAd47.1 | ecosystem: Environmental > Aquatic > Marine > Coastal > Sediment | place...
TAATTGTAGGTATGTGTCTCCGCCAGTTTATTAATAAAATCGATTCCGGTCTGCTCGGTTTCTAGTTTGGTAAATTGCTTCTTTGGTGTTTGCTCGCAGGAAAAGGCCAAGGCCACGAGTAAAAAAAAGTATAAGTGGTTCTTCATAACAAATCGGTCTAGTCAATTATTGGTGCGCTCAAGCTCTGTTTTTGCGGATACAATTTACGAAACAATCCTTCCTCTGCCAGTATTCTTACTAAAAAAACACGGTTAGTTTTTGTCCTTTCAGTTTACACATTTTAGACAGAGAAAAAAATAACCCCCGCTGTGAAGCTGGGGGTTATCCTTAATTTTTGAAGTGGCTTAGAGATATCTTGCGGCCATAATCTCAGCAAGCATCCTTAAACAACCTATTTCAGCATAAAGTCTATTATCTAAATCGGGTACTTTTAGTATCCCGGATTTTGAATTAGCGATGGATCCCTATCGATTTCCGTTTGACTAATCGGCATAAAATAGACATGGTCTTGCCATATTCTATTTTCGAAAACGATATTCGTCGGTCTGTAAATGTAATCGAATAAGCTGTTGTCTTTTCGATAATCGGTCACCGTAGTTCCAGGTTTTTGCGTGGCCTGGATGAGTACTTGTTGCACCTGCTGATTCAAGGATTGAGGTCCTTCGAGCCAGCGTTTCATATCAAAAAGACGAGCATCTTCATTCACGAGTTCTTTATCACGCTCTCGTTTATACAATTCCAATAGTTCCGAGCCCGTGGCGGTTACCGCCGGCAGACCATTTCGGAATCGCAATTTGTCGAGCCAGGCTTTGGCCTCGGCTTCATCGCCCAAATTGATATTGGCCTCTACATAGTTCAACAAAATTTCGCTGTACCGGACATAGGGGGCATCAATCTTTTGAAGGTTATTCGGCCAGGATGCTGGCAGTCGGAAATCTGCAAATTTCTTGAAATAGTAACCTGTTCGGGCACCATTCCAGTCTTCGATAGGCCCTTGACGCGTATCTACACCATTGATGATAGTACCATCAGATAAAGTATAGTAACCCGTTTGGATTTCATTGAACTTATCAAATTTTACAACATCATCCGTTCTTTGCTTCCAAGGCGCACCATCATAAAGAATAGTGGCATAAAATCTTGCCTCACGCCCGACATAAGGATCAGCCGCATGTTCTGCGTTGTCCCAGTCGAACTTGGTACCATCAGCTCTGTCATATTTACGAACCAGGGCTTCAGTAGGAGTGGTTCCCGCCCATTCATGGTATCCATTAGGCCCATGATACAAGGCTACCATTCCAGGGCCTTGAGACCAGTCGTCTCCTCCAGGGTAGGTTCTTGATCCAAAACCGAATTCCTCGACCAATCTTCCCCAAATGAAATCCTGGTTCTCATCTCCTTGTAGCCAAATGTCGGTATAATTCTGAACCGCCTCCTCGTGTGAAGCTGGTGCAGCATAATCTAATTTGTAACCACTAGTGGCGTCCAATAGTGCTTTAGAGGCTGCTTTTGCTGCTTGCCAGCGGGCTTCCTGCGTACCACTTGTGTAGCCGATTAACTCCTTATTGCTATAAGAAGCAATCGTGGATACAGAAGAAGCTTTAGAAGGCTCATAAAGATCACTGGCTGCATGGGTCAGTACTCTTGACTTCATGGCCAAGGCCGTAATCTTGTGTGCTCTGGCCTTACTAGCGGGTGCATCTGCCAAGAACTTAATCGCTTGATCTAAGTCAGCTACGATTTGATTAATAGTAGCCTCAAAAGAGGATCGTGGGTTATTAGCCTCACTTTCCAAGGTAAGGGGCTCGGTCAACAAAACCACACCACCAAACTGTCTCATCAGCTGCGTATAGAAATACCCTCTCATGTAGTAGGCCTCACCTAGCAGCTGGTTCACGAATTCATCACTGAAACCTGCTTCATTAGCCGTAAGCTGCTTGATAGCAATATTGGCACTACGGATAAATGGGTACAACTGAGACCAGCTAAACCATTGCATATCCATATAGTTTCCGGCAGGGTTCATTTTTCCTTCCGTATAGCCATCCACCCCACGTCCAGGGTGAGTAAATACAGCTTGATCTGTAAAGGCATCGGTCGTCTCCTCCCTAGTCAGTGTTCCTGCCCAGGTACCTTGATACAAGTCTAGTACGGCTGCCTCAGCGAGTTTCTCTGACGACCAAACATTGCTTTCTGCCACTTCGCTCAAGGGAGTGGTTTCTAAGAAATCATCGTTACAACTTGCCAGCAAAAATCCAAGGACTAGCAAGGGAATTATTTTAGAAAAATTTGTCTTCATCGTATTATTATTAAGGTTCTCTGACAATTTTTTGTGTTTGAATCAATGCTTTGGTAAAAGTCTCACATCCTTTCGGCGCCATCCTTTTAACTAAAACGCTGATCACAAAGATAGGTGGTCAGAAAAGGATTATCAAAACGTTATTCGCAATCCAGCAACAAGTGTTTTCAACATTGGGTATCCTTGGCCATTATTAAGTGCAGCTCCACTTGCCTCACGAGTATTAGTGGCATCTGTTCCGCCCTGTGTGATCTCTGGATCAAACGGAAAATCGGTAATGGTAATCAAGTTTGTACCTGACAATGAGATTCTTAGGTTTTTAGCTCCGATACGCTTCAAAGATGCAGGACTAAAGTTATAGCCAACTTCTAGTGATTTTAGTCGAATGTAGTCTCTGGTAAGGAGTGCATAATCAGTTTGTCCTGAATACCATTGGTCACCTCTATCTGCCAATCTTGGGAAAGGAGCGTTAGGATTATCAATCGACCAGGCACGTTCAGCTACATCGCGTTGTACATTGGCTAGGGTACCTGACATAAAACTCCACTCATAAAGGTTGTAACCGCCAGCAGAACCAGACCAGTACATGTTGAAGTCAAAGTTCTTGTAGGACATAGAGGTGTTGATTCCAAACTGCGTATCTGCAAACGCACTCCCACCCACGCGAGTTCTGTCTTCTGGACCAATTTTACCGTCTCCACTGATATCTAGTACGCGCGCATCTCCAGGTTTTAGGGCAGGTGTTACACCACTATAGTCTAATGTTTCCGCATCAATTTCTGCCTGAGAACGGAATACACCAGCAAATCTGTACAATAAGGGTCTTCCAATCTCACCGCCGGTTTCTCGCTGCCAGGGACGATCTGCCAAATCTGGCTCATCGACAAACAGCAATTTATTATCAGAGTTACTAAAATTAATACTGATGTTATACTGAAAATCACTCGTTCTTCCACCATTAAGTCCTAGACTTACTTCAAAACCTTTATTTTCAAATTCTCCAATGTTTTGAGCTGGAGGAGTAATACCACTGTATTCAGGTAGTGTCTTGTTCGGCAATGTCAAGATGTCTTCTCTTGTGTTTTTGAATACATCAAAACCTACGGTCAATCGGTTATTCAACAGTTCTGCGTCAAAACCGAAGTTGATTGAAGTAGCCGTTTCCCAAGTAATATTCGGGTTCGGTACTTTGGTTTCGTAGGCAGTAGTCACTACATTTCCAAGTCCTGTAGCAGAAAAGCTATAGGAAGCGAGGAATTGGTAGGGATCCACATTATCATTACCCAATTGTCCCCAAGAACCTCTCAGCTTGAAATAATCCAAGAATGGAAGGGAATTCTGGAAGAAAGCCTCCTCGGAAGCTACCCAACCAAGCGAAACACCTGGGAAAAATCCGTAGCGATTGCCAGCAGGGAATAGGTACGAACCATCATAGCGGAAAACACCTTCGATCAAGTATTTGAGTTTGTAAGAATAATTGATACGACCATAGTAATTCAAACGAGCGCTCTCACTACCTTCTCCTGCACTGAATTGTCCATCATTACCACCAAAGCTCAATTGGTCTAAGTCATTAGACAAGAAAAAGCGTTTGAAGGCTCTGGTGTAACTTCTTTCAGATTCTTCTCGCGTGATACCCCCCAAAAATTTGAAATAATGGTCTCCCATACTTTTTTCATAAGAGGTATTAATAGTAGCAGTGATATCCGTCTTTGTCGTATGATCTTGCGTTAAACTAGGATCGCCAGGACCACGTTGAGCAGGCGTCAAACCTGAAGAGTTTTGGTTGACACCATCCCAAGTGTAGAGGGTCCAGGGGCGGTTCCATTGCTTAAAGTCGAAATTCATCTTGTCATAAGAGGCATTCGCTCTCACCTGCAGTCCTTCAACGCCAGGAATTTTCAAGGTTATGCCCAAATTGCTTTGCACAAAATTGGTGCTATTCTTATTGTAACCTGGCAAATCAGTTACCCTGATCGCTGGATTATTACCATTTTCGATATCAGGACCAAATTCACCGGTTGGCCAGTAAGCTGGGAACCAGGGGTACTGTCGGATCAAGTCGTTAATAACATTAGGGCGTGTAGCCGTAACATTTTCTTCTTGTCGAGAATATAATCCAACATCAAAACTTAGGTAATCATTGATTTTTGCATCAAAATTCAGTCTCAAGTCATACTGAGAAAAGCCCTTTGGAGCGTTGTTAAAGTTGAATGACTGTGTTAAATATCCCAAAGAAGCTAGGTAAGTAACATTCTCTGTACCTCCAGATATTTGTAAGTTTTGACGCTGCGTGGGTGCATTTTTGCGAGTAACTTCCTCGAACCAGTCTGTGTCAGGATAATTCCAAGGGTCATTTCCAGCAGCTGTGTTATTGATTCGATCAGTAGAATAGGTTGGGTTCAAAACCTCACCATTAGGGCGTGTAAAAGGTGTGCCCCGAACGGCATTAGCCGCATCCCATTCATTGGTTGGCAACTTGTACACGTTGAGTAGGTTCACCAAGTCCATGTATTCTGCACCCTTCAACATTTCAGGTGTCTTTGTAAAGGTTTGAACACCAAAACTGGAAGTGAGCTGAATGGAAGGACGACCCGCTTTTCCTCGTTTCGTTGTGACAAGGATAACCCCATTCGCAGCACGTGCTCCGTAGATAGCCGCAGAGGCATCCTTCAGTACGGAAATACTTTCGATATCTGCAGGGTTAATTCTCGATAGGCCTCCTTCGCGATTGGGGATACCATCGATCACCACTAAGGCTGAAGTATTGTTAAAGGTATTCGTACCCCTAACTCTAATCGCTGGATTATCCGCACCCGGCTGGGCACTCTCGGTATCGATGTAAAGTCCTGCGACTTTACCGGCCAATGCCGCTCCTAAGTTGGGAGAAAGAGATTTTTCCAATTCTTTCCCGTCAATAGCGGCTACAGCTCCGGTCAATGTCCCTTTTTTCTGCGTACCGTAGCCTACTACTACGACTTCGTCCAAAACTTCTGTATCAACGTCCAAGGACAAATCAATTTGCGTTCTGTTGTTGACCGCAACTTCCTGTGTGGTAAAACCAGTATAAGAAATGACTAATGTGGCATCTCCGGCTGCGGAAATGTTGTACCTACCATCAAGATCGGTTACGGTTCCACTAGAGGTCCCCTTCACTGTTATCGTTGCGCCAATTAGTGGCTCACTGTCCAACGAAGAAGTAATGGTTCCTGTAATTTCTTGTGCATAGGTGGTGGAGAGGAACATCGCGCTGAAAAACAAGAGACTTGTTAAACAGGCGTATCGTCGCATACTCCTCGATTTAAAATTACGTTGGTGCTGCATTTTCATAAATTACATTGTAATAGTTAATAGTAGCGTGAAGTAGGTTTCATTTGAGTGTAGGGTAAAAAACGTTTTTAATGACTTAAATGTACAAATGACACTTAAATGTAGGAATAAAATTTGAAATTGAATAAAGAAGTTCGAGCAGAATTATGTGCTAATCGAAGTATAGTTGTCCAAATTATTAATTGTAGTATATATATGAATTATATTCCCAATGAAAAATACCCTAAAAGAGGTAGGTGAGAAAATCTCTTTGGCCGTAATAATTAAACGATTATCTTCCCAGGAAGTAAGAGCATATATGAAAAAAATTCCCAGCATAGCATTCCAGTCGGAAGAAAACAAAACGGAGTTTGAGTTACTTAAACTGTCAAAGATAAGTCTATTGATTGAAGCTGGTGTGGATCATAATCCTGCACAAGCTCATCGGCTTACCTTTTTTGTACTGCTGATCATCACTGAAGGTACTGGTAGCCACATGGTCGATTTTAAGCACTATGACATTCAAGCGGGAATGGTACTGAAAATTGCGAAGGGGCAAGTACATGCTTTCCAGCAAAACATGAGCTGTAAGGGATTCCTCATTCCATTCACTGAGGATTTTATTCTAAAGTATTTTTCAAAATCCTCTCTTGCCTTCATTTCTCACCTGTACAATTACCATATTTCAACGCCAATAGTGAAGAACCACTCGCTGAACCAGCAATTTATCAGCCAGTTAGTAAAAGAGCTTGAAAATGAAGATACCTACGCCAAGAATAATATTCTGGCCAAATTGTTGGAGTTGTATTTGCTGCAATTGGAACGTCATTCGCACCAAACCATTTCCTCCAAACGCGATACCAGGCTCTATCCCCTATTTATTGCATTTAAAAATTTGGTAGAGGAAAACTACATCAAATCACGTAATGTGAAAGATTATGCGCAGATGATGTCTATCTCTGCTAAACATCTGAACGTAGTGGTAAAAACCTTCACCTTGAATACGGCCAAACATTTTATAGACCAATACGTCGTGCTAGAAATAAAAAGAGCCATCATTAGCACCAACAACAGCCTCAAAGAGATCGCTTACGAAATGGGCTTTGAGGAAGTGACCAATTTCACCAAGTTCTTTAAGAAGCATGCCGGCCTTACGCCCAAGGCATTTAAAACCAAGCTGTAGCACCTTTTGGGTTTCGGGTTTACCATTTTTATCATCTTTTGATTGTGATAGGACTTTAGGAAGCCTGCAACTTTGTGGTATTCAATTGCTAAAGTTTTAATAACAAGAGACTTTAAAACCATAATTGGTAAGGAGCAAGGGCTTCTAAACTAGGTAATTCTTCTTCAATCATGGCCCTATCGTGCATAGAACCGTTCCAAGTTGGGCCCATAAAGAAGATAAACTGGAATTCATCGCAGAGCACTGTATTTTTAAGGCAATGCCAACCGTGTTTGCCGTTGTAATCGTCGCGTTGGGCTGCATCGTCCAGGTTACGGCCAATACCGCGTTCGGTAGCATCTACATGCAGGGTCTTGGAGCCATCTTGCGAATCCGGTGGCCCGTTGCGCTGACGAAATAATTGGATCAGCTGGTCAATATCCTCTGCGGGCTGGCAGTGCAAATCCTCAATGGACTACTGCAATAGCGGCCCTGAGGGCTTTGAGCCAATGGCTGACATGGCTTTGCTTGAGGTCAAACTCGGCAGCCAGTTGCTGCTGGATAGCGCCCGTCTTGAATCAGATCAAGATAAAAAAGAGCTTGTCCGCAACACTGGGCAAAGTCTTCGTGGCTTTTTTATAATTGATCCTGGGCTGTCGCCGGCGATTGCCCACTAAGGAATAATGCTTGTGGTACTGCTCCCAGCGATGCTGGAAAGGGGCCAATAGAGCCCAAAACTCTGCTGGCAATAAGCTCGTTAGGGCCTTAAGTTGGGGCGAATCTTTTCGTATTTTATCGGTAGCTATCATGCTGCAGAATATAACTTTTTTTTCTCAGCCCTCGCGTACAGGCGCACAAGCCCGGACGCACGCGGTCAGGTTTTAATCTAAAGAATTCCCCGATGCTTGCATCGGAAAAGTAATTTCCGAGTAGAGCCTTGTGGGAGTGATACCCCGTCAGCTTGCTGCGGGGTGATTCATAAACTCTAATGTTCAAAATAAATCCATAAATAGGTTTTCAATAGTAAGTTGTGGATTTTACCTCTATAGTTGCTGTTTCTTTAGCGGCCTTTAGTAAATGATAAATAGATCCCAAAGGTAGGCTTATAGGGTTTGGTTGTTTTAGTGGAACTGCGAAAGATTGTGGGGATAGTTACCGGCCATAACCGGTTCGAAAATCAATTTTCCCTTCTCAGGATTTAGGCTCGATGATAAAACTCCGGTCACTAAAAGCGGGTAAAAGACTTTCATAAGTATGCCGGATATTATCGTTTTTATCCAATAATGCCATGGAGTAAATCAGCGGCACATAATGGTCGGGGGTGGGAGAAGCCAATTTTCCATATTTGTTCTTTTCGTAAGCTATTAAACTTTTTATATCCCGTTCGTCCACTTTCTGTTTCACCCATTCGTCAAACTCAATATCCCAACCGTACCGTTGAGTATCGCCACTAAACATCTTGGACGAGGCAAGTTTGATATTGTGTACAACAGCCCCACTCCCAATAATCAAGACCCCTTTGTCCCTGAACTGCTTGAGCTGTTTTGCTAATTCATAATGATATTGCGGGGACTGGTGATAATCAATACTCAACTGAAAGACGGGAACATCGGCATCGGGAAAAAGATGGCGAAGCATAGGCCAGTTTCCGTGGTCGAAACCCCAATCCGTAGTGTTTTTTATATGAGGGATAGTTTCGGCAACTTCTTTGGCTATCTCGGGTGAACCGGGTGCCGGGTATTTAAGGGTGTAATAATTTTCAGGAAAACCATAATAATCATAAATGGTTTTGGGCCAAGGCGAGATATTTACAAAACTACCCTTGGTACACCAGTGGGCAGAAATCACCATAATGGCTTTTACTTCATATTTTTGTCGGAGTTCCTTTCCCAAATCTCCCAAATAACTCAAGAACAGATTGCCATAGTGTGAGAGCGGAATATCCATTGGATTACCATGCGAAGTGAACAGTACTGGCATCTTTTGGGATGCCAGTAGTTCATCTTTAAGGTTTCCCAATGCATTCAATTTGTAAGTAGCCATGCCTAAAGGTATTACTGATAATAATTTTAAAAACTTTTTTCTTTCCATATCAAAATATTGAGTACTAATAACAAGTGGCTTACTTAACTGCGCCGACCTGACGCTCACATTTTTACAAGTTCCACACCGATTTTCAGATGGACTTCCCTGCCAATCATGGGTGCACCCGATGGCATTGGAGCATTGTATGTAATTCCAAAATCATCCCGATTTACCACGCCGCTCACCTTGAAGCCTGCCTTTTGCAATTTGTTGTGACCATCGTAAGCCTGCCCCATGTAAGTGAGTTTTAGGGTGACTGGTTTGGTAACACCATGCATGGTCAATTCTCCTGCCAACATATAGGTATTGGCAATGCTGCGCTCTTTCACGGCACCGGTGAATTTGATTTCCGGGTATTTTTCAACATCAAAGAATTCGGCGGATTTCAAGTGCCCGTCCCTTGGTGCAACATCAGTATTGATACTAGCGGATTTAATTGTAAATGCCACTTTGGCATCCGAAAAGTCTTCTTTAGCAGTAGTCACTTCACCGCTGAATTCATTGAACTCGCCTTCCACCATGGATATGCCCATGTGCGAAACGGAGAACCCGATATTGGAATGCATGGCATCGAACGCCCACTTGGAATCCTGAGCTTGCGACAGTCCGAAAAGGAACATTGAAAATAAAAGAATGGTAAGTTTTTTCATTTTAATAGATTTAATAGTTTAATAGAGTTTATGCATGTGGTTTTATTAAATTTCGCGCACCCGCGATCGCGTGTGCACATGTGTGTGCATGTTTACAAAATTCATGTGCATAAAGTCTAATGAAGTAATTATTTATTAAAACTGCTCAGCATTTCGGGATTACGGAGGTAATTGCCCACCCAAACCAATAGAAGGATGACGGCTTGAAAAATGAACGGCTCACTATTGCTCATGTGAGTGACAATTGCACCACCCATATGTGCGCTTAATAACAGTACGCCGAGCGAGGAGGTGCGGGGGATGAGATATAGGATTGCTGAGAGCAATTCCCCGATGCCGATGATGGTCAGCCAGCTGGGAAGTCCCCATTTTTCAAAATTGGTTGCCACCATTTCGACACCCGCTATTTTGCTGATACTGCTGAAAGCAAATAAGGCCACGAGCAGTCCGACTATCGCCCAACTGCTGATTTTTCTTGTTTTTGAAAGTTCTTCTTTTGCCATGATGAATAATTTTAAAGGTGATTTAAAATATCTTTCACTCCTGCCCGATTTTTGTAATCGGTGTTGAAATGACAGAATTGAATTTTCCCATCTGTTCCAATGACATAGGTCGCAGGGACAGGCAATATGTTTTTACCATTGCTATGCGCCTTCTTAAAGTTGCCTCCCAATAGCCACCGATACATCAGGGTTTTCCATTTTTTTTCCTCATAGGCAACCCTATAAGCCTTCATAATTTTAAAATCTTCGTCCCAGATAATAGGAATGGTAGTCTGGGTTTTGACAATTGTCTTTTGAATAAATTCCTGCTTTTCGGGTGTTATAAGTATCACAGAAGCTCCTTTTGATTCAATCTCTTTTAAGCCGTCCTGAAGTTTGCGAATGTGCGGCATACAAAACGGGCACCATTGGCCTCTGTAAAATATCAAGACAACTTTGCCCGTTTTGAGCAGTTCCTTTAACTGAACACTTCGACCGTTTTGGTCTTTCCCGGTAAAATCAGGCGCCTCATACCCTATCTCCCAACTTTTCAGATTCATAAACAACTGTTTATTTGCAAAGTAACACAGTCTGCTTTATCTTTGCAAGTAACTATTTGTTTTATAGCACTATACTTTTGTATAGCACTAAAATTAAACTATCATGGCTGATATATTGAAAATGACTGATATTCGGAAATGCCCTACCCAGTTTGGTTTGGCACTCAAGGATGCCCTGAACGTACTCAACGGCAAATGGAAAATGGCAATTATCGGTACTTTGCTTTTTGGAAAGAAACGGTTTTCTGAACTGGAACGGGAGATTAAAGGCATCAACCCGAGAATGCTGTCAAAAGAACTCAAAGAGCTGGAGTTGAATGGTGTTGTGAGCCGCAGGGTGATTGCCAGCAGACCGGTAAGTATTGAATATGAGTTGACCGAATCGGGTATATCATTAAAAAAGGTGTTGGAGGAAATGATTAAATGGGGACTTCAGCATAGGGAAAGGGTATTTAAAAAACAGGTCTGAAAATAAAATGCAAACAGTATCCATCTTGGAGCACAATGGTACTAATCGAAGCAATCAGCAGGTTTTACTTTTGCATAATTATTTTTCTTGACTGATAGCTTTAATTAAAAGGAAAGCAGCACTCAAGAAGCAAAACACGGCGAGTATAAAAGTTGTAATCTGCCATTGCAGAGAACCGTCCAGACACTCAAAACATATAGTCAAAAAAAACAGACCTGAAACTACCCAGATGATTGGTTTTTGTAATTTTGGATTCAAAATATTTTATTAAACTATATTAGATATATTTTTGCAAACTCATTAATTTTTAAGAAAACTTTAAAGGGCTTTTATAACTTTGAAAGAGAAAAATTAAAGATTGTAAAGACCTGCCTATATTATAGCTTTCCATTTCCTCCGTCATTTTTCCGCCTGATATTATAAACTGCTTTACCTTCTGCCAAGAGTTGTTCATCATTATCTTCCTGCCAAGCCCGCATCGTGGTAACAACAGTCCT
>Ga0070726_10004272_pt1 | contig 11508 bp, 9 predicted proteins | sample tdAd471_FD_67275 | JGI IMG/M metagenome (GOLD analysis project Ga0070726, IMG submission 67275) | Marine sediment microbial communities from the Atlantic coast under amendment with organic carbon and nitrate - tdAd47.1 | ecosystem: Environmental > Aquatic > Marine > Coastal > Sediment | place...
TTTAAATTTTGGTCTTTGCGGCGAAAATGGTTCGTTTTTGTTGAGGCTAGGATCGCAAAGTGGATGGTAGCTTGCTATCAAGCCGCTTTCTGAGACGACGCATTAGCAAAAAAGGGACATTTGCAGGCCAATTACTAGAATTTAAACATGTTCTTACTACTTTTGTGCTCCCTTTGGGGAATTTGAAGTTTTTCTGATTTAGTTGTAAATTACCTGTAAGTCGACAGGTCTCGAAAATAAGTATTGACCCATTTAGGGGGGCTTATTAGTGAGTCATGTAAAGAGGAATTCCCTTTTAATTTTTCCGAGTTTATGAAAAAAATACCTTTAGATATAGTCGCTCTTTCGCATAGTGTACCACAGTCGCAAAATTTTGCGGTAGTATTAGGTGAGCAAGATGGCATTCGCAGATTACCGATTGTGATTGGTAGCTTTGAAGCCCAAGCCATAGCGGTAGCCATGGAGCGAATGAACCCCAATCGACCGCTTACCCACGATCTGTTTAAAAATACGCTAGAGACCTTCAATATAAGCCTCAAGGAGGTCATTATCAATAATCTCTTGGACGGCATTTTTTATGCGCGTTTGATTTGTTTGAAGGACGGAGAATTGATTGAAATTGACTCCCGGACTTCTGATGCGCTAGCACTGGCTGTGCGATTCAAATGCCCGATTTTTACTTATGAGTTTATTTTGGATGCGGCAGGGGTCGTGATTGATGAAAGTGAGGAGGGAGCTGCCGTAGAATCAGAAGTGAAAAAGCCCGCACCGAAATATGGATCACTTTCTTCCTACTCCGTCGAAGATTTGTCTCAGTTACTGGATGAAGTCCTAGCGGAAGAAAACTATGAACGCGCGGCTGAAATCCGAGATGAAATAAATAGAAGAAAGGATAAGTCTTAATATTGAGCGCTGGCCAGCATCACCAAGGTACAAGCCACCTCTACTTCCATATTTTTTTCCCTTGCCAATCGAATGAGTTCAGCATTCTCCGTACCCGGATTGAAGATGATCCTGCGTGCAGAGAGGCCGAGTATATAATCATATAGCGGTTGCTGCCTTACTGGGTTCATGTAAAGCGTAATAGTATCGATATCTTCTAGTTCGGGTTCGCCATGCAGAATGGGAATGCCAGCTACTTCTCCTTTTTTTATGCCCACCAGAATGGGCTCATGACCATTATTGAGTAAACGATGAACCGCTTGATAAGAGGCTCGTGAGGGGTTGGTGGATGCACCCAATACCAGGGTCCTTTTCATGGGCAGTTTCTCAAATGAAGAAGGCAGAATTAAGAAATCGGAAGGCGGAATTAAGCTTGTTTTCCGACTTCCGATTTTCAATATCGTTTTGCGCTTCCGTTTTCAAACGCAAACACTTTATACCAATAAACGAATTGGATCTTCTAGAATTTCTTGGAAAGTCTGTAGGAATTGTGCGCCTGTGGCACCATCTACTACGCGGTGATCACAGCTAAGTGTCACTTTCATCATATTCCCTACAACTACCTGCCCTTCTTTAACAATAGGTTTTTGTACGATCGTACCTACGGCTAGAATACAAGCGTCAGGTGGATTGATGATGGCTGTAAACTCTTCGATACCAAACATGCCTAGATTGGAAATCGTAAAAGTATTGCCTTGCATCTCATCCGGCTGCAATCGCTTATCCTTCGCTTTACCGGCCAAATGACGCACCTCCGAATTGATCTGCGAAAGTGTTTTCATATTGGCATATCTAACCACAGGCACTAATAAGCCATCAGGCACGGCCACGGCTACACCGATGTGAACATCATGATTGGTGCGAATACTGTCTCCCAACCAACTAGAATTCACCGCCGGGTGTTCGCGAAGTGCTGCTGCTGCTGCTTTGATCACCAAATCATTGAAAGATACTTTAGCAGGAGATACTTCTTTTAAACGTTTGCGGAGTTGTACCGCTTTATCCATATTGATATCTATCGTGAGATAGAAATGTGGTGCAGTAAACTTGCTTTCTCCCAATCGACGAGCAATTACCTTGCGCATCTGGGAAACTGGCTTGTCTTCGTAATTGGCTTCGCCTCCTCCAAAAGAAAAAGGAACCACAGCTGGTGGAGCTGGCTTATCCGATTTTGGTGCAGCGGGAGCAGCTTGCGGAGCTGCCGGTGCTGGTGCCGCTGGTGGATTAGCAATCACGGCTTCTACGTCTTTCTTCACGATTCGCCCCTGATCTCCGCTTCCTTGAATGGTATGAATGTCTATACCTGCCTCTTTGGCCATGCTTTTGGCCAATGGACTTGCTTTTAGGCGCTTGTCATCAGCTGGAGCAGCTGGTGCTGGTGCTGGTGAAGCGACTGTGGTTTCCGCCGGTGACTCAGCTGTTGCTGGTGCTTCTGCTTGGGCGGCTCCATTACTACCTTCAGCGGCTTCGATTGCTGCTTTCCAGTCTTCTCCTTTTTCTCCAACCACTGCAATTACGCCATCAATAGGCACGGGCCCTTCTTTGATAGCAATATGCAATAATACGCCATCAAAAAAGCTATCCAATTCCATGGTTGCCTTATCTGTTTCTACCTCCGCAATGGTATCCCCCGCTTCTATTTCCTCCCCTTCTTCCTTCAACCAACCAACTATATTGCCCTCTTCCATAGTATCACTCATTCGGGGCATGCGTATCACTTCAGCCATTTTGATCTTTCTTTTTAATTTTGATAAATGGGTATAAGTTTCGGCTTATTGACTACTCCTTATGAAGTATTTGTAGCCATCTTATACAGGATCATTCCTGCTAAACTAGTAACTAATAGCCAATAATAATTCAATGAGGGGCAAAGTTGCAAATAATTTATGTAAAAATACCCCTGTGTTAATGTAAAAAAACCACCAACTTCCTACTAAACTTGCTAGGGAAGGTGGATAGGAGGAAAGTCTCCTAAAGTATCAGGGAAACAAATAAGAAGGGAGATTGGTTTTGGAAAGCGTCTTTTTGTAGGTCAGTTGGCCTGATTTTCATTATTCCTTCCTGAATATGATCCTTGAAGATTATTCCTTAATTTGGCGGCATGAATTTTTCATCTAAATTGATAGAGGAGGCCGTTAATGCCTTTGCTAGCCTTCCTGGGATTGGGAAAAAAACGGCATTACGCCTCGTGCTCCATTTGGTTGGACAAGAAACGGAGGTGAGTGAGTCCTTTGCCAATGCTATTGTGAAGATGCGGAAGGGAATTAAAGATTGTAAGGTATGTCACAATATCTCAGACCAGGAAGTCTGTGAGGTTTGTGCGGATAAAAGGCGAAACCATAGCTTGGTCTGTGTGGTAGAAAGTATTCGCGATGTCATGGCGATAGAAGATACTGGGCAATTCCGTGGCGTCTATCACGTTCTGGGAGGAGTGATTTCTCCTATTGAAGGCATCGGACCTGCGGATATTATGATCAATTCCCTGGTGCAGCGAGTAGCTGGAGGAGAAATAAAGGAACTCATCATGGCGATTAGTCCTACCATTGAAGGAGATACAACGATATTTTTTATTTCCAAGCAGTTGGAGGATAACCCCGTCAAAATTACAACCATTGCTCGGGGCATTTCTTTCGGAGGCGAGTTGGAGTACGCAGATGAATTGACATTAGGCCGATCTATCGTCTCTCGTATTCCTTATCGGGTAAGGGAATAGGGGGCTTGCTTACGACTAATCTTTTACCATAGACTCCTAGTTAGCTGAAATCGAATGAAGCTATCCGTTATCATCGTTAATTATAATGTGAAGTATTTCTTGGAACAGGCGCTGCTCTCAGTACGGCGTGCTGGCCGAAATATATCGCTGGAGGTATGGGTAGTGGATAATAATTCGGTAGATGACTCGGTAACGATGGTGCGGGAAAAGTTTCCGGAAGTAAAAGTCATTGCCAATGAAGACAATCCCGGATTTTCCATCGCCAATAATCAGGCCATCCGAGAAGCGAAGGGAGAATATGTCCTCTTGTTGAATCCCGATACGGTAGTGGAGGAAGATACCTTTGAAAAGTGTATTGCCTTTATGGATGAGCGTCCGCAAGCGGGGGGGCTGGGCGTGCGTATGATCGATGGCTCTGGCGGTTTTCTTCCGGAATCCAAGCGAGGGTTTCCTACGCCTTGGGTCGCTTTTGCCAAAACCTTTGGCTTGTCAAAACTCTTTCCAAGCAGTCCCGTATTCAATCATTATCACCTGGGGTATTTGGATGAAAATAAAACCCATGAGGTAGAAGTCTTAGCCGGAGCGTTCATGTGGCTGCGTCGGACTGTATTGGACGAAATAGGTCTCCTGGATGAGACTTTTTTTATGTATGGAGAGGATATTGATTTGTCCTACCGAATTGTGAAAGCGGGTTACCAGAATTACTATTTTCCAGATACTACGATTATTCACTATAAGGGAGAAAGTACGAAGAAAGGTAGCCTCAACTATGTTCGGACTTTCTATAAGGCGATGATCATTTTCGCACAAAAACACTTAGGCAAGCAGGCGGGCCTTTTTGTGTTGATGCTGCGTTTTGCCATCTATCTTCGGGCATTTCTAACGGTGGTATCCAATTTTTTTAAGAAAGCCTACCTTCCATTACTTGACGCTTTGCTCATTTATGTTGGGCTGTATTTCCTGAGTGACTTTTGGGCCTCCTATCATTTCAAAGATCCTAATTATTACGATGAGGTAATTCTGTATTTCAACTTTCCCCTGTATATTCTCATCTGGCTGCTGACAGTCTACTTCAGTGGGGGCTACGACAATGGTTTCGGACTGCGTCGACTCGTTAGAGGGTTGATGGTCGGGACGGTAATTCTAGCTGCAGTTTATGGGTTTTTAGACTTGGAATATCGGCCTTCACGGGCGCTAATCCTTCTAGGCGCGGCCTGGGCCTTGGTCAGTACGGCTACTTTGCGTTTTCTTTTACACTTTATGCGGTATGGAAATTTTGAACTGGGGCGATCCCCGCAGCAGAACCTAGTTATCGTGGGGGATAAGCAGGAGAGTGAACGTGTACAGCACTTGCTCATGCAGGCCCAGGTCAGCAAAAACCTGATTGGAACCGTGAGTCCAGAAGCCATTATCAATGATGCTGAATACCTGAGTCCGTTGCGACAGTTGGATGAAGTGGTGCAGATTTACAAAATAAATGAATTGATTTTTTGCTCTAAAGATATTAGCAGCCAGGATATCATGTACTGGATGAATGAACTAGGCCCCTCACTCGATTATAAGATTGTGCCGGAGGATAGCTTGAGTATTATCGGTAGTAGTTCGAAAAACACCGCTGGGGAGCTATACACCATCGATATTCGATTTCGATTGGCAGAACCTACTAATCGACGGAACAAACGCCTATTAGATATAGCCCTTGCCCTGTGGTTACTGTTGAGCTTGCCCCTACAACTATTATTCATTAAAAAGCCGAAGGGATTATTACAAAATAGCCTACAGGTGCTCCTGGGCAAAAAGACTTGGGTGGGCTATGTCCAAGTGAAGAATCAACTAGAAAAGCTACCTACTTTGCCAGCGGGCGTATTGACCCCACTTAGTATTCTAAGTATAGAAAACCTATCGGATCGGACGATCCAACGCATTAATCTATTGTATGCCAAGGATTACCAGTTGCAAAAAGACCTAGATATCATTTGGAAGGCCTACCGCTATCTAGGCCAAAACTAATCTCTCTTATTTGGCTACCCTTCTAGCCTTGGACAAAATCGGAAATACGAAATCGGAAAAGGTACGTCCCAGAATATTTGGAACATTCCGCTTTCCGCATTCGCACCTGTCTGCCTATCTAGTGCCAGATAGATTCTGGCGAATGCCAGGCAGGTTTCCACCTTAGTTTGCTGCCTTGTCCAAGCTTAGGTTAGTCGGCTACAATCGCAATCTTATAACTGTTGCTAATAGCAAGACGTGTGATATTCTTGATATCATAGTAACGCAGATCAGCGATTTCTATCCAGTTTTCATCCATAAATCGGTTGAATTTGAATAGTTTACTACCTCTTGCCATAATGAAGGTACCGTCTGGTAGGAGGGCAAAATCCTGGCTACCTGGTAGCGTTTCAATGATTTTCTGTGGAGATGCGCCACGTTGGAATAGATTGTATTCCATGATGAGTCCAATAGTATTGTTATTCGATCTTTGGATGTACGCCAAGTTCTCGTTGGGTAGTTTGGAGAAACTTCGGCCCGCATTAGTAGCTAAGGGGGTTACTTCATCGGATCGGATATCTGCAATACCTAAATAAGTGTTGTTTTTTTCGACCATATATACCGCCACCTGGTAACTATTGAGCCATTGGTAGTACCCAATACCTTGAATATATTTAAAAACAGGTTTACCATTAGTCGTACGGTCGGTAGGGAATTGCCATAAACGCAATAAGGTGTCTTGACCATGTATTTCTTGTCGAACAGCAGAGAAGAAATAGCTGTTTTCCATGGGTTTGGGAGAAAACTCTCCATCTGGCGTTTCCGTTACTTTGGTTTTCGTTTTTTCGTCGAGGTTCAAAGCGTACAGATCAGTTTGGTTCATCCCTGGCAACTGGACAGAGATATACAACTCGGAGTCATTGAAGAAATAGGGATGGTTATTATAGCCATTGGGGTTGAAAGCCGTGAGGTATTGAGGATTGTTGAATTGGAAATTACTATCAGATACTTGCTCCAAATCAAAAAGATAAATATTGGAAGTGGGGTAGCTTGTTTGTGCACTTAAGGGCAACATAAGGCTCAACAAACAGATAGATAAAAATATGATTCTTGACATTTTAGTATTGCTTTTAAGGCTAAATTTAGGAAATATTGTTGGATTTGTTGGAGTCTTGCCAAATCGGACTTTTATCTGACCATAATGTATTATTCTTTTTAACTTGAACCGAAAACATCCATATGTCTTTCTCAGACCAGCTTTCTCTTTACCCAACTATTGCCAAGCATAGGTACGCTTCTATAACGTTCAACTGCATTTTACTAGTACTTTTCTGTAGTTCTGGCTTAACTTCCCATGCGCAAAATCGTATTGTTTTGGAAGAATATGCCCGCGGATTAAGTAATCCGGTTGATATTACCCATGCGGGAGATGATCGATTGTTTATTGTCGAAAAAGGAGGATTCATTCGTATACTAGAAGCGAACGGGAGCCTGGTGGCGACGCCCTTCTTAGATATTGATAGCCTTGTACGTAGCAATGAATCGGAGCGCGGACTCTTGGGATTGGCTTTCCATCCCAATTATGCAAGCAATGGCTATTTCTTTGTCAATTATACCAATAATGATGGAGATACTCAAATCTCTCGTTTTAGTGTCAGCAGTGATGATCCAAATATCGCTGATGCCGCTTCCCAAAAACGATTGCTGAAAGTGGAACAACCCTACGAAAACCATAATGGCGGCGACTTAGCCTTTGGCCCTGATGGCTATCTGTATATCGGCTTAGGGGATGGTGGCTTAGGCGGCGACCCTGTGAATGCTGGGCAAACCCGTACTACATTACTCGGTAAAATGCTTCGCATCGATATCGATAACGGCGATCCCTACGCGATTCCATCGACTAATCCATTTGCAGATACTGATTTTACATTGGATGAGGTTTGGGCACTCGGACTTCGGAACCCTTGGCGATTTAGTTTTGATCGTTTGACGGGGGATTTGTGGATTGGCGATGTGGGGCAGGGTTTGTGGGAAGAAGTGGATATGCAATTGGCCAATAGTCCTGGAGGCGAAAACTATGGCTGGCGCTGCTACGAGGGCAATGCTACTTTTAATACCAATGGTTGTCCTGGAGAGGGCGATTTTGTTTTTCCTATTTACGATTACACGAGCGACTTCACCGAAGGATGCTCGGTAACTGGTGGCTACGTCTATCGAGGTTCGGCCTTCCCAGACCTATATGGCCACTATGTATATACCGACTTTTGTTCGGGCCGTATCTGGACCTTATATCCGGATGGAGCAGACGGTTGGACCAATACGGAATGGTTAGATGGCACCAATAGTCAGTACAGTAGCTTTGGTGAGGATCAAGCGGGCGAGCTCTATTTAGCGGCTTATAGCGGCGGACAAATTTTTAGAGTGGTAGATCAGTGTAGTGAGTTGGCCGTCCAATCATCGGTCGATTTTATCAGTTGCACTGGAGCGAATGATGGGAAAATTGCTTTGGAAATCAGTAACCCTTCCAATGAATTTACAATTACCTGGTCCAATGGTGCCACTACGGCTGCTCTTGAAAACCTGTCACCTGGAGAATATACTTACACGATCACCAATGACTGGGGCTGCACCCGCAGTGAATCTTTGTTTGTCATGGAGCCCTTCCCCGAATTGGTCACGGTGACGGTCGATGGAAATCAGTTGTCCGTACCAGATAATTGGGAGACCTATCAGTGGTTGATCAACGGAGATACCATTGTTGCGGCTACGGGCCCCAGCTATACGGCTGTCGCTTCAGGCGATTATACGGTGGTGGTTAGTGATGGAAGCGGCTGTAATTTAGTCTCGCAGGTCGTTAGTGTAGCGGTCAATAGCAATGGCAGTAGCCTGGTGATTCCAGGTTTATCCATTAGTCCAAATCCAGCAAAAGAATTCTTTGTGGTTAATCTATCGCTGAGTGGAGGGCAGGAAATGAAGGTAAGATTGTTGGATAAGCTAGGGCGTGTTCACTTTGTTCACCTTCTTCGGTCTGGCGGGGTACAATCATTCGAAGTGCCTGTCGCACAACTCCCTGCGGGAATCTATTTTGTGCGTTTTCAGTTGGGGAATCAGCAATTAACTCGTAAGGTGGTGAAGGAGTAAATGTGCATGTTGGCTACAAGCTCATGCTTGTAAGCCGTTCTACACAGCGGGCTCCTGCCCGCCGTATATTGACTTCGGGCAGGAGCCCGATATGTAAGACCGCGAACGAGCAGAGCTCGTCTCGGACATCCAAATATAGGGCCTTTGAGCTAAGCGTTTCCTAAGCTTTAATCAAACGATAAATCTTAATAATATCTCCAGATTGCTGGCAGAGGCGAAGGTAGTAGGTACCCTTTGGCATCTTACTCAAGTCAACTTGAATCATCTTATCATTAATGGTGTGAACACTATCGGAGATAAGACCTGTCTTTTGAGAAATTAATTTGAAACCCAAGGTATTGATCGCATAGTTGCTGGACATGAGCGTAAAGGTAGTTTTTGAGGTGTCCACATCGTAGCTGAGTTTGTAGCTATAGATAGGAGCTTCTTTCGATGCCTCCATGGTCACTTCTTCCACCACTATCTTCGGTAATGCTGGATCAATAAATAAAGAAATTGTTCCCCCAATCGCGTTGGTAGGTAATGAGATTTGAAATAGTGCTATTAATACCACGAACAAGAACCACCCTTTCATCAAAGTAGGATTTATTTGGCTGAAAAATCTTGTGAAATTTATCAACTGGATAAACTTCAGTCTCAATACAATGGCTTGGGGCAATTGGATAAAAGGCGTAAGAATTATTACTGTTGTTCATGGGAAAACTCAAACTAAGGCGAAGCAGCGGTAAAGAATTAGGCTAGTCAATGCTGACTAGTTACCCATCGATACTTTGGAGATTCACGCTTAGTTTTGTCTAGTATTTGGGCTCGAGAAATGAGAAATTGTAAGACTATGAACACTTGAGAAAATACTTGGGAAAAAAGGCTTTACAGCTTCACCAAGTATTGTACCGTAAATTTAATAAAAGATTATGATTTTTCAAATTTGTTTTTCGCATTAACAATTCGACTGGATTTAAACGGAAAGTTGAAATGAGTGGTACGAAATTAGAATTCAATGACCGCCAATGATTCATCGATCTATTTTAAAACAACTTTTGTTCCACGGTACTAGGTATATTTGAACGAAATTCTTTATTTTCATTCCTGATTTCTGTCACCTCGTTGTAGTCCCATTATTCATATCTCTATCACCTGATTGAATAGTAACCCATTTACCGATAGCTATGCTAGGGTAGATATTCCCCAGTATTATATAGACCTAATACCACTAGCGCTTCTAATCAGTAAACTAAAAGTGCTGCGTATTTGTGTCCTAATGCCTACAACTATGAAATTCTTCTTTTTAGGACTGAGTAGCCTCATCTTCTTTTTATTGGGAGGCTTTTTACCTTCGCCGTCTGCTATTTCTATCGATTATCAACCTATCGGGCGGATTTGTACAGAAGCCTATGACCAATGTGAGTTAACGATTCAATATGCCTTCACCGTGAACGCTGAAGATACGGCTGGCTTAGTAGTTGGGTATCGTTTTATTGGTCCACAAGGTATTCCACTATCGGACCCATATGGGACGCTGGTCGGGGAATATCCCAATTATGCCATAGCAGGTACTTATCCCCTAGGCGCCATATCCTTTCTTGTGGAAGCCACGAATGCCGCAGAAGAAGCAATGGGTGTGGAACTACCACTAGAAGTCGTAGATTGCTATGCTCCGATCATGACTTGGGTAGATACGATACGGATGCCCGCCCGCCCGATCGACCTAGATCAAAACCATCGTTATGATTTTATCGGTTTGAAACTAAAGCCTACTGATTTTTCTACAACTCCTCCTTTTGAAGGGTGTAATGGTATGCCTGAGTTTAGTATAACCCATCCTGATAGTCTGCCTGGTAATGTCGATTCCCTCATTATTGCGTGTTGGGACACCTTTCCACAAATCATTCGACTGTGGACCTGGGATGGTGCTGAAAATCCGAGTGCCGTACAGCCAGACAGTACCGTAGGCGGCTCAAATTATACCAAACGAGATGTTGTCATCATGGCTCCGACAGAAGGGACGGATTGCGATAGCTTGCCGATTGTGACCGGAAAGGTGATGACCGAGACGGGAAGCGTATATCCCGATCTGAGGGTACATGCCATGGGGGATATTGCGCTAGAAGCTACTACTGATAAAGAAGGAGACTATCTGTTGACCGAATTCAACCCGGGAGTTAGTTATCGCTTTACCGTCGATACTATTAGTGATCGCCCAGCCAATGGGGTTACGATTTTGGATGTAACCTTGCTGGCTCGCCATATCCTGGATATGAACCCTTTGACTTCACCCTACAAGATGATTGCCGCTGATGTCAATGATTCGGGTACCTTAACGACCTTGGATATTGTACTTATGCGATTGATGATCATCGGGCAACTGGAGGAATTTCCGGGAGGTACCCCCAGCTGGCGCTTTATACCGAGTCATTATTCTTTCCCGCCAGAGCGGAATCCTTTTGATCCTCGCTTTCGAGAAGATCGCATCTTGAATAATATACAAGGCTTTCATGAGGTCGATTTTGTAGCCATCAAAATGGGCGATATTAACTGTAGTGCCACTTTGCCTTGATCATAATGAATACAGCAACAAACGAACCTTTGTTCGTGATATTTTTCAGTATAATTGAGCTTTTTTTGAAAAAATTGCAACTCAAGCTTGTTTGATGGTGAATTAATTTTTAGGTTTGCGATGTAAATCTTGACAATGAAGACGATATCAACTCAACCTTACTTCTATT
>Ga0070726_10004273_pt1 | contig 11507 bp, 7 predicted proteins | sample tdAd471_FD_67275 | JGI IMG/M metagenome (GOLD analysis project Ga0070726, IMG submission 67275) | Marine sediment microbial communities from the Atlantic coast under amendment with organic carbon and nitrate - tdAd47.1 | ecosystem: Environmental > Aquatic > Marine > Coastal > Sediment | place...
CTGCCGACACAGGGCCCCGACGGTCAGGCTGCCCTGATGTTCAACGTCGGCAGCCGGGTCGTGATGAACTGGTCGGGTGCCAAGCGTCTGGCGATCACTCTTGGCCAGGTTATCCGCCAGTACGAAGAGCGCAACGGCGAGATCCAGATCCAGCGTGGCGGCGGCGCCCCGGCTCAGGGTCAGGATGCACCCAAGCTTGCCGACTGATCGCAAGCTGATTGGCAACGCCCATGTCGAGTGACCAGGAAGTCAGCGACCGCCCAAGCGAGATCTCCCCGGGCACCAAACCCGGGGCTGTTCAACCCAAAGGCGGCCGACAAGGGGCTCTGCGCGAGTTCCTCGGCAAACTGCTCGCGTTCCAGTGCAAGATCACAGGAGCCGACGCGGGCGCTGTCTATCTGCGCGCAGGCAAAGGGCGGCCAGGCGGCATCTTTGTCGCCTACCACGGCGACGCCGAGTCGTCCTTTGATGAATCAACGAGCAAGAAACTCGCCCTCATCGGTGAAAGAGCCGCTGCGGGCAATTCAGCCGGTGTCAGTGAGCCGATGACGCTCACGGGGGCGCAGGACCTCTACGCGGCAACGGCAACGCATACCGCCCTCGCTTCGCCGCTGGTCGCAGACGGCAACGTCGAAGGGGCGTGCATTGTCCTTGTGCCCACCAGAGACCGCGAGGCGCATGCACACAAACTCGAACGGTTGGCACTGACCGTTTCGCGGTTCGAGTCGTTCCTCTGGCAGCAGTCGTTTCTCGGCGAGGCCGAGCAGAAGGTCATGCTCCGCGAGACGCTCGAGCTTTTGGATCAGGCCCAGCGTGGCGCCTCTGCCAGGGCCATGGGTTCGCTGCTGTGTGACGAGATGCGTCGGCGATTCGGGTGCACGCGCGTCTCGATCGGCATGCTGCGGGGCGATCAGCTCCGGGTCATGTCGATCAGCGGGGCCGATGATCTTGATCGCCACGCGCCGACGGTTGAGGCGCTCGAGTCGGCCATGGAAGAAACGGCGCTCCAGGACGCCGAGGTGCTCTTCCCTCCTTCTGAAGCACTCGAGCACGTGCCCGGCAGCCGGCGCGTGACGCACGAGCACGCGAGGCTCAGCGAGGCGTACGGCCCATCTTCGATCGTGAGTTTGCCGCTGCGGATCGAGGAAGATCTGGTCGGGGTCATGGTCCTCGAACGAGACGCGTCGGACCCATTCCCTGATGCGGCCCTCCCGCTACTCAGGCTCGTTGCGGAGTTTGTTGGCCCGGCGGTCTACACGCGCCGACTCGCCGACCGCCGCACACCCGAAGTCATCCGCGACGACCTGCTGGATCTGGGTACAGGGATTGTCGGGCCAAGGCATACCGGTAAGAAGCTCATCGGGCTCTTGGCGTTGATCGTGTTCGTGCTGATGGCTGCTGTCCCGATCCCGTCGCGGGTTAAGGGCACGATGGATGTCCGTCCCGAGGTCAGCCGCGCGATCGTGCCGCCCTTTGCGGGATTTCTCAAGAGCTTTGACGCAAGGCCCGGCGACGTCGTCACGGAAGGCCAGATCGTTGCCACACTCGAAACACGCGAATTGCTGCTGAGCCTTGAAGAGCAAAGCGAGAGGTACGCCACGCTGAGCACGCAGCGCGACAACGCGATGGCGCGCGGCGAACTGGCCGAGGCGAGACAGTACGAGGCGCAGCTTGATGAGGTTCAGGCCGCGATTGATCTGATCAATCAGCGCGTATCGTTGTCGGAGCTGCGCTCGCCGATCGATGGCACCATCAGCCGGGGTGATCTCGAGAAGCTCGTGGGCGCACCGGTCGATGCATCCAAGGCGCTTTTCGAGGTTGTCGGGCCTGGTGTGCGTGTGCTGATCGATGTCGATGAACGCAGCGCCAGCCGGGTGCGTGTGGGTCAGAAAGGCTGGGTTGCAAGCCGTGCGCGGCCGGGCGATGAGGTGCCGATCACGGTCAGCCGGGTCAATCAGGTTGCCCAGCCCCGCGAAGGCGCCAACGTGTTTGTGGTCGAGGCCACGCTGGATAAAGTCCCGGATTGGATGCGACCCGGCATGACGGGGACCGCTCGTCTCAACGACGGCTGGAGCACGCTGCTCTGGGAAATATCGAGGCCCATGGTCGACGCGTTCCGTTTGTGGGCGTGGCTGTAAGGGAGCAACGGCTTGGCTCTCTTCTCAGACAACTCGGCGGGCACGTTTGCGGACACGTGGTATCGGGCCGCCGATACGAAACCACGCATCAGCGTGCACGCGCGCTTTGTGCGTCAGCGCCAGGGCCCCTCCGTCAGCTACGTGATCGACGACCCGGCGGGCGGGCACTACTACCGGCTGACCGAATCGGCGCGTTTCTTTCTCGGGTTGCTCGATGGTCGGCGAACCGTGGATCAGGCTTGGGAGGCGTGCCTGGCGCAGCTCGGCGACGATGCCCCGACTCAGAAAGAATGTCTCGACCTGCTCTCACAGATGCAGCTTTTCGGGCTTCTGGTCGGCGACCAGCCCATCGCGCCCGATATGGTGCCCGAGCGGCACAACCGATTCCGCCAGCAGCGTCTGCGCCAGCGGACCGGCAACTGGATGTTCTACAACATCCCGCTTGTCAATCCCGAGCCGGCGCTGCGGGCGCTTGAGCCGTACCTGCGCGTGATCTGGCGCTGGCCTGGGTTCATCGTCTGGCTGGCGCTCATATTTTCGGCACTGGGCGTAGTTGTGGCGCACGCCGACCAGCTGAGCAGCTCGTTCAACGGGATGCTGGATCCGAAGAATCTCGTCTGGTTGAGCGTGCTGTTTATCCTGATCCGCGCGGTGCACGAACTCGGGCACGCGATGGCGTGCAAGGCAATGGGCGGGCGTTGCACAGAGATCGGTGTGATGCTGATCGGGTTCCTGTTGCCTCTGCCCTACTGCGACGCCACCAGTTCGTGGAAGTTCGCCGAGACCTGGAAGCGAGTGCACGTCGCTTGCGGCGGGATGATCATCGAGATCTTCTTCGCCTCGATCGCCACGTTCATCTGGGCGTTCGGGGAAGTGGGTTTGCTCAAGACGCTCGCGTTCAACACGATGGTGATCTCGAGCGTTTCCACCATTGTCTTCAACGCCAACCCGCTTCTTCGCTACGACGGCTACTACATACTCAGCGATCTTGCGGGCTCGCCCAACCTCGCACAGCGGGCGCGGCAGGCGTGGTTCTTTCTCATCCAGAAATTCGGATTCGGTGTGCCCAGCGTCCGGCCGCCGTATTTGCGTGATCGCGCTGAGCTCCGCCTGCTGATCGTGTATCAGCTGCTCTCGATGCCGTACCGCCTGCTTGTGACGTTCTCGATTCTGGTGCTGATTTCCTCGAAGTATCTCTCGCTCGGGCTCGTGCTTGCGGTGATCTTCGGCGTGATCTGGCTCGTCTGGCCCGCCGCCAAAGGCGTATGGTTCATGCTGACCTCGCCTGTCCTGCTCGGGCGACGTTCCAAATCCATCGGCATCGTTGCAGCGGTGGCGTTCCCGATCGTCCTGCTCTTTGCGGTCATTCCGCTGCCCGCGTCAAGCACCCTACCTGGCGTTGTCGAATCAGTGGATCTCCAGATCGTGCGCGCTGATTCACCGGGATACGCCAAGGAACTGCTGATTGAACCCGGCACATTCGTTGAAGCGGGCGACGTGATCGCCCTGATGGAGAACCCTTCGTACGAGGCCGACGCGAGAGCTGCCCGCGCAAGGGCGGCGTACGCGCAGGCGACACTCGATGATGCCGCCGCACGCGGGGCCGCGTCGCTCCGCATCGCTCAGGCTCGGTATGACCGCGCCGTGGCCGAGGTCGAGGAGTACGAACGTCAGATTGGAGCCCTCACAATCCGCGCGACAGTTGCGGGCCTATTCGCGGCCGGCGGCGGTTCTGGGCTGGATCTTGAAAACCTATCGGGTCGCTTTCTCGAGCGTGGCACCGTCATCGGGGTCGTGCTCCCAGAGAACAGCATCGTGGTGCGGGCTGCTGTCACCGACACCAAGGCGGGCCATGTTGTTCCTGAACTTGTGCGGCAGGACGCCTCGGCCCAGATCAAGATCCCAGGTGACAGCGCACGCACTATCAAGGGCGATGTCACCCGAGTCTGGCCGGCCGGTTCGCGCCAGATCGAGGCGATGCAGTTCTCGGCGATCACCGGCGGCGAACTCGTGACCAACCCGAGACAGAACGACGAAACACTCGAAACATTCACGCTCTTTGATGTCACCCCCGAATCCACCGAAGGTCTGCTGCCGGGCCGACGCGCCAAGGTGCGTGTGAGACTTGAGCCCAGCACCCTGCTGAGTCGCGTGACGACCCGTGTGCAACAGTTCTTCGATGGTCGGCGTCAATGAATCTCGCGGGAACACAGCTAACTCCGGCCTCACGCAGGCTCTGGCCGCACCTTGCCAGGCACATCAAGCGTACACCCCCACCTACCGGAGCCGATGTGCTCGGAGCGTGGGTCCGCGGCCGACACGCGCACCGCCAGCTCAGGTATGACCGCACCCAGCGGGCCGATGCGATCGTGCATCACTCTGACACGCTGCGCGATCTCAGTGATGCGAACCTGAATGATTCCATAGTTCAGGCCAGACAGGCTGTTTTGCTTGGTAAGGACAGAGATTCAGCGATCGACGAGGCCTTTGCGGTGACACGCGAGGTCATCCGGCGTGTGCTGGGGCTTTCGCTCTACCCGGAGCAGGTCGTCGGCGGGCTCATCATGGCCGATGGTGCGTGCGCGGAGATGGCGACCGGCGAAGGCAAAACAGTCACGGCGATTCTGCCGGCCGCGCTCTTGGGCTGGTCGGGTCGCGGCGTGCATGTGCTGACCGTCAACGATTACCTTGCGAGCCGAGACGCCGAGATCACCGGGCCTGTGTATCGCCGACTCGGGATGCGCGTCGGAGTGGTGGTCGAATCCACCAAGCAGAACGATCGCCGCAAGGCGTACGACATGGATATCACGTATGCCGCCGACAAGCAGGTGGTGTTCGATTACCTGCGCGATCGGCTGTATGTCCCCCCCGCTGTTTCGCTCTCAGGAACGATCTTGGAGAGTATGACGGGCAAGGGTGAGGCCGAGTGGATGTCCCGCGTTGTGCATCGCGGCTATAACGCGGTCATCATCGACGAAGCCGACAGCGTGCTGATCGATGAGGCCGTGACGCCAGCGATTATCGCAGCCGAGGAAATGGGAGAGGGCAGCGGCGAGGATGCCGCGGGCAAGCACCACAAGATCGCGGCCGAGATCGCGCGCGACCTGACACCCGACGTGGACTACAGAGTCGACCAGAAGATGCGCCACGTGGAGATGACAGAAACCGGGCGCGAGCGGCTGCGAGACCTGACCGGCCAACTGCCGGCGTTCTGGACTGGGCCTCGCCGCAGCGAGGAACTCGTACGCACAGCACTGGTCGCCAAAGAAGTGCAGATCCGCGGTGATGATTACATCATCCGCGACGGCAAGATCGAGATCGTCGATCGCTCGACGGGTCGTGTGCTCGAGGGGCGGCAGTGGCAGATGGGTCTTCACCAGGCGGTCGAGGCGAAGGAAGGCCTCGAAACCACCAAGGCCCGGCGTACATCCACGCGGATCAGCTATGCCCGGTTCTTCCAGCAGTACCGGCACCTCTCGGGCATGAGCGGCACGCTTCGCGAAGTTTCCAATGAACTCTGGCGCACGTATGGTCTCACCGTGATCCGTGTCCCGACACACCGGCCGGTGATCCGGCACGAGAAACGCGATATCGTTTTCAAGACAGAGGAAGCCAAACTCAGCGCGGTGGTCGAACGAGTTTGCGCCGTACACAAGACGGGGCAGCCTGTGCTTGTTGGTACGCGCAGCGTGCTGACTTCGGAACAGATCGGCAAGCTGCTTTTTGAGCGCGGCGTCCAGTGCCGAATTCTCAACGCCGAGCGCGTGAAAGAAGAGGCGAGCATCATCGAACTGGCGGGCAAAGTCGGTGCGGTCACCGTTGCCACGAACATGGCCGGCCGGGGCACGGACATCAAGCTTGACCCGAAAGCACGCGAGCTCGGTGGGCTGCTTGTACTCGGAACCGAACGCCACAGCGAGCGCCGTGTCGATCGCCAGCTCTTTGGGCGTGCGGGGCGTCAGGGCGATCCGGGCGAGGCGCAGATGTTTGTTTCACTCGATGACCAGCTTATTCAGGCGACCGGGCTGCCCCCCCTTATCTGGCTAGCAAGACGATTGTCCTTGCCACTTACAAACGCCATCCTTTGGCGTCAGGCCCAATCGCTTGCCTCGATGAGGGCGGTTTCACACCGACTTTCGACCGCCAGATCCGATGCTTGGCAAGAAATGTCGATGAACACACTCGGACGCTAGTGGTCACTCTCAGCTTCTTTCTGGTACACTCTGCTATTGGTCGGAAAGGAGGCATGGGCATGTATGAACCGAAGAGCAATCCGAACTATCCGAATCATCAGGTCGCGCGGCGTTTCGTTCCCAATGCGCCTTACCGGGTTGCCCACGATCTCCACGGCGATTGGTGGATCTGGCGCCGCTCCAACGGCAACTCGTGGACGACCTACCAGCGGTGCACTTCTGAAACCCAAGCGCAGATTCTGTGTGACGAACTCATCTCACAGAATGAGACCCCTTTGGCCAAGAAGTAAAGCTGCTTGATTGAACAATAGCGAATGACCTGCTTGAACTCTCTCAGAGTGGTGGCTGTTGCTTCGCGGAATGTCGCGTGTGAGCCAGTGTGCACAGGACGGCACTGAGGAACAGCGCAGCTGCCCCTGTAAACTCAGAGGTCTCCTCGAAGATACTGATCAGGTCCAATGAAGGCTTCCAGTCTGTTCCGAGCCAGGCAGAGAACCATGTTGACGCATCCAGAACTTTACTGAATGCAAGCATCATGACCGCGAACCCACCCAGGAGCACCCACGTTATCCCCTTTCGCAGACCCCTGAGCAGATCGCTCAGATAGAGAACCAGAAAGCTGATCACGACATACCCAATGAACGCGAGCACCAGGAGGGTGATGATCCTTTCCAGAATGGGAACCTGCGCGCGAAAGTAGTAGCTGGTACGAAAGACGCCTTCGGTTGTAAAGCGATTCTGAAAGTCGGCCTCTCTGCCGGCCAGAATTGCCATGAAAACGGCCCCTCTCCAATCAAATTTGCGGTTCTTGCCCGCGACAAACGAGATGAGAAACACGCACATCCCGAGCAGATAGAACGCGATGCTGCCCATCTCGATCGGCCCGGATTCTTTCAACCAGTCCTTGTGCGTCGTATCGAGAGAGAAGAACAAGATCAAAGCCAATTCGAGCAGAACGAAGCCGAGGGCGATGAATGCAAATCGTCTCCAGCCGGATTTCGCCGCCGGGTCACCCATCGATGATGCCTTTGGTTGTGGACTCAAAGCTCAAACCCCCTGGGACTGAATAGAACCCGGAGAGTATTGTCGGCATTTGTTCCGCCCACGCCGCAGTCTCACCGATTTGCTATCGCGGCGTTGTTCGACGATGATTCGCCCCATGACTGACGCTCCTCAATCAAAAGGCCGCAAAGGCATCCTGGATCTCATCGAATGGATAGGCAACAAGCTGCCCGATCCGGCGGTCTTGTTTTTGATCGGTGCTGCGATCGTGATGCTGGCCAGCCAGCTTGCCGTGACAACAGGTTGGGAAGTCCAACCCAAGATGGCGGTCAGCGTGATCGACCCGGATACGGGCGAGGCCGTGATCCAGTTTGAAGATGCTGGTAGCCCGATCAAACCGGTGAGCCTTCTCACCGCCGACGGGCTCTACTGGTGCCTGACGAGCATGGTCAACAACTTCATGGGATTTGCCCCTCTTGGCGTGGTGCTGACGGGCATGCTGGGCATCGGCGTCGCCGAGCGGACAGGCATGATCGGAGCCCTGCTTAAGGCCTTTATGAAGGTCGTCCCCACTTCGCTTCTGACACCGACGATGGTGTTCCTGGGGATTATGAGCTCGATGGGGCTCGATGCCGGATATGTGGTCCTGCCTCCGCTGGCTGCGGCTGTGTACAAATCGGTCGGGCGGTCGCCTCTGGCGGGCATCGCGGCCGTTTTCGCGGGTGTGTCGGCCGGTTTCAACGCCAACCTCTTCGTCACAGGCCTCGACCCGATGCTGGCGAATCTGACTCAGATCGGCGCCAGAGTGCTCGACCCTGAGTACTCCGTGGCCGCCACGTGCAACTGGTACTTCATGATCGCCTCCACGTTCGTGGTGACGCTGATGGGCTGGGGAGTGTCGGCGTGGTTTGTCGAAAGGCGGCTCAGCAAGAAATCCGCAGAAGATGGCGGCCCAACGCCCGTCGATAAGAGCGATCTGGAATCGCAGAAGCTCACCCCTCAAGAATCCACGGCCCTGACTTGGTCCGCAGCCACGATGGCGCTCCTGCTCGCGATCTTCGCGGCCACGGTCCTCATCCCGGGCATGCCGCTCCACGACCGCTCGATCCCGATTCCCGGTGAACCGACGAATTCGTGGCTTGCCGATGTTTCACACGTCCAGATCGATCTGCCTGTGGACCACCCTGAGAAGCTCGTGGTCGATGGCATGGGAGCCTACACGGACGATACTTTCACAACGTTTGTCACCACCGATGGTGAGGTGCTCGTCAAACGCGCCCCTCAGTTCCAGCGGTGGGTCTCCGTCGTGACGCCGCTTATCTTCCTGGGCTTTATCATCCCGGGTCTTGTCTACGGCATCGTGATCAAGAATGTCACTTCAAGCAAGGACGCAGCCAAGGTGATGATCGAATCGATCGCCGCCATGGCTCCGATCATCGTGCTCGCATTCTTCGCGGCTCAGTTCATCGAGTATCTCAAATTCAGCCAGCTCGACCGCATGATCGCCTTCGAGGGCGGGATGATTCTGGCTGACAATGACATGAGCAAGGGCGGCCTGATTATCGCGTTCATTCTGGTGACGATGATCTTTAATATGTTCATCGGTTCGATGTCCGCCAAGTACACGATGTTCGCGCCGATCTTCATCCCGATGCTCATGTTCGTTGGGATCAGCCCGGAACTCACGCAGGCTGCCTACCGCATCGGCGATTCGACGACCAATATCATCACGCCGCTCAACGCGTACCTCATCATCATTCTCGTGTTCATGCGCGAATACGCTCCCAAGGGCGGCATGGGCACGCTTGTCGCGATGATGATGCCCTACACGATTGTTTTCACGATCGGGTGGTGCATCATGCTGCTGATCTGGATGAACTTCAATCTTCCGCTCGGGCCCAACGGCCCCCTTGAGTACACCATCCCCAGCGCAGCAGTGGCTTCGCCTTGATCAATATCCATTGATTGAGCATGCTGGTTCGTCGGCTCAAAATCGACCAAAAGAAACCGGCCCGTGGCGTGAACCACGGGCCGGCAAGATAAAGCGAGTTCAACGCGGCTCAGCAGCCGGCGTTGTAGTTGGACACCCAAGCCGAGAAGTCGGCGGGGCTGCAGGCGCCATCATCGTTCTGGTCGCACTCGGGCGCCATCGCGTTGAAGGCCGCGACCCAGGCGGAAAAGTCCGCCGGACTCAGGATGCCGTCGCCGTTGGTGTCGGCGGTGCAGGTCGTCAGAGCAGCGGGGCCGGCCCCGGGGATGGCGAATTCGTTGGTCGCAGACTGCTTGAACATGCCAAGAACCGTATCGACGTTCTCGGGGGCCGAGTCGGCGTCAAATCGGAAGTTGTAGAGCGTGCCCCAGCGCAGCGCGTTGCCGTTCGGGTCCACACTGTGCGGGTTCGGAGCCGACCATGTCACGCTGTCCGGGGTGACCGTGGATGTCCAATCGGTGTTGTCGAAGGGCTCGCCCGAGTGGTAGTCGACATCGTTGAAGCCGACGTTTGTGACGGTCACACCAGCGCCAACCGGGACGCTGAAGCTGCCTCCAGCGCGGTCGCCGTTGAGGTTCTGGATCGCGTACTCGTAGTGCCAGGTGCCGTCGCCGTTGTCGGTGACCTTGTAGCCAACGATGTATCGGCCGTCGAAGGGCACATCGAAGTACTCAAGGGTGACCGCGGCGTCGAAGTCCTGCCAGGCCTGGATGGCCGGCTTGCCGCGCTGGGTCGAGCCGGTGAACGACAGGTTGTACCCGCCGCTCTGGAAGCTGCCCACACTGATTCGGCGGTAAGAGGCGTTGTTGTCGTCGTTGCCCGCAGCCGCATCATCGGGGGAGATGTACTGGCCTTCGCCGAAGTACAAAGCGCCGGAATTGAGCGAGGGATTCAGATCGTCGTTGAGGACCTGGATCCGCTTGTAGATGTTGTTGCCGGATTGGCCGTCAGCAGTAAAGGGCCAGGGGTATTCGCCCTTGGTGGGGTTCACTTCAAACTTCGGGCCCAACCCCCCCTGGCTGCCGTTGAGACCGGCGCTGTAAGGGTCATTGCACCCCGGGCCGAGACCGCTGCCGCCGAGCGACGACGGGGTGCAGTCGTTGCTGCAGAGACCCTCAAAGTTCAGCGCCAGGAAGGCGTGCTTCAGCCAGCTCTGACCGATCTGCTCGAAGCGGCCATCCTTGAGGCGGAAGATGTTCTGACCCATGAGCGGGTGAAGGTTGGCGGGTGTGCCGTCATTGAGCTCATCGTCCCAGAGCAGGTCTTCATCACCGATGTTGCAGGATTCGGTACCGATCGAATAACCGGTGATGTTGCCGACCGTGCCCCACCGCTGCGGGCCGGTGATCGAGCCCGCGATGACGTCGGGACCGATGCTGCCCTGACCGCATGCCGAGCCTGCAAGGGCAGCAAGCGCTGCAAGGCCGAAGATTGTTTTCTGATTTCCAGTCATAAAGCTCATCCCTCATTGATGTGAAAATGCCACCCACGCCCCCGACCCGAGAGTCCGGGCCCGCGAATGACTGCCGTGTACACTGAATTCACCCCGAGTCTAACGTCTTTCGGCCTGGATGGGCCAAAGAGACACAACTTTCGTTGCGTGTAAAAATAGACAAACCCGATCATCAATCGATGGTTCGCGTTCTGATTGGCTAGTTAGGGCCAGATCGCCGACGTGCATTCTGGTAATCCTGCTGGATTGCGGCGTTGTGAGGGGCAATTGTGGCCGCTCGTTCGAGATTCTGGAATCCCTGCTCCAATTGCCCGGACGAGAGCCGGGCCATGCCGAGATCCCGCAGGATCAGAGCCGAATCGGGTCTTAGTTCGGCCGCGCGGGCCAGAGCTCCAAGACCGATATCGCGGATCTGCGCATTCCGAGCCTGGAAACCCGCGATCGTGATCGATTCCCCGAGGGAGAGAAGTGTCCACGGATCCTGCCAGGCGAGTTCAACCGCTTCCTCGAATGAATCGGCTGCCAGCTTTGAATCACCTCGGGATATCCAGAATTGCCCAAGCGACTCGTGCGCACCGGCAGACGCCGGATCGTGCGAGACCACCGCCTCAAGCACGGCTTGGGCCGGATCGGATTCGCCCACAGCCAACCAGAGCGAAGAAAGAACCCGCGCTGCTGCGACACGCTTGGATTCCTTCTCGGCCGAGAGCCGCAGCAAAAGTGAGAGCGCA
>Ga0070726_10004274_pt1 | contig 11507 bp, 23 predicted proteins | sample tdAd471_FD_67275 | JGI IMG/M metagenome (GOLD analysis project Ga0070726, IMG submission 67275) | Marine sediment microbial communities from the Atlantic coast under amendment with organic carbon and nitrate - tdAd47.1 | ecosystem: Environmental > Aquatic > Marine > Coastal > Sediment | place...
TTAAGAGCACGAAAGCGAGTATACTCGCCCCATGCGATCCGTAGGAAACTATGTAAAATCATATTAATAGCGGCTAAGTATATGAATAACGGGATGTTTCCGTATTTTCCATAATATACAGAGTGCAGGTCGACCAGGCTGATCTGTTCTATACCTGTTCCGGCCGTGACCTGGTGGATCCCGCCCAGGCAAAACAGCAAAACCAGCACGGCGGCGGCATGTTTCACACTCCAGATGAGGCGCAGCATCGTGTGATAGGTGTTTTTGGTGTCTGGCGTGCTCGCATGAAGTATCCGATGTATCAAAAGAGCTTCGTCTGGATCTGCATCAGCTAAAGCAGCAAGCTTCAGAATGATTTTCTCGCTTGGCAGGTTGCGGCCGTGGATCCAGTGCGAGAATGTGGAGCGGTCAATTTCTAGAATTTGAGAGAGCTTATTGTGAGAGCTGATATGTTGGCGCTCCATTGCCTCATCGATCAGATCTCGGAGCAGCTGTAGCGCATCACCAATATCAGCTTCCACGAGGTCGATCCCATAGGACCGCTCGAGATCCTCAATAAGGTTGGGATCCTCTTTCTCGAACGGGATCTCTCGATCTCCGCGATATCGCTTAAAGATGCTGGTCATGCCGCCTCCAGGTAGCGTTGACGATGAGACTTTAGCCATGTCTAAAACCTGCTGCAAGCTGTGGTCATTCTCTCACCATCTAATTTCTAGACCGCTAAATGTTGACCTTGACACGAGATAATGTTTAGAGTTGGCCCACATCTCTCGGTCAGCCGGGATTTGTGCGCCGTTTCCAGGACGGTGGGGGGGTTCAATCCGATGGCAAAAAGAGAGTTCCCCCCCATAGCCCTAGCGGTGCTTTGAGACCTCCCAGACGGGGAGCGGCCGAGACTGAACCCCCCGGCCGCTCCCTCCCCTGGTCTCGACAAGCGGATCCGCGCGGTCCGTTTGTCGCGGCTAGGAGGTGGAAGCCCTGGCCGTCGATGGTGACGGGTCTCCCCCTGGTGATGACCAGGGGGAGCTCACCACAACCACCCATCATCATCGCCTGATGCTTCCCCGCCCAACGGGCGGAACCTGGAAACGGAAAGGATGATCTAATGAGTTACTCACTGAACAAGGCCCAACTGATCGGCAACCTCGGCGCGGATCCGGACGTCCGTAAAACGGCGGCCGGAAAGCCGGTGATCAATCTCAGCGTGGCGACGTCTGTCAGCTGGAAGGATAAGCAGACCGGCGAGAAACGCGAGCGGACGGAATGGCACCGCGTCACGGTGTTCAATCCGTATATTTGCGAGTTCCTCGAGAAGCACGCTCGGAAGGGTCACAAGGTCTATGTCGAGGGCGAGATCCGCACCCGGAAATGGGATGACAACGGGATCGATCGATGGTCGACCGAGATCGTCCTCGATGAGTTCGACGGCCAGGTGATCTCGCTCGAGAAACCGGCGCGGGATCCGGGCGCTCAATCGCCGGGCGATTACGGCCAGGACAAGGTGGCCGGGTGATGGAAGGGCCGCTAGTACGTTTCGACACCGAGGCAAAATACACGGTGTCACTCTCGCTCAAAAGTGATGGCTGTATCTGGTTTGAAGCGGAGCGGGACGGTTGCTCGGCGTTCGCTGTCCGGATCCCTAAAAGCCAATGGTTTTTCGTTATGGCCGAGTTCGACCGGCAAATGTGTAGCGCGCTCGGGCATGAGCATTTTCATCACCTCAAGGGAAGCTAACCAGATCGGCCGGTGTACGTGAGTGCACCGGCCGTTGTTTGTATGAGGAGAAACAAACATGGCGAAGACGACGAAGAAGACGGCCGCAAAGAAACCGGTCCGCAGGAAGCCGATCCGGAAAGCTCCGGACGGTGCGAAGGCGATCAAGACGCCGGGGCATGTGCCGGAGCGGGAAAATACCCCGCTCGATATCGACCGCACACCGGACCAGGTGGGATCGCGGATGGTGCGCGGCCGACGTCGGCCGGTGTTCAAGGGAGCCGACGAATGAGCGGCCAATCGATCACGTTCCCGGCAATCGTCCAGGGCGTGTCTCGCGAGGTGACGGCAACGGTTGTCCAGGTGGAAGCCGGTGTCCGGACCTCGTTCACCATTCCGGGATTTCCGGTGTCGCCGGTCCTGATCCTGCCGAGATCCGAAACCATCGATCTCGCCAAGATGATGATTATCGAGGCCCAGGCGGAACCGGGAACATGACTTCATCGGGATATTTTCCGTATTCAGCCGGGAGAGGAATAACCAAACCTCGGGCGCGCTGCATGGTCTGCAAACACTCGACTTTTTTTGCTCCCTGGTGGCGGCTCTGGCGCATCTGGAGTGCTGATCTCTGGTGTCCGGTGCATCGGGCCGAGGTTTTAGGACACAACGTCTGTAGGCGCTTTAAACGGCTCTAGAGAAGGGGTTTTTCGATGGGTGGGATCGGGTCTCGATCCCATCCCCCCCCGATATCTAACAGGGGGGGGTGGGCGCGAAAATGACTAAAAAACGCGAAGCTCCAAAAGTACCTCTCTCTGATCGTACCGAGGGATATGGCGACGTATTGGCGAGCGGCTTCGATAGCGTCGAAGAAACCTATGATCTCGAGCTCAAGGGCCTGGTCATGGAACGGATCGAGAGCGCGAAGGCGGCCGCACAGGATCGCGGTGACAATGAGATCGAGCCGATCAAGATCGGGACGGAACATTTCCAGGTGCAGCCGTACGGCGGGCCTGGTGGCGTCAAATACATACTCAAATCCGAGGACTTCATGCTCCGGATCCGGACCGGCCGGGATTGGCCGGTGTCGGTGCGTTATCTGTCGGGCGCGCTCTGGCGCGACGGCATCGATCACTTGCGTACGCGGATCTCGGTGATCATGCAGATCCTGGGCGGCGGCATCGATCCGAAAACCGGCGAAGTGATCAAGGCGATCAAGATGCGTGATGCGTTGAAGCGGATCGATTGGGCGGTCGATATCTATGCACCGGATTTCACCAGGGAAATGTCCTGGTCGATGATGGGCGGTGTCGTCTGTCACTCGAGCGCGAAAGTGTTTCCGGTCGGCACCAGTGCGAGCCTCGAAACGATAACCATCGGATCCAAGAAATCGCTGCAGGTCCAGGTGTACGACAAGGGCCGCGAGATTACGGAAGTATCGGGCAAGTCCTGGATGACGACGCTATGGCGGCGCAACGACTTTTACAGACTGAACATCTACAAGGATAACGAGCGGCCGAAACACGTCTGGCGCATCGAGGCGCGGTTCGCAAAAGAGTATCTAAGGGATCGCGGGATCGCGCGTTTCGATGACGTGCGCGGCCGCTTAGACAAGATGGTGATCGAAGCACTGTTTACACATCGGTTGGCGGATCTCGAGGGGGCGAGCGCGAAAGCCCAGGCGCGGGATCTGCCATTGCACCCGCTTTGGTCTCTGGCGGTCGGGCTCTCGGATTGTCGGGAAATGCCCGCGCTCGGCCGGGTCTTCACGGAAAAGCGCGAAGTGCTGCAGGTAATGATGATCGACCAGGCGGCCGGGTGTTTGCGGGCCATGAGCGTTCTCGAGAAAAATAACTTCGAGCCGATAGACGCGGCCGCGCTTGCGGGGCGGCTCGGAAAACGCTTAGATCGGGCTGCGGAGGATCAAGGCGCCGTCGAGAAACTGCGGGAACGATACCGCTTTCTAGATGGGATGACCTAATGACAAGCTTAGCGAAATGCGTTGAATTGTTCGGGATCGCGGATAAGACGGTCCTCGGAAAAGCTAAATGTGAAAATGTGAATTGCGGTGCCACGGTCGAGGTGGTGATGCATCGTAATGGGAAAGTCGGGTATCATTGCCTGGGACACCTCGAGGGGAAGGCGTGCGGCCGAGACGTGTATCTCGGGCGCAGGGAAAGCCAGCGTCTGGTGGATAGCTACAAGAGATCTCAAAGCGCGGAAACGGAGCCAGAGAAAGATTCGGCACCGGAACCACAAACGGAGATCTTAGACGATGGTGGAGTTATTGACGGAGACCAGCTCGAGCCCGAACCCGAGCGAAAGCCCGCAAAGCGAAAATCAGGAACAGTCTTCGACCTTCTCTGAATTCGACCTGGGCGCGGAGCCTGGCGCAATCGATCCGGAGATCGAGGACGGCGGCACGGAAGGCGGGCCTGGCGCGGATGGTCGGCTTTATGTCGGCCGCGACGAATTCTTCGTCATGTTCCGGTCTTTGTTTGAAGCGCCGAACGTGTATTTTTCGCTTAAGGGCGATCAACCTCTCGAAAGCCTGAAAATAGATCCGGCCGATCCGTCCGCGCGCGAGGCATCGGACGCGCTCTATGAAATCATATGGGACATTCCGGCGTTGCGCTGGATCCTCGAGCCCGAAAGCGAATGGATGCAACGTCTGTTCGCAATCGGTCTTTTCCTGGGCGGCCGCGCGTTGATGGTGCGGGCCGAGATTTCCGCCAGGCGCGCAGATCGCCGTGCAGCTGCAGACGCGAAAAAGCCGGATCCGGAGCCGGATCTATCGAAGCCGGCGACACCACCAGACGAAGGGCCAGGCGTCGACCAGGGCGAGGATATTACGTTGGAGGTGGCGAACGATGGGTAAGAAGCTAGACGCGCAGGTGATCACCATTTACGGCCGTCGCGGCACCGGCAAGACAACGCGGATCCGCGAGCTGATCGAAAAACGAAATCGTGTCCTGGTCCTGTCGACCAGGGCGGAATTTCCGAACCAGGTAGCGTGGCCGGATCTCGGCGCGACGATCTCGGCAAAACAATTCCAGGCGGCATATACGCCGAAGAAAGGGGCGGTACTCGAGGCCGGGCATAGGATCGGCCTGGCGCTCCTCGAGAACAAGGGGCCGTTGCTGACACTGGTGATCGATGAGGCGCAAAACTTCATGCCGCAAAAGGGATATCCAGCAGATCTGCAGGGCCTGGTGTCACTGGTGCAGGAAGGCCGCCACGCGAATGTCGAGATCATCGCGGCAACGCAACGCCCGGCGACGGTGTCGACGGATCTAAGGGGCAACGCCGAGATCGTTTATTGTTTCGGGCTCAGCTGGGCGAACGACATCGAGCTCATGGCGTCGATGTTCGGCCGCGAGTATAAGGCACGGATCCAGAGCCTCGAGGATCACGAATTTTTAAGGCATGAGCGCGGAGATCTAACGACCGGGCGAAACGCTGCAAAATTCTGAAAAAACCTGATTCCCCTTAATAACTAAGGGCCGCCTTATTAAGCGGGGCGGCCCTTCGCACGCCTGCGCCTAACGCCTAGAACCATGATCTACTTAGGAATTTCACCAGGAGATCGAAAAGTGAAATTAGACCTCAACACGATCATTACCGGCGCGGCCTCGGCCATTATCGGGGCCTGGCTTTGGGAAGCCGTTGTGCGTCCGGCCGTGATCAAAAACACGGAGACCCAGGCATGAAGGCGGAAGTGAAAACGGTCCTCTTGACGGCGGCCGGTGTCGCGGTGGCAGGTGCGATCCTGTATATGCTGCGCGACAACGATTATGTCGAGAAGATCACCGAAGGCTTCTCGGGTTAAGGGGGGGAATAGCACATGCGTTATTTCAAACCCCTGCCGTCCTTTGCCGCTGTCGCGGCCGGGCAAACGGCAACCCTCGATGTGCCGGCGCGCGGTACGTATTACTCGCTGATGTTGACCTACACCACGGATACCGTTGGCGGTGCGACACAGGCGAACATGGAAACCGAGATCACCGAGATCCGTCTCAAGATCAACGGCAAGATCCAGCGCCGTTTCTCGGCGGAGGAATTGTTCGATCACTCGACGTACAAGGGTCAGACGATCACGGCGGGCAAGCTGCAGATCTACTTCGCGGAGCCGTGGCGCCAGACCGTCCAGGGCGAAGAAGCGCTGGCGTGGCCGATGGGCGACGTCGACACCTTCCAGGTGGAAGTGGATATCGCGGACAACTCGAGCCAGGCGTGTTCGCTGAGTGCATCGGCGCAGTGGTCGAAGAACGAGGCACCGATGGGGCCGATCATCAAATGGCGCAAGTTCAATGTGCCGGTGTCGGCAACGGGCATTGTCAACGTGACGACGTTCCCGAAAGCCGACGCTTACATGGCGATCCATTGTCATTCCGCGAACATTGCCGACGCCGAAGTGACGGTCGACGGCGAGGAAGTTTTCGACGCGACCCTGGCGGAAGCTCAGGAGCTGCAGAAAAACTACGGCAATTCGCCGGTCACGGGCTGGTTCCACATCGACTACGCATACACCAACCGGGTGTCCGATGCGTTGCCGATGGTCGGCACCGACAAGCGCCCGGTCTCGGAGTATCGGATCGATCTCAACATGAGCTCGGCCACGACGTTTACCGCGCTGGCGGAAACGCTCGGCTACCGCGACTAAACCGGGATCAAAGCACGCACGGCATCTAAAGGCCCTGGTCCTGGCATGGGCCGGGGCCTTTTGAATTGGAGAACAGACTATGGACGAATGGAATGGAGTGCTGAGTGATCTTTGGGATACCGCGAGCGGGGTATTCGACAAGTTCATCGATCTGGAAAGCACGAAGCTGCAGAACGATATCTATCTCGAGCAGTATCGCGGTCTGCGCGAGATCAACCGGGCCCAGGAGCCGGTCGGCTCGACGGCATACGCGACGGGGCTCGGCTCCGGATCGATCCCCTGGGGCACGATTGCCCTGGCGGCGGCCGGTGTCGGTATCGCTTATCTGATCGTTAAGGACTAAGGGGCATGGCGGATACCTGGCCGGTCCCAGGATATCCGGTCCCGAACAAGGGAGGCGGATCCGTGGATCCCTTATCGATGCTCGGCGGTGCGCCGTCGTTTACTGGCGGCGCTGGCGGATCCGCGAGATCCGAGGCGAACCAGACGGCGATTTTCCAGAACGATTTCATATTCCAGCCGGGCGGTTCGGATCTGAAAAACCTCATGCCTTTAATCATCATCGGCGGTGCGTTGTGGCTGATCATCAAAAAGAAATAGTCCTGGCGCCGATCAAGATCTTTGAGATCATCGAGCCGTTTTTGCTCGAGCTCGAGGACTGGCCGCCCCACCAGACGCCGGATTGGTATTACCGGCTCTGGAAGGAAGGCAAGATTGAGATTTTCCAGGCGACGATCAAAGGGCAGCTGTCGGGCGTGATCGTGTTTCAGCTCGAGGACGGGGACCGGGGCCGCGAGCTGGTGATCCTCGGCACCTATGCGAAGTCGCGCGGGATCGACCTGGTGACGACGCTGTATCCGTGGATCGAGGGCGAGGCCAGGCGGCTCAAGTGCCTGTCGATCCGTTTCGAGACCAGGCGGCGCGGCCTGGTCGCGAAAATGGCGGCGCATGGATTTAGCGATGCGCATATCTCGATGCGGAAGGTGCTGACGTGAAGCGGTTTTATATCTTCGGCCAGGTCGGCTTTTACCAGATCGGCGGCGGCGGCGGCGGCGGCGGATCCTCGAGCTCGAGCAACGAAACGAACCAGACCGATGAGCGGATCGCCGCCAGCGACGACGCGATTGTGATCTCCGTCGACGAAGGATCTTCGATCACGCTCACGGATCCGGCCGGGCAGGAATTTCTTGGCGAGGCGCTGAACGACGCGGAACAGTTGTTCGCGACCGTGATCGAGTTCGCCAACAAACAGGCGGACGTATCGGGCGGCCTGATCGGCCGCTCTCTCGATCAATCCGACAAAGTGATCGATGAGTTGAAGTCACAGGATGAGAAAACCTTAAAGCAGGTGGTCAACCTCACCGGCATTGTTGTCGCCGGATATGTGGCGGCGAAAATTTTTGGAGGGAAATAGATGTATCAAGTCGGCACACTGAGAACGTCGCGAGACTATACGGTGACTGTTCCGGCGAACAGCGGTGTGGATCTGAACGTTACCGGAAACTTCTATTCCGTGATCTCGACCACGGCCGCGACGTTGCGCGTCGGGCTGAATGACGGCGGCCTGGCTGTCGCGAAAAAGGCAACCAAGCGTTATGTGCCGGCCGGTGAGGAATTCCAGGTTGTGCGCATCGAGAACGTGACGGCCGCGCCGATGACCGTCGTGATGGAAATCGGTTATGGCGACTATCTCGACGGCGAGATCCAGATCGGCGGGCAAGTGGTGGTTGGCGGCGGCGATACCCTGGCCGACCAGGCAGACGTCACGGTAGCGGCGACCACGACGGCGCAAGTCCTGGCGGCGAACACGGCGCGCACGGAAGCCTGGATCTCCAATCTCTCCGGTGCCGTGACCTTGCGCTGGGGAACGAGTGCGGCGGCGGCGGCGCGGGGCATTCCGGTTGCGCCTGGCGCGACCGTGATCATCTCGAGCTCGGCCGCGATCTACGTTTACAACCCGAGCGCGTCGGGCGTCGACGTCGCCAGGCTGGAGATCGAAAATTGAGCCAGATCCTGACAGGAAAATCCGTATGGGATGAACTGGCCTTGATGGGGCTGGTGCTGAACACATTCGATGACCTGGTCGATCACGGCCGCGCCGTAATGTCGTCGCCGGTTGCTGTCATCGATGAATTCGAGGACGCGACCGGCATCGATGCGGCGGGCTCGAGCGGCGAAACCTATAACGCGGCGGGGTATTTTCATAATACGGCGGGCGGCATTGAGGGAACATTTTCGGCGGCAAATTCCGGCACGAATTCTTGCGAGACGCCAGCATCAGCATATTACGGCCTTATGTTTCCGAATACGGCGGCGGGCGATGTTTCGGCGGTCAAGGCAAACGTTGCGACCGTTAGTACCTCGGGCACGTATCATCTTGAAATCTGGACAGAAAGTGCGGGAAGCCCGTCCGCGCAGGTCGGCGGTGACAGTGACGGCGTCGTGATAAGTGCAACGGGCGATGTGATTTTCACTTGGTCTGCGTCGGCACCGACGTTGTCGGCGGCAACGGATTATTGGGCTTTGATTGTTTGCGATAGCGGCAATGTGAATTTCAACAATGTTGCCGATCAAGGTGCCTCTTACAAATCAGGTCGGGCGACAACGGCGACGGGGATCACGGACGGCGCTGGCGCATTTAACGGTGATGCAAAAATAGAAATTACCGTTACCGCTTCGCCGCCTGCGTTTGATCTCCGTTCTGTCGGTGTCGCGCTCGGGATCACACCGGCCTCCGGTTTCTTTGTCGGCAAGTTTTCTGTTTCAGATCCGGATGCGGTGTATGTGTCCAGCGATGACGGCACCACCTGGGATGAGGTGGCGTTGACGGATCATGGCGATTACGGATCCGGGATCTCGGTTTTTTCCGGTTCGGTGTCGGTGACAGGCGGCGGATCGACGGCGCGGATCCGCGCCACGAAAGCGAGCGGCACCGAGTGCCGCGTCCAGGCATGGGGAGCGGTGTTCGGCACATGATCAAGATCGTGACATTCCGGCCGTATCAGAAGGCGGCGCGCGCTGCCCTGGTCGAGAAAACGAAAAAGGCCAACGGCAAGGCGAAGGGGAAATCCAAATGACCGGTAAGGAAAAAACCGCGCTGTTTTTCGGATCCCTGGCGGCGGCGCTCTATTGGCTGTCGCAGAAGGGCGCATCGATTCCTGGTCTGGCGTTGTCGCAGTGGGAAACCCGCGATCTGATCGCGCGCGTTGCGGCCGAGAACGGTTTTCAAGTCGACCTCGAGTTGGCGGCCGCCATTGTCGAGGTGGAAAGCAGCTTTAATCCCACGGCGATCCGTCTCGAGCCCTGGGTGGGGCATGTCGGCGGACCGGACACGTCGGCGGGCCTGTTCCAGACCCTGCATTCGACGGCGATCTGGCTGGCGACCTCGATGGGGCGCGACAAGTACGGCGAGCCGGATCTGAAGGATCTGTTCGATCCGGAGATCTCCACATACTTCGGCCTGGCGTATCTGGATTGGCTGTCGCGCTACCGGGGCCTGGCACGTTCAACGCAATGGATCGCCAGGGCCTACAACGGCGGGCCGGGATGGAGCGGATCCGCGACGGCCGGATATTGGCAAAAAGTGCAACGGGCGATGGAGGCATAAATGCCGTTATTGATCGCAGGTGTGGCCGGTATCGCCGTTGGGATGGTCATGGGCAAGGGCAGTGAGGAGATCGCCAGCGCGGCGAAATGGATCGTTGCGGGTGGCGTGATCTACATCGGCGCGAAGGCGGCGAGGGTGATCTGATGGACGAAATTCAGCTTGCAATGTTGTTGCTGCAGCTGGCGGCCGTCGCCGGGATCGGCGGCGTGCTGTACCAGGTCGGCGGTCTAAAGGAGAAGGTGCGCCACCTGGAACACCGAATTTTGAAACTCGAAACATGAAAAAGGAGAATTGACGATGTTTGACTTTTTGAAAAAGCGCTTTTCCGAGCCGTCGACGTTCGCCGGTCTGGCAATGGCGATCCTCGGCGCGGGCCAGGTCGCCAAGATCGATGAAGCCCCGGCCGTTGCCGATGCGATCTCGGGCGCGGGCCAGGCGATTGCGAGCGGTATGGATCCGATGACGGCCGGGATCATCACGCTGGCCGGTCTGGCGTCCATTTTCATGGGCGAAAAAGGCGACAAGTAAGATGGCCGATACCTGGGAAATCTGGCCGCCAGCGGCACCGGAGATAACGTATCCGAGCGATGCGGTGTCGACGGATCTGCTCGACAAGTTCCTGGGATCGCTCGCGCACGTCGACGTGCCGAAAAAGCCGAAAGCGCCGCTCACCGACCAGCAAAAGCAGACGGTGATGATCGGTGCGGTTTTTGTCCTGGGAACGGCCGCCGTTTACTTTTCAACCAGATAGGAGGCCATGAGCATGGCGACACGCAAACAGATCGCCGCTGCAAAGCGGAACATCAAGAAGGCCCAGGCGGCGAACCGTCGCGGCGGCGGCAAGAAGAAAACGGCGAAACGGAAACGTCGGCGCTAGGATCTCCGGATCTCATCGTTGATGATTCGAGAGATAGATTTTTCATGCATACCGACACGCTCCCCGATATCGGCGTTCGTGTAGCCTTTCGCCACCATCTGCATGATCTGGCGGTTGCGCCTGGCGCGGCTCGTTTTCACAATGTGATTTTGGGCGAGCGGGATCAAGGGCTCGATCCGCTCCGATGGGGTGCCGGTGCTGTGTGAGGTGATCCGGATCGCTTCGTCCCAGTTTCTCCCAGCCAACACCTGGTCCGCGAGTATCCATGCGATCTCGCGGATCCTTTTTCTGTGATTCCTGGCGCGGTGGCGGGCGAGCTCCTGGTGGTGTCGCCGGCGTTTCAGCTGGCGGATCTCCTCGGCCATGCGGCCGAGCTCGACCTCGAGCCGTTCGAGCTCATTCAACGGTAACAGGTGGGCGTAACGTTTTAAGAGCACGAAAGCGAGTATACTCGCCCCATGCGATCCGTAGGAAACTATGTAAAATCATATTAATAGCGGCTAAGTATATGAATAACGGGATGTTTCCGTATTTTCCATAATATACATTATGCGACTTTTGGAGTTACTTTGTTGCCCAATGGTTCGCATTATCCCCCCGAAAAACACGAGAAACTAATGCGGCGTTAGACGGCCCGGGCGGTCGTCATG
>Ga0070726_10004275_pt1 | contig 11502 bp, 9 predicted proteins | sample tdAd471_FD_67275 | JGI IMG/M metagenome (GOLD analysis project Ga0070726, IMG submission 67275) | Marine sediment microbial communities from the Atlantic coast under amendment with organic carbon and nitrate - tdAd47.1 | ecosystem: Environmental > Aquatic > Marine > Coastal > Sediment | place...
GTGGCTTGATCAGGTCGCTCATCAGGGCAACGATATAGGGCTGCGAAATCGTCTGCCCAAAACCGATCGGCAGCGGCCGGTTGTCATAGGCATGGCGGCGTTGCGCGGCGGGGACAAACTCATGCCGGGGCACCCTGGCAATCGCAGCCATGACGCGCGGGTCCAGTGCCTCCTTGTCGAGATACAGGCTGGTGTCGCGCACATCCTGTTCGATGGCTTCAACCATCTGCTGGCGGGCCTGTGCATACTCGTCACCCGCAAGCGCAGATGCCGACAATAGCAGCAGCGCGATGCCTATCCAGAATAAGGGGTGCTTGTACAACATCTTCGTTCCTGTCAAAACACGGTTACTTGCTATAAGTGTAGACGATGTTCCCGGATATGACGCTGCACAAGCACCTGCCAAATGTTGTCATTCAATGTAGCCCGGATGAAATGAAGTGGAATCCGGGGCTGCGTAGGCCCGCATCCCCGGATTTCGTTTCACTCTATCCGGGCTACAGTTTGGTTTTAGCCGCCCCGGTCATCTTCCTCTGACGGTTTGCCAAGGCCTGCAAACAAGTTGCAGGGTTAATAAACCCTGTTGCCAGCAGGCTAATTAACAATAATTGTTACGAAAGATTACAATGCGGGCCTGGGCAACCAGGCCTGATCCCGGGAGTGATCAGGCAAACACAAGAGGCGATAACAATGGAAGCAATAGTTGATGGCAAGACGATCCAGTTGAGCGAGGCTGGCTGGCTGGAAAACCTGGATGAGTGGAGCGAGGCGCTGGCGCCCGTGATCGCAAAAAACGAGAAAATAAACGAGCTCACCGAGGAACACTGGGACATCATTAATATGGCGCGTGAGTATTTCGCTGATAATGGAGCCGTGTGTGAGCCGCGTGCTTTTTCCAAGTTGATGAAAAAGAAATATGGAAAGGACCGCAGTGATCAGAAGTATATCTATTCACTGTTTCCCACCGGCCTGATCAAATGCGCCAACAAGATCGCCGGTCTGCCGCGTCCGAAGGGCTGTAGCTGATTCAACCGTAGGGTGTGCCGTGCGCACCATAAATCAATAATTTGCGATTACCAATTGGTGCGCATGGCGCACCCTACTGTAGCCCGGATGAAACGTAGTGGAATCCGGGGGTGCGTGACCACGCAGCCCCGGATTACGTTTCACTCCATCCGGGCTACATCCTGCAGGAACGATTCAGCCCGGTACGGCCGTGTTTGTGGTCGAATGAATCAGGCAAAGACGGTCTGCGGTGTATTTTTGAAATCCTTTGCAAGGGTCTCGATGGTGAGGCGCATGACTTCGCTGAATACCTTGTCCCTGTGGCTATTAACAATAATAGGTATATTTGCGCGGTCGGCCTCGGACAGAAGGTAGGACTGCAAGCGCCAGATTTCGTCAAAGTGCTCCAGATAGCGGCTGGCACGGCGCTGCGGCGCATCGCTGCCCCGGCCGCGTATTCTCCGCTGTAGCTGTTTGCGCTTCAGTACACCCAGCATAATGGGCATAACGATTGCGTCATCGTTTTCTATCAGCCTTTCAACGAGTGCCGGATGGATATGGACGCCCTCCAGGATCAGGGATACCCGCTCACGCAGGGCACGTTGAATAACCGCTTCTATGGCGACAGCGAGCAAATCCGCCTGGCTCAGGTAGCCATTCACCAGCAGCGTCTCCGGTACTTCCTGGATGGCCTCCGGTTTACCAGGCAGTGCTGTCCAGGCAGTAAATGACGAGGTATGCAGAACCGGCATAAGCTGCTCGGGCATCATGGTACGCATGACCTCGCGCAGCATGTCGGTTGACTGGGTGCGTACAATATCCAGGCGGCTTGCCAGCATGGTGGCAATGGTACTTTTTCCGCAACCGGCCGTGCCACCGATAAGAAAGATCAAGGGCTTGCCACTATTGACAAAATCACGCCATACCAGCCAGCGATGGGCCACTGCCGGCCCCAGTTTTTCTGATTTTCGCAGGTACCTGTAGGTCAGTTCACTCAGGTGCTTTGATGGAAGCATTTCAATGCGCTTGTCAACCAGGTGCTTGTGGATGGTTGCCACGAGTTCCATGGCGTCATCGCTGTTGAGGCCGATGGTTTCAAGGCCGTGCTGGTATTCAAGCCTGGAAAAGGGTGTTACCGACCCGTCGCGCTGTTCTACCTGGATGGCAAAGGGTTGTTTCTGTTTCTCGTAGCGGGTGACGATGCTTTGTTCTGAATTGGCCTTGAGCTTGTCGAGGACCATCTGGCGCAAATCATCGGTGGTTATTAGTGACTTATCATCAAGATCATCGCGAATCTTCGTTGCCAGGTCCTGGGCTGCATCGAAGGGCAATCCGGAGTCCTGCAGGGAGCGAATCAGGATGCCGCGCAGAAAGGGGACGCGCGTATTGTCTTCCCGGTCTTCAACTAGAATTTTTGACATATATCACCCTGCCGGGCGGCGCATCCTTGCTATAGCTTGTGAGCTGATACCTGTAGATGATAGCGGCTTTACAGGTTAAGGTATAGAAAAGGGTGCAGGTTGAATTGTCAGGAGGATCGTTATGTTCAGAACGGCCGAGCTTGGGCAGAAGGTGTCTAAAAGTGAGTTCAACAAGCGCGAACCGCTGCTTCGCCAGGAATTGCTGCAGGCGCAGGCAAATCTCAAGGTATGCAACAAATTCCCGGTAATCATTGTGTTCGCCGGCGTGGATGGTGGCGGCAAGGGCGATACCGTCAATATTCTCAATGAATGGATGGACCCCCGCTGGCTGATAACAAGGGCCTATGACAAGCCTTCCGATGAAGAACGGGAGCGGCCGGAATACTGGCGCTTCTGGCGTGATTTGCCGCCGGAAGGCCACATTGGCCTGTTCCTGAGTTCCTGGTATTCACAGCCAATACTGCGCCGGGTGCATGAGAAAGATGACGAGGCCGTATTTGATGACAGGCTTGATCGTATCCTGGCTTTCGAGCAGGCGCTGGCCGATGATGGTGCGCTGATCCTCAAGTTCTGGATGCACCTGAGCCGTGATGCCCAGAAGCGGCGCCTGACAAAACTCGAAAAAGATCCCCTGACAAGCTGGCGTGTCACCCACCAGGACTGGGATCACTGGCAAATTTATGACCGCTTTGAGTCTGCCGCGGAACGCACCATCATGCGCACCAGTACTGGCCATGCGGGCTGGACAATCGTCGAGGGTGTGGATCCGTGTTTCCGCAGTCTGACCATCGGGGAAATCGTCCGCGATGAGATCACCAAACATATTGACGAAGTGTGCAGGAAGGCATTACTGCTGGAGGAACTGGCAAAAGAGGAGAAGCTGGATGCGGCGGAACAACAGGACGAGGTAACGGCAGGGACGGATGCCCCGGTCATACCTGCCCTGAAGAGGGCCACGGTGCTGTCCAGCCTGGATATGTCACAGCACCTGGTGAAAGCGGACTACAAGAAGCAACTGAAGCAGTGCCAGGCGCGGCTCAACCAGTTGCATCGCAAGGCACTCAAGAAGAAAATATCGACGATTCTTATGTTCGAGGGGCCGGATGCCGCAGGCAAGGGCGGTGCAATCCGGCGGATCACCGCGGCACTGGATGCGCGCCACTACCGGGTCCTCCCGATAGCCGCGCCAACGGATGAAGAACGGGCCCACCACTACCTGTGGCGTTTCTGGCGGCACCTGTCCCGTGCAGGGCGTATAAACATTTTTGACCGCAGCTGGTACGGGCGCGTCCTGGTTGAGCGGGTTGAGGGGTTTGCCTCCGAGGAAGAATGGAAGCGTGCCTTTGCCGAGATCAACGAGTTCGAGGAGCAGTTGACGGACAACGGCATCCTGCTGCTGAAATACTGGGTCCATATAAGCAAGGACGAGCAGCTGGCACGTTTCAAGGCCCGTGAGCAGACGCCCCACAAACGCTGGAAACTTACCGACGAGGACTGGCGTAACCGTGAGAAATGGGACGATTACGAATGGGCGGTCAATGATATCGTCGAACACACCAGTACCCATTCTGCTCCATGGATACTGGTGGAAGGCGACGACAAGCGCTTCTCACGCATCAAGGTGATCAGTACCTTCTGTGACCGGCTGGAAGCGATGCTTGATGGGACTAAATAGTCTGCCTGGTACAAACCGGGCCACTAAATCTTTTCACAGTTATATTTGATCCAGGTCATACACAGTCAGGTGTCCAGCGTCTAGTATTCGCATGGGGAGCCTGCCTGTAATCGCTATACAGAAGAAGGCCATCAGGAGATAAAAATTATGTCATCGACCAATCCATTTGCAAGCATGTTTGGCAAGTCGCCCTTTTCGGCCTTGCAGGCACATATGCGCGTAGCGCTTGAGTGCGCCCATGAAATTCCACCTTTATTTGATGCACTGGCTGCAGGTGACCAGGAGGGCGTGGTGGCCGCCAAGGACAAGATATTCGAACGGGAAGCCGAGGCCGATAAAATCAAGAATGGCATGCGCGGCGCCCTGCCTAAAAGCCTGTTCATGCCCGTGGACCGGCGTGACCTGCTGGAAGTCCTGCAGATGCAGGATTCAATCGCCGACACCGCCCAGGATATTGCCGGGATGCTGGTTGAGCGCCGCATGGATCTGCCGGAGTTCATGAAGGAGCCGATGCTGGCGCTTGCACGCCGCAGTATTGATGCATGCGACCAGTCAGCGAAAATCATCGAGGAGCTGGACGAACTGCTGGCGATGGGGTTTCGCGGGCGCGAAGCGAGCCGGGTCGAGGAAATGGTCGAGGAGTTGAACCTGATTGAAGATGACACGGATGAACTGGGTATTGAACTGGCCCGTCACCTGTTTGAGCATGAAGATGAGCTCAAGCCGGTTTCCGTAATGATGTGGTACCAGCTTATCGAGTGGGTCGGCGACCTGGCAGATTATGCCGAGAAGGTCGGAGACAGGCTGCGTCTGCTAATAGCCAGGTAAGGGGCTGGTTGCAAGGTTACGTCGTTAACGAAACTAATCCGGGAACAAGTCAATGGAAATAATCACAAACTATGGTTTCATCCTTATGGCCCTGGCGATTGTCTTCGGGCTGTATATGACATGGGGTATCGGTGCCAATGACGTGGCAAATGCCATGGGCACGTCCGTGGGGTCGGGTGCCATTACGGTCAAACAGGCAATACTGATTGCCGCTATTTTCGAATTTGCCGGTGCGTTTATTGCCGGCGGAAATGTTACCAAGACGATCCGCAAGGGCATTATTGACCCGTCATCAATCGTCAATACTCCGGAGATCCTTGTCTTCGGGATGCTCGCCGCCCTGCTGGCGGCGGCCGTCTGGCTAATGATCGCCTCATCCAAGGGGTGGCCGGTCTCGACTACGCACTCCATTGTAGGCGCCGTCATCGGCTTCGCCGTGGTGGGTATCGGGGTCGATGCAGTGCAGTGGGGCAAGGTTTCCCAGATTGCAGCCAGCTGGGTGGTATCGCCGGTACTGGGAGGAACCATTGCCTTCCTGCTGATGATGAGTATCCGCCGGCTGATTTTTAATACGGAAAATCCGTTTGAAAGCGCAAAACGCTGGGGACCCGGCTACGTCTTCCTGGTCGGTTTTATTATATCCCTCGTAACCCTGTTCAAGGGTCTGAAGCACCTGCACATCGAGCTGTCTGTCGGCATGAGTTTCCTGGTGGCAGTGATTTTCGGGCTGGTGCTGGCCGGCATTGGCTGGTATCTGATCAACCGGGTCAAGGTCGATCCAGGTGCTGATCGTGACTTTCACTTTGCCAGCGTGGAGAAGGTTTTCACTCCCATGATGATCTTTACGGCCTGTGCTATGGCCTTCGCGCATGGGTCGAACGATGTCGCCAACGGCATTGGCCCGCTTGCCGCCGTCGTCAGCATCATTCAATCCGGTGGAGAAGTCACGCAAAAGGCGGACTTGCCCCTGTGGATCCTGGTGTTGGGTGGAACCGGCATTGTTATCGGCCTGGCAACCATGGGTTACCGCGTGATGAAAACAATCGGCAGCGGCATTACCCAGCTCACGCCAAGCCGCGGTTATTGCGCAACGCTGGCGGCGGCCGCAACCGTCGTGCTGGCGTCGCGTACCGGTCTGCCGGTCTCAACCACGCATATTGCCGTGGGTGCCGTTATCGGTGTTGGCCTGGCGCGCGGTATCGGGGCAATTGATTTGCGCGTGATTGGTAACATCGTTGTCTCCTGGGTTGTGACCTTGCCGGTTGGCGCTGCGCTGTCAGCGCTGTTCTTTTTTACCCTCAAGGGTATGTTTACATAATCCTCTGCCACAGGTATCTCCGGGCAGGAACCCTCCCGGCCTGGCCGGTACTGATATTCGACTAACCGGCAATGCCTGATGTCCTTGAATAGTGTTGAACTTGAAGAGGTTGACTGGATCAAGGGGCTGGCCGTTCCCCGTGGAGTACGGTTTCGCCAGCTCATCGTCACCGGGCCGCCGGGCAGTGGCAAGTCCAGCCTGATCCAGAAGCTGGGTGGCTGGCCGGAAGAGGGCTGCATCGATCTCGCGCAGGATCACTGGTGGCGTAGCCGGGTGCTGGCATTCAGGCCGCGGGAAGTACACTTTAGAATACCGTTTAAAGGGTTTCGTGACAGCCATACCGTGCTTGACCGGGCCTGGCTTGATGCACCGACCCCGGTGGACTATGGGCAGATCCAGATCCCTCCGGGAAAGCTCTGGTTTTTCCAGACCAACTGGAGGTCGCGATTTGTCTTCGATTTCCAGCTTTCACCTTCGCATCAAATTTACACAATACGCAAGGCCCGTGCTGCGGTTCAAAGTCACCCGGTCGACAGGACGTTTACAGAGGTGGAAATCCAGCGGCAATGCGCAGTTTATGAATCCCTGGCGCTGCACTTTCACCGTTGTGGCATGCGGGTGATTGTGCGCACCGATTTTGAAGGTATGCCCCGGACGGTTATTGATACGGAAGATTCCGTTTAGCCTGTAAAGGGCTGGCTCGAGCGCTGCGAAAGTGCTCTTGTTAACTCAAACACCTGTTACCAGTATGCTTGCGCACGGAATTTAACTGAAGATGGTTCAAATTTTCTGTTTATACCATTAACTTTCAAATCAGTGACCTTGTCATAGTTCAGCATCAAGCGGGTATTTTGAGTGGGGTAGTAGTTGACACCCGCAGTCCATTTATCAGCTTCGTCTTTTAACAAGGACTCATCAATTTCAAGAGTTTCGAAACGAGCAGCAATTTGCCATGCGCCATATGGAGATTTAGGTGTGATACCCGAGGTATAGCCTTTCTTCCATTTCAATGATTCGCCCGTCAAGAAGTAACCTGCTTCAACGGCATAACCGGTGATATCGATATCACGAGCTATATCTTGTTCAATGGTGTAATCATTGTATTCAGCCATTGCGTGGAATGGGCCATAAACACCCATTGCATCAATAGTGTACGCATGTGAGCCATCGATTTTACCGACTGGTTTGGTCGATAACCATTTCATCTTGTCCTTGTGGCTAACCAAACGTTGTTCATATTTGAATGTATCACCACCGCCTTTGGTTAAATAACCGGCGCCAACTTGTAGCAGATGGTTTTTGTCTTTCATATAGGGTACATATGAACCGCGAACAGATAATGTACTACCGTTATTGTCTGTAAAACCATCGTCGAGAGTACCGTTAGTCAAGCCTGTAGCTAATGTCCATTTGTAATCCTTTGCCGCTAAAGCGACAACTGCACCACTTTCACGAGCTGGCGAGATTGAGCTATCAGCAAACCATGGGCGATCCATGAATGTCATATATTTAGAACTGATTTTAGTATTCAGACCAAAAGGAATGTGAGATTGACCTAATTTTATACCGGTTTTAATATCGTTAAGCGTTGTTCCATAGCTAACATAGGCATCCTTGATAGATGTGTCACCCGTTGTGAAGTCGCCTTCGAATTTATAACCCCAGTCATAAATGCTGCCCTGGAAGCCCAGGCGTGCACGGCGTAATTCAGTGCCCTGGAAGTCGTCAACACCCGAGCCATCTTCATCGGTGTCAATAGCGTCCCACATTACACGACCAATAGGCTGGAAAGACCAGTTGTCGCCAGTAAACTTGAGTTTCCCCTTGGTCGTAATCTTAACCTTGCTCGCTTCTTCTTCAACTTTAGTGACTTTACTTGCAACGTCATCAGATGATTCTTTATCTGCTTTGGCTGCATCGATCAGTAGCTTGTAATTTTCCTCAGTAATGGTCCCCTGGTCGCGCAGTACTTTAAGCAGATTCATCATTGCTTCGTTGTTTGCCTGTGCGGGCATAACTGCTGCGCCAAACAATGCACCGGTAATTAATAAAGACAAGGTTTTAAGTTTCAACGGGCTATCCTCCTGGATAATGAATGGCGGGAGTTTCGATTCTGGAATGTCCCACAGGTTTGAACATGTGCGACATGCTAGGCGTGGAATATGAAGCCCGGGTTACAGAATTATTACGATATTGTTACGACTGAAATGGTTGTCAGCTGGATTCCCGGTGAACAAGCAGGTAATGTTTCCTATACACTACAAGTCCGTTACAGGTTGCAGATTGCATGGATAAAGAAGGCGAAACACGTACCGTTGCCGCTGTGGATATGGGCTCCAACAGCTTTCATATGATCGTTGCTCGCCTCGAGGAGACCGGCACCCTGTCGATTATCGACCGGCTGCGTGAACCCGTTCGCCTGGGTGGTGGTTTGAGAAGCAGCGGCAAGCTGAGCCGGGAAGCATGCGCACGCGCACTCGACTGTCTTGAACAATTCGGTCAACGGATCCGTAACCTGCCGCAGGGAGACGTGCGCGTCGTTGGCACCAATACATTGCGTATTGCAACCAATGCAGAAGAATTCGTACAGGAAGCACAACAGCTGCTTGGCCACCCCGTGGAAATTGTTTCAGGCCGTGAAGAAGCGCGCTTGATTTACCTGGGTGTTGCACATGGACGTGCAACACGTGAGGGCAAGCGTCTTGTTGTCGATATCGGCGGTGGCAGTACCGAGCTTATTATCGGTGAAGGCAAGGATTCCATGCTGCGTGAAAGCATGTACACCGGCTGCGTTAGTGCCAGCAAGCAATATTTCAGCGATGGCAAGATAACCGAAAAGCGCATGGCCAGGGCCATTACCAGTGCCGAGCTGAAGTTCTACCCGGTCGCCAGCAATTTCAGTGCAGGCAAGGGCAAGTGGGATGAAGCGGTCGGTTGTTCGGGTACGATCAAGTCCATCAGGAATATCGCACATGCGGAAGGCTGGTGTGATAGCGGCATTACCCTTGAATCGCTTTATAAAATGCGCAGCAAGCTGATCAAGCAGGGGGATATTAAAAAGCTCAAGCTGGAAAATATGAAAGAAGACCGGGCCCCGGTGCTGCCAGGTGGTCTTGCCGTGCTGATAGCCGTATTTGAAACCCTGGGTATCAAACAGATGCGCGTATCAGGGCAGGCGTTGAAGGAGGGGCTGTTGTACGACCTGGTCGGGCGTATTCAGCACAAGGACACGCGCGAAGCGACCGTGCAGTCGGTACTCAAACGCTGGAGCCTGGACACCGGGCACGCCGGTAATGTAATGCGGACTGCCATGTCACTGTTTGAACAGGTTGAGATTGACTGGAAACTGATCGGAGAGAACAAGCTGATACTCAAGTGGGCAGCACAGTTGCACGAGATCGGTTTGCAAATTTCACACGGTGCCTATCACAAGCATGGTGCGTATATCCTGACTCATGCCGATCTGCCGGGCTTTTCGCGTACCGAGCAGTCCTTGCTGGCGGCACTGATACTCAATCACCGGCATAAATTCCGTGTAAGCAGTTTTGAGGGCCTTGTCACGCGGGCACAAAGGCCGGGACTGAGGTTATGCGTTTTACTGCGTCTTGCCGTGCTGCTTCACCGTGGGCGCACCGATGAACAGGTGCCGAATATATCCATCCAGGTGGACGGGCCGGACATCACGCTCGGGTTTCCGGAAAACTGGCTGGAGCAGCATTCACTCAGCAATGCAGACCTGGAGAAGGAATACCGCTACCTCAAGGACGCAGGTTTTTCACTGAATGTATTGCCATAACATAAACCCTATCGCGCTTGAGAAGCGCTCCTACAGTTTTAATAGCCATTGTAGGAGCGCTTCTCAAGCGCGATAGGGTTTTGCACGAACAGGGCGTCGCGGATGCGATCCGCTCCTGCTAGCTGTTCCTGAGGCTGCGGACCAGGGGGTAAAGATGCTCGGTCTCGTTAAGAATGCGTTGCAGCACGATCTCGAACAGCTCATCCGTCTCATTCAGGAATTTCTCATGGTCTTTTATTGTCAGGGAGCTCTTGCTCCTGGTCGGGCACCAGTGCTTTGAAAAGTCTTTCAGGATTTTCTTGACTTCCATCGAGCCGGACATGAAGTTCCTGGCCACGGCGTTGATTTTTTTATCGGGGCTGTTCAACATCTCTCTGTACATGTTTTTATCAACCAGGTCGATGTGTTTTTTGACCAGGTCTACATAATGGTAAAAAAGATCACAGCAGGAACCCGTATCACACATGGACCGGTCCTGGAAAAGGTAGTGAAGCACATTCGAAAGTTCTGTGATGCGGTGGTTTTGTTGGTTGAGTTCTTCGTAGGTGATCATCCTCTGCTCCGGTGAATGTGTTCCATTGATCTGCTGATTATCGCCCCTATCATGCGGTTAATTCAAGGGCGATAGCCCGGAAAAGACCCGTTCCAGACCCGGGTATGCACACGTGAAAGTAGTTTTAAGAGGCCTGCTGATTCAGCCAGCTGGCAAGCGGCTCAACCGGGTAGATTTGCGGCACCATCTTGCCGTCAATCGCGGTGAATATCCCGACACGGTCGGGGCGTGAGCTGATTACCACGTGGTGTTGATTGATCTGGCCGACATTCAGCCACAGTGTCTCATCAGTGTCGCAGGGGTGGTGGCCGACGATAAACGGAGTATCGCTGCCGACTTCCAGGCCCTTGCGGAATTGACGGACATCACTGCGGGTATAACCGGCCGGGAAGGCCGTGGTCCTGATCCTGTTCCAGGTCATGTCATGGACGATATCGGGAAACTGGTGGGCGTCGACCATGATTTGCCGCGAGACTTTTCTGCGTGCGGGCCCTGCATGGCAGGATATAAAATCTTTTCCAAGTACCAGTAAAGGCGACTGTTGATAAAAGAGTTCCAGCTCCGTCTTGTATTCTTCGCCGCGTGACTCCACCACATGTTTTTCCCAGAGCAGGCCCTGGGGAATACCCTGCTTCATTAACTCACGCATGAAACTGTCGTGGTTGCCAACGATATAGAAGACATTCCCGGGGAAGCGCAGTTTTAGCCTGAAAATCAGGTCCATCATTAACAGAGAGCTTTCCATTTCCTCGAGTCCACCGGGTTCCTCCGAATGTACGGCATCGCCGATGATGATCAGCGCAGCCGTGCCTTTCTCCATGTTCTCAAGGAACGTGTTTTCACTCAGGACCGTGAGCAGGTTATCAAGCCGGGCATGCAGGTCGCCGACGATTACCGGCGTTACAT
>Ga0070726_10004276_pt1 | contig 11501 bp, 8 predicted proteins | sample tdAd471_FD_67275 | JGI IMG/M metagenome (GOLD analysis project Ga0070726, IMG submission 67275) | Marine sediment microbial communities from the Atlantic coast under amendment with organic carbon and nitrate - tdAd47.1 | ecosystem: Environmental > Aquatic > Marine > Coastal > Sediment | place...
TTCGGACACGTCGTCGGAAGCGCAACGTGTAACACGCGCCACACATCTATCAAGCAGCCTTCGATTCGAGAACGAGTCGGGGGCTGTTTTTCGTTTCCGCACCTGGGAATGTCGATTTCCAACAAGCCGCAGGCGCAGCGGGGCCACCAGAAACCCAGCCTCTTCTGTCTCAACCACCTGGCGATCACTTCCCCCACTACTCCCGGCTTCCCCCAGCATGGACTTACCCCTGGAAGAGCAGAACTGGACCCGCTTCCCCCTGTTCGAGACGCCACGTATGGAACCCTGCGTCTGAAATGAATGAAACACACGGTGGCAGGTGGGCAATCGGATTTACTGGACCACGCCAACATGGTAGTATGTGAAGCTTGGAGCGCAGGAGGGAAACTGCACCCCACCTTTCCACTCATGGAGTCTGGCTGAAACCTACCATGTGGTCCCCGCAGCGCCTGGCATCGGCTCGGCGGGAGTGGCTACCGAGTTTGCCTGCATGCTGTTTAATTCGCTCGCGTTTGTTGTCTTCTTAGCGATTGTCTTGCCGTTGTACTACAGCCTGTCTCACCGGTGGCAAAATCGCTTTCTGGTTTTAGCGAGCTACGTGTTTTACGGCTACTGGGATTGGCGCTTTCTCGCACTCCTCGCCCTCTCCACCGTTTCCGACTATGTTATCGCGCGCCGGCTGGAATCTTCCCACACGGAGCGGACCCGCCGCGCCCTCCTGCTGGCCAGTCTATCGGTTAACCTGGGCATCCTCTTCTTCTTCAAGTACTACGGCTTCTTCGTCGATTCGGCGATTGCCTTGTTGTCCCGGGTTGGCTTCGAGCCCAATGTGCCCCTGCTGCAGGTGGTCCTGCCGGTGGGCATCTCTTTCTACACCTTTCAGACCCTGGCCTACACCATCGATGTTTACCGGAAGAAGCAACGAGCCACCGCCGACTTCACGGCCTTCGCGTTGTATGTGTCCTACTTCCCCCAACTCGTCGCCGGACCTATCGAGCGCGCCTCCCGCCTGCTCCCCCAGATTCAGCGGCCACGCCGGGTATCCGCCGAAGCGCTTCAATCGGGAGCCCAGTTGATTCTCTGGGGCTTCGTCAAAAAAGTGGTGGTGGCCGACGGCCTGGCCCCCTATGTGGAGCGCTGCTTCGCCCATCCCGGAAGTTTCAGCGCGGGTGCCTTGCTCCTGGGTGTCTATGCCTTTGCCTTTCAGATCTACGGCGACTTCTCCGGCTATACCGATATTGCCCGGGGCGTGAGCCGGCTGATGGGTATCGAATTGATGGCCAATTTCCGCCAGCCTTATTGGTCCCGCAACATCACCGAGTTCTGGCGACGCTGGCATATTTCCCTCTCCTCGTGGCTCCGGGACTACCTCTATATACCGCTGGGGGGCAACCGAAAGGGGCCGGGACGCCAGTATGTCAATTTACTGCTGACCATGTTGCTGGGCGGGCTCTGGCATGGGGCCGCGTGGACCTTTGTCATTTGGGGCGGGCTGCACGGGGCCTTCCTCGCACTCCATAAATTGTGGACGCGGGGCAAAAAAATAGGGACGGAAGGCTCGCCGAACAGCGCGGGGGGCTGGGCGGTGTTTTTCGTCAAGGCCTTCGTCACGTTTCATCTCGTCTGTCTGACGTGGATTTTCTTTCGCGCCGAATCGGCCTACGACGCCCGGGAGTATCTCTACGCCATTATGGGCCTGCTCTTTTCGGTCGATTTTTCCATTGGCCCGGCGATACGCGGCCTGCCGCAAACCCTGTTGCTGGCCGGGGGACTGGTCGTCTTGCTCGATGCCATCTGTTGGCGTAAGGACACCGAAGTGCCCGTAGATCAGGCAAGCCCGCTGTGGGTGCGGACGGTAATGTACGCCATCGCCCTGCTCCTCCTTTCCTTTGCAAGGGAACCTTCCAGTGATACGTTCATCTATTTTCAGTTTTGATACCCTCGAGGCACGCCCCCGACTCACGGCGCCGGTGTGGGGAGCCCTCGCGATCCTGGCGGTCGCACGGCTCGCTCTGCTGACCCGACCCGATGCCTTTCTGACGGTCGCCGAACTCGGCTCTCAAGAACAGTATGTGGGGGTCGAGGCCAACCACCGGCTCGCTGCCAATCCCGCTCCCCGGGTCATCATCGCGGGAACGTCCCGGCTTAGCGGCCTCCCTATGGATTGCCTTGCGGCAGAGTTGGGCATACCAGAGGACGCACTCGCCAATTACTCCCGTGCGGGCAATACCTTCTGGCGCGTCCTCGCGTTTCTGCGACGGAACCCCGATGCCCTCGAAAACCTGGAACTACTGGTCCTGGATGTACTCCCGTTTCAATATTATCAGGGCCCGCTCTTTGCAGAGACCGATCCCCTGTTTCTTGCCCTGGCCACCGTGGAGGAGCGCATGCGGGTCAAAAAAACCAGCGACCAACTGCTCGTCTGGTCCGACACACTCTACCCCTGGGTGAGCGAACGGCGTCGTATTATCGGATGGTGGGACGGCTTTTCCCGTCTCGCAGGCACGCCGGAAGCCGCCTATGAGGCCTATTTTTCGACTCCCCGGAGAAACCAGGTGATTATCGGAACCCGCGTTCGTCGCAGTGCGGAGCGGACAAAGGCCTATATGATGCGCAGTTACGCCCCCGGTGACCAGCCGTCATCGATTCAGACTGGTGCCCTGGAGGAACTACAGGCACTGCTTCCCGAGAATACCCGTCTGGTCTTGACCTGGCTTCCCGTTCGCGAAGATTTCCAGCAACACCTACAGGCCCCTGAGCACGGTTACGCCATGCTGCAGGCGGGCCTCCAATCTCACGCACCCCATGCGGAGCTGATCTGGGCGCCCCAAGGGGCTCAGTGGGGTATGGGTGAGGACGACTTCACCGACGTCGTCCACTTTTCGGAGTCGGGTTTTCAGAAAGTGTGTCACGCCCTCGGGGGCACACTCGCCCCCCTGCTGCCGGAACCCCGAGCTATCATTCCACAGTAGATAGCGTTCACCCGAAGAACCCAAACAACAACATAGCAATAAAGACATATATGTGGTCTTTTTTGAGCAAATCATAACACCACGCTCTTTTTTCCATGTGACTTATAATTCACTTGTGACGCACTATTTTCATCGCGCAACAAGAAAAACACTGCTATGTAGGCCCCATAAAAATTTTAACTCATTCATTACCAAGCACTTAGACCCAATACACCTTCTTGGGCACGATACTGGCGCTGTACCTGCCGTACATTGACTTATAGCCCCTCACCCAATGAAGGAATTTAACATGAAGCGCATCTTGGGACTCGTTCTCGGTATTACCCTGGCGTTCGCCAGCACCTCACCCGCAGACGTTATCTTTGATAACGGCGCACCCAATCTGGGTACGGGGGTCTTTTCGGACCCCGGTTTTCCCCAATTTCTCGCCGATGACTTTACGCTGGACGCTGGTAGCAATACGATCACCGATATCCATTGGTGGGGTGGCTATGCCTTTGACAATTTGTTACCCGTGGACAATTTTACAATCTCTATCTACGAGCAAGTTGGTGCTAACCCCGCAGATACTGCGCTCCTGGATATCGCGGTCGGTGCCGCGACACGGGTCGACTCCGGCTCCGACCTGGGGAGCTTTGACGTCTTCGAATATTCCGTCGACGTTTCCCCGATCACCCTGGCGGCCAACACCACCTACTACCTCAGCATTGTGAACGACACGGCCGCATCCACCGACGCGTGGTTTTGGGCGACCAGCAGCAACGATGGCAGCGGAAACGATTTCTTTCGCACGGACCCGAACGCTGCGTGGATTCTGGATGGTTCCGGCCATGGGTTGGCTTTTAACCTGACCAATGACAACCAGCAGCCCGTGCCAGAACCGGCAACCATGAGCCTGCTGGGCATGGGAATCGCGGGCCTGGCGTTCCGCCGCCGGAAGCAGCAGGCGTAGCCAGCCTACATGAATCGCAGATCAGCGCCCCCCGCTTCCATAGGAATCGGGGGGCGTTTCTGTCGATGGGCTGTTCGTAACGTGGGAATGCCCCACAGGCGGCTGGGCATCTTACGGGAGGGTCCCTTTGCCGCTTGCAGCGACCACCAAAACTCTCTATCATGACCCCTTCACCTACTGCCTTACGAAGGAGATCATGTCCCTATGAATGCCTTACTCGCCACCCTCTTGTGCATCGCGGCGGCCCCGGCCCCGACCTACTGGTTTCATGCCGCCGACCTCAACGACGCCGCGCAATCCGTTTCCCCCGGCACCTATGCCGCCTGGGCCTGGTCCCCAGCCCACAGCGCAGGCCAGCTCACCATCAATGACCAGGAACTCCGCGCGAAGGCCGGTTCGCCCGATGCCAACGCCACCTACCACTGGGTGAAGGTGGGCGACATTGCCTGTCCCGACGGCAACGTCACGATTACCCTGGGAGCGGACGTCGCCGCCGTAGCCCTCTCCACGGCACCGGATTTCAACCCGGCCACGGTCACCCAACGTAGCCGCGTCCACGACAACCCGGAAGCGGTCATCGACGGCCGGGGCCAACAGGCGCGCCACACCCACACGGTCTTCACCATGCCCGAGTTTCACAGTGCGGCGGAATGGGAAGCCTATGCGGCCCGACTTCGCACCCAGGTGGCCCTGACCTCCGGTCTCTACCCCCTGCCCGACAAGCCCCCCTTAAATGCCGAGTCTTCCGGAAAAATCACCCACGACGACTACACGGTGGAAAAGGTCCAGTTCGAGGCCTATCCCGGCTTCTTCGTCACCGGCAATCTCTACAAACCCCTGGGGGATGGCCCCTTTCCCGGCATGGTCTCCCCCCACGGACACTGGACCAATGGCCGCACAGAAGAAGGCGAACGGGGCTCGGTCCCGGCCCGGGGCATCACCCTGGCGCGCATGGGCATCGTCACCTTCATGTATGACATGATTGGTTACCAGGACAGCATCCAATTCCCCCACAACTGGGGCACGGAAAAAGAAAAGCTCTGGGGCATCCATCCCTTTGCCTTTCAACTCTGGTCCTCCATTCGGGCCATCGACTTTCTCCAGTCCCTTCCCGAAGTGGCCCCCGACCGCATCGGCTGCACGGGCGCATCGGGTGGGGGCACCCAGACCTTCGCCCTCACGGCCATCGACCCGCGCATCAAGGTTTCCGCCCCGGTCAACATGATCTCCTCCCGCATGCAGGGCGGCTGCCTTTGTGAGAACGCTCCCATCCTCCGCCTCAACAACTCCAATATGGAGGTGGGCGCCCTGATGGCCCCCCGCCCCATGCTCATGGTTTCCGCCACGGGCGACTGGACCCGCGAAACACCCCGGGTGGAGTATCCGTCCATTAAGAGTGTCTTCGCCCTCTACGACGCGGAAGACCGCATTGAGAACGTCCATATCGATGCGCCGCACAATTACAACAAGGACAGTCGCGAGGCCATGTATCGCTTCATGGGCCGGTGGCTGCTGAACGAACCCGGCTGGGAAGATTTCACGGAACCGGAATACCCGCTGGAAGCCAAGGAAGCCCTCCGCCTCTACCCGGACGGTCAGGGCGCGGATGCCCCCAACCAGGAAATCATCGAAGCGGTTCGAGGCCGCATCGAGGCCAAATGGGAAAAGGAACTGCTGCTGGCCAAGTCGGACCCGGCCGCTTTCGCCGCAGCCCATCGGGGCGCCTTTGCCCAGGTGCTGGGTGCGGAGGTACCGTCCGCCAATGATCTCGCGTGCGAGCGGTTCCGTATGGAAGAATTCGACGGCTATGTGCAGGAAAACTGGATCCTGGGACGGAAGGGTGCCGATGACGCCATCCCGGCCCTGTTCTTTCGCGGTACGAGGAGCACGCCCCAGGATGCGGTGCTCCTGGTCAGCGGCCATGGGAAAGGCACCTATGTGAACCAGACGACGGGCGCTCCCGGCGCACTCGTTTCCGCCCTGCTGGATGGGGGGAAAGCGGTGCTCTGTATCGACCCCTTCCTGGTGGGTGAGCAGACAGGCGTCTTGAAGAAGACCCAACGCGTACGGGTCGGTGGCTTCATGGACACCTTTCAGCCCACCGACACCGGCTACCGCGTGCAGGACATCATCACCGCCGCCGCCTTCCTCCGGGCCCGCCGGGACCTCACCGATACGATTGACGTCGTCGGAGAGGACGAAGCCGGGGTCTGGGCCATCCTGGCCGGCGCCGTCGATGGCACCTTTGCCACCACAATCGCTGATTTGAGCAACTTCGACCGCCATGATGACGAGGCTTGGGTCGCCCACTACTACGTGCCCTGTATCCGTAGCGTGGGCGATGTCGCTACGGCCGCGGGCCTGATCGCACCCCACACACTCTACGTCGCCGGCACCGAGGCAGCCCAGGAGCTCGCGCCCTATGGCGCCGTATCCGTAGGCAACAGCACCACCGACAAGCAACTGGCGACACTGTTGAAATAAACAGTAATCGCGCCCCCGCAGGGTTCATCTCCATGAGGGAACCTGGCGGGGGCGTTTTTTTGCGCTGCCCCCAACGCCACCAGTTGGACAAGACAGCATCAAGTGGCACGTGAGGCATCTTTGGGAAACGGAGATTGAAAAAAAGGATTCCGGATCGTGCCGCGCGATCTTCGCCCGACGAGTTTCAACGAGTTGGGTGAAGTTCGTGCGCGTGGAGCAAACGTAACGTTTGAACGACAAGCGATCGCTCAGGGCGAGCGTCGGAGCTATCACTACCGTTAACTCACGGTGTGAGACGAACCTGACGCACGAACCGGGGTTCCGGAGCGCGCGGCACAACCAGATTCCTCTCCCTCGAATTGACCGAGATTCGATGAGATTAACCCACTTCACACCCCGTGCGTGGTTACCGCCCGCCCTATGTAGTAGAATCCCCCCATGACCACCTTCAACGACACCTTCATTCATATCACCGATCTTCATTTCTGGGAAATCGTGCGCAACCCGGCCATGCTGTGGAACAAACGCTTCCTCGGTAACATCAACGTCATCTACCGACGTCGCCACGAGTTTCACATGGAAATGGCCCTGCCCTACGGCGAACACCTCGCTGCCCTCGGGATCAAGGACCTCGTCATTGGGGGCGACTTCACTTCCACCGCCACCCCCAACGAATTTCGGCGAGGCCGGGCCTTCACCGATTCGCTGGCCGATGCGGGGTTCAACGTCCATCTCCTCCCGGGCAATCACGATGTCTATACCTTTGAGTTTCTCGGCACACAGCGTTTCAAACAGCATTTGGGCACCTATATACCCACGGGCGGCTACCCGGGCCTCCAGACCCTGCCCGGTGGTACGCCCCTCATTCTGGTGCCCACGGTTTGTCCCAACTGGATTTCATCTGCCGGGCGTATCAGCGATGCAGAAATCGATGCCACCCGAACCCTTATCGAATCGGCCCCGGAGGGCCCCATCGTCGTAGCGGGCCACTACCCCATCCTCCATGAAACAAAGGGGTACAAGAGTGCCAGGTCCCGCCAGCTCCGCAACGCCGAGGCCTTTCGGGCCATGCTCGGCGTAACGGGGAGGCAGATACTCTACGTCGCCGGCCACGTCCACCGTTTCAGCTATACGCAGGATGACCGGTATCCCAACCTCCAGCACCTGACTACCGGTGCCTTCTTCCTCCAGCGGCGGGGCAGCGCCTGCCGGGGTGCCTTCAGCATCGTGCGCATCGGAGAATCCGGCTTTGAGGTGGAGTGGCACGAACATTACGATAGCTGGAAGGGGAATCGGGCCGCACTGGATACAGCCCATGACGCCCACCCGGACGCGGTGGTAAACACACCATGAGGCCGAAAAGTCGTCCCGACCGCTTGCACGCCCCCTGCAACCGGTGCTAGCATAAAATCGTGAGTCCCAAAGCACCCAAAAAGCCCGATCTCCCCAAGCCGAGGAAACTTTTCCCCGCCATGGGACCCCGGTGGCTTAAGGTAGAGCCCCTTCGGCTGGCCATGCTCGGTGGGGTGTTTTTTGGTACGCTCGCAATGGTATTCTACTTCATTCGTCAATTGTTGGGAGCCCCCATGGAGCCCGAGGCCATGTTATTGGGGGTGGCCCGCACCTTTCTGGTCAGTTATGCCGGAACGGGGTTCTTTGTCTGGTACATTTTACGTGTCGCCGATGATCAATTGTCGGCCCCCGCCGCGAAGAACGCCGGTCTCTCCGAAACGGAGACGATGGAAGAGGAAGAAGAAATTCAGGAATGGGAAACCACTGGGCCACCGCCCGAAGAACCCGAGGAGCCTTCATGAAATACCCTAGTATCGCCTTGATGGTGGCTGTCGCTGCCCTCATGACCGTATCTACTGTCCACGCCCAGGCACCGGACCTCGAAAAAATGGATGCCGTGCAACGTGCTCTGCCGGACGGTCCGGTCGCCCTCGTCGATGGCAAGCCCGTCTCCAAAGACGATTTTCTCTTTCTTTACAAGAGCAAACTGGCCCGTATGCATCTTGCATCCGGCGGTAAAAAACTGGGCAAGAACGTACGCATCAAGGCGGGCATCGGTACGCTCGCAGAGCTTGTTCAGCGGGAAATCCTGAGCCAACTTGGCAACCGCCGCAAATTGACCGTAACCCAGAAAGAAGTGCAGGCGGCCTATGATACGCAGCTGCAAATTCTGATTGGGGAGTTCACCACCGAAGACAATACACCCACGGAAAAAGATATCCTCGAGCGCTCTGGCCAGACCCGGGAAGGGGCCATCGAGGACATGCACAAGGCGCTGTTGGTCGAAAAGGCCAGTAAGGCCCTGGCCGATGACAAGGGAGTAACCCTGACTGACAAGGAGGCCCGTGAGTTCTATGACAAGAACAAGGCACGCTTCCAGCGCCCTGGCATGTTGCACCTGAAGCAAATATTTGTGCGGGCGGAAAGTGACAAGAAAAAGACGGCCGACGACAGCTGGGAGGCAGCCGAAAAGGCTATCAAAAAGGCCCAGGCCCGATTCCTGGTTGGCGAGAGCTTTGACGCCATTGCCAGATCCATGTCCGACGGGCAGGATGCTGAGCAGGGCGGCGATATGGGCATGCGCCCGACCCAGACGATCCCCCCCATCTACGTTGAAAAGGCCGGCACGATGGAAATTGGTGCAACGAGCGAGCCCTTCAAGAGTGACCAGGGCTGGCACATCCTCCGCCTTGTGGGACGGGAAGGTGCCGCCGATGTCCCCTTTGAAGAAGCCCGCGAATGGATTAAAGAGCGCCTCATGCAGGTGAAGGTCGCCGCCGCGGTGGAAGAATACACCCAGCCCATTATTGAAGATGTGACACGGGTTCAGATTTTCCTCCAGCTTCGGCCCGTGGAAGAAACCCCCGCCGAATAGCGCGAAACCGGAAATTGCTCCGGGCCCGCCCGACGCCTGGTTCGTCTGGCGGGCCTTTATTTATTGACGTGCCCCAACTGTTAAGGATGCCGCCCCCATGTCGCTCCTCCTCACCTGCGCCGCCCTGGTCGCCAGCGCCACTGGCGACTACGCCTGGCCCCTCAGCCTCGACCCCCAACTCACGTCGAGCTTCGCCGAATACCGCACAGGCCGTTTCCACGCTGGCATCGACTTACGTACTGCGGGCGTCGGCCGAGACGTTTATGCCGCCGATGACGGCTACGTGAGCCGGGTGCGCTGCTCGCCCTATGGCTATGGCAAGGCGGTCTACCTCCAGCTCAACGACGGCAACGTGGCCATCTACGCCCACCTTTCCGACTACTACCCGGAGCTCACGGAATACGTCAATCGCGAACAACGCCGAACGAAACGTTACTCCGTCGATCTCTATCTCAAGCCCTCGCAATTTCAGGTAACCAAGGGGCAACTCATTGCAAAGAGTGGTCAGACCGGCATCGGCGCACCCCACCTTCACTTTGAAATGCGTGATGCAGCCCACGAGCCGGTCAATCCCCGACTCCTCGGCTATGACTGGCCCGACAATGTCGCCCCGAAAATAAAAGAAGTACTGATTGCCCCCCAGGGCATGGAAGGTCGGGTGGAAGGCGACGTGCTCCCCGTGGCCCTCCCCGTTATTCGCGACGAATCGGGACACCTACGCACGAAACCCGTCCACGCCGTCGGCAAGATTGGTGTCGGTGCCGACGTGGTGGACCCCGGCAGTGGGGGCTACAATCTGGGCGTTCATCAACTCCGACTGTTGCAGAACGGCACCGAAGTTTTCCGCATGCAGCATGACCGGCTAAGCTACACCAATCACCGCAATGGCGTGGTTTCCTACCACCCCCACATGCACCACGAAGGGCGCTTCCTCCTAACATGGCGCTGGCCGGGAAACCAATGCCACAGTTACCGCCAGTTCCCCGGCGATGGCTGGGCAACGGTCGGCCCTGAAACCCGTGAACTTGTGGTAGAAGCCGTCGACTTCTATGGCAATGCCACTCAGGTGACCATTCCCATCGTGGCCGATATTCCCACGCCCAATCCGCCCGCACAGGGTCGTCCGGTAGACCTTCGGCTTATTGGCCCCGAGCTCCTGGTCACCGCCCAGTATGGCAATGCCCCCGCTACCGCTCCATTGCTCCAAATCAACGGCCGTGGCGATCTGCCGTTCAATGCCGTCAACAACACCACCTACCGCACGACCTTCCGGCCGACAACCTCGGGACGCTACACGCTATCGGTCAATCACAGCGAACAACCGGACTACCAACGCGATGTCGCTGTTTTCGTTCAGGGCCAGCCCACCCAGACCATCGCGCTGGACGACGTCCAGATTACCGCCGGACCAGATTCACCCTATGGTACCCTGTTTCTCCGGGCCTGGCAGGTCGATTCCCCGCCCTCCCATGGTATGCCCGCACGGAGCAACGCCTATAAGGTATGGCCGGGTGATGCGCCTGTTTTCGACCCGATTACCATCTCCATCCCCCTGTCACCCGGGGTGGCCCAGCAACGCAACATCCACATTTACCGCCACCGGGGTTCCTACTGGTCCCGGGAAGACACCACTTTCAAGGGGGGGCGCGCCAAAGTAACGACCCGGACGCCTGGCGTATACATGGCCATGGAAGACACGGTCGCACCCCGCATCAGCGACATCACCCCCTCCGAGGGCTATCAGGCCCAATCGGAGCGGCCCATCCTCCGGGCCAGCGTCTCGGACAACGGCAGTGGCGTCGTGGGCTATCAGATCACCTGTGGTGATCGGTGGCTAATCGCTGCCTATGACCCCGAGCGTAATCAGATCGCGTGGGAACGGGACGAAGACCTGCCGCCAGGCCCCCAGACCATCTCTTTCATTGTGACCGATGAAGCGGGGAACACTGAGGTGGTCCAGCGCAATATCGTGATCCCCAATTAGGGGGAGAGAAGACACGTCAGGGACTGCAGGGACGCCAGCGGGGGTGGTGGTGCAAGGGGCAACTACGTGAGCCTCATCTGATCTCAAAAAACTCCCCTCCTCGGAGGGGGCCTTCCAAAAAACATATATAGATAAATATAACTGGTATTTGATTTGTTTTTATGGTAAAAGAGACCTCGGAATGAACAGGAGGTTTCGTTTTGGCTCGCTATGTTGCCGATC
>Ga0070726_10004279_pt1 | contig 11496 bp, 13 predicted proteins | sample tdAd471_FD_67275 | JGI IMG/M metagenome (GOLD analysis project Ga0070726, IMG submission 67275) | Marine sediment microbial communities from the Atlantic coast under amendment with organic carbon and nitrate - tdAd47.1 | ecosystem: Environmental > Aquatic > Marine > Coastal > Sediment | place...
TAGTGTGCGGATCTTTTTCCTCGTGGTCGGCTTACGTCCTCGTCGCTCCGCTGCGAGGCACATGAGTGCCTCTCACTACGCTCCTGCGGGCGCGCTCGACCACGAGAAAAAATCTCTCGCACACTTAGTTTCCGGCGATGTAATCAGCCTTCGCCGAGGAGCTTGCTCATCGACGCTTCGTCGACCGGCGTGAATGAGTACGACTCCATCTCCTTGGATGTCACCCACGCGTACTCTTTGACCGCGCGGCAACGCAGCTGATCGCTGAGCAGCGTGCACTCGTAGAGATGCAAGTCGACGGCGTACTTCTCGTACGGATGGTTCACGAACGAAATCAGCTGTCCCACTTCGACGTTCGCGCCGAGGCGTTCTCCCACCTCGCGTGCCAAGGCGGCTTCATCGCTTTCGCCTTCTTCGACGCGCCCGCCTGGAAAATCCCACAGCAGCGGCAGCACGGCGTTCTCGCGACGCTGGGTGATCAGATATCGACCGTCCCGCTCGACCAGGGCAGCTACCACACGAATGGTCTTCATCTCCGGGGACACAGTGCGGGATATAGCATCCCAACCCCGGGGTGTTTACATCGGGTAGTGGTGAACGACCTCGCGAGGCGGCCGCTCGACGTTCAGCACCGGGCTCGTGATGAGGTCCCGGCCCGCAGCGATGAAGAAGAGCGACTCGCCGACAGTGGGGAGCCCTTCCGAAGCGCTGATGGCGCCGTTGTCGTGGAACTTGAGGCCTCCCGACACGGTGCTGCGCAGCGCGAGGTGCCCGCTGAGCCACTCACCGCTCCGACGATCGCGGACGCCCACGCACACGTTCCGGCGCACGTGGTATTCACTGTTACGAGTCACGAAGATGCGATGAATTCGGCGTTCTTTGCCCAAATAGCCCATCAATAACCTCCCCGGGCGCTACCATAGGATTCAAAGTCACCTTACATGTGGGACAAAGTAGGACCAAAAAACTGGCGGAGGCCACTCCTTCTCCAGCCGGATAACTTCACTCCGCCGGCTCGAACCCCCTGGGGAGGCCGCCGAATCGCCGACGGGCTGAAGGCGGACCCGCGCCTCGGGGTTCGTGGCCCGGTGGGAGAAGCCTGGGAGCTCTCCGTAGAGCCCGACTTTCCGAGCCGACTCGTCGACGGGCCGACACTCGACGAGGTGTTGCGCGCCGACCCGGCCCTCCTCGGGGCGGAGGCGGCACTCGGATCAACCGCGTTGCTCGTGAAGTTGCTCGACGCCGCCGATGATCTCTCGATCCAGATTCATCCTGGCGACGCTGACCCACATCTCGCCCCGGACCAAGGCGGCAAACCGGAAGCCTGGTACATCATCCAAGCAGAGCCCGGTGCAGGTTTGTACCTCGGCTTTCGTGAAGGTGTCTCGCGACGAGACGTCGAGCGGGCAATCGAGGACGAGGCGGAGGTCGATGGGCTGATGTCGTTCGTCCCGGTGTCGCCCGGAGACGTATTCCTCGTCGAGCCAGGAACGCCCCATGCGATCGGCAGGGGAGTCCTGCTACTCGAACTACAACGCGTTTCGCCAGGCAAGCGCGGCATCACGTATCGCTACTGGGACTGGAAACGCAAGTACGATACGGCCGGGCGCCTCGACCCCGGCGGGCAACCTCGTCAACTTCACCGGAAGCGCGCGCTCGATGTCACGCGCTGGGCAGGCCCCCGAGAGGGCGCCCTTCTCGAGCGCGTCTGCTACCGGGCAGGGCCGGCGCCGATCGGCGATTCGGCCAGCCTCGAAGTCCTCGTGGATCGAGCGGGGCCGCTCCGTTCCGAAGTTTTCTTCCTGCGACGTCTGGCCGGCTCCGGAGCCCTCGAGCTCGGTGCCGAGGACCGATTGCGTTCGCTGACTGTCCTCGAAGGACGGGTCACGCTTCACCACGGCGAGACGGTCGTGGACCTGCCTCGCGGCCGAACCGCCGCGTTGCCCGCCTGCCTCGGCCCCCTCCGGATCGAGCTCGGCGTGGCCCACGCGATGCTCTGCACCTTGGCTTGACGCCACGATGCCCGCGTAAGACAGTGCCGCCCCTTGACCGACTCCAATACCATTCCGTCGATCTCGATCGTGATTCCCGTGTACAACGAGGAAGCGATCCTTCGCGCGGCGGTGGTCGACCTCATCGATCGACTCAGCGCGCTGCCCTGGTCATATGAGCTCGTCATCGCGGAAAACGGATCGACCGACCAAACGATCGACATCGCGGGAGAGCTCGCGGAGCGCTTCGACCAACTCGTATATCAGCACACCGACGAGCCGAACTATGGAGAGGCGTTGCGGAAGGGCATTCTGCACGCCAGAGGTGACATCGTCGTTTGCGACGAGATCGACCTTTGCGATACCGACTTCTACGAGCGCGCCCTCGCTTTGCTTCAGGACCCGTCGGTCGATTTCGTTGTCGGCTCGAAAGCCATGGAGGGCGCCATGGACGAGCGGCCCTTCCTTCGGCGGCTCGGCACCTTAGTGATCAACGGCATGCTGAGGGTCGCCCTCGGATTCAAGGGGACCGACACCCACGGACTCAAGGCCTTTCGGCGGGAACCCACCCAGCCAATCGCTCGCGCGTGTCTGGCCGATCGCGATCTTTTCGCGTCCGAGCTCGTCATCCGGGCGGAGCGTGCCGGACTCGGCGTCCTGGAGATCCCGGTTCGGGTCCTCGAGAAGCGGCCTCCGACGATCGGATTGGCAAGACGAGTGCCCAACGTTCTGAAAAACTTGGCTAAACTCTTCATCGCAATCCGGATCAAAGGGTGAGTCTGAGACTGGCAGCGATATCGATCGATTTGGACGAGGTGCCTCGCTATGCGGCGATCCATGGATTGCAAACCCCGCCGGGACAGGCCGCGCATGCGGTGTACGACCGCTGCGTACCGAGGCTCACCGCGTGGCTCGACGACGAATCGATTCGGGCGACCTTCTTTGCAATTGGAGAGGACCTCGAACGCGACGAGAACCGCCGGACCGTCGCGATGCTCCAACAGGCCGGACACGAGATCGGCAACCACTCTTATCATCATCATTACGATCTCACGCGCCGCGCCGCCGGAGACATCGGCGAAGAAGTCGAGCGGGGGGCAGCGGTCATCGAGCAGGTTTGCGGGCGCCGGCCCACCGGTTTTCGCGCACCCGGCTACACCGTGAGCGACGTGCTGTTCAGCGCGCTCGAACGATCGGGCGTCGAGTACGATTCGAGTGTATTTCCGTGCCCGAGCTACTATGCCGCCAAGGCTGCAGCACTAGCAGCGATCAAAGCTCGAGGCCGGAAAAGCGAAAGCATCTTGGACACCCCGGCAGTGCTGCGAGCGCCTAGAGAGCCGTACCGAATCGGCCGCCCGTACTGGCGAAGAGGTGACGGCTTGTTGGAGCTCCCGATCGGCGTGACCCCACTGCAGCTCCCGTACATCGGTACGTCGCTCGTGGTGGGCGGCGAGCGAATCGCGGAAACACTCACCAAGCAGATGCTCGGTAGGGAGCTGATCAATCTCGAGCTTCACGGGTTCGATGCGGCCGACGCGGCCGAGGACGGGCTCGAGGCGCTTGCACGACACCGCGCGGACTTGAGACGAACGGCGAGTAACAAGCTCCGATCCCTCCGCGCCGCGATCCGCGTGATTCGCGAAGCCGGCTACGAGTTGGTCACACTCGAGGAAGCCGCGCGCAGGTTCAGGTCGCAACCCAACCCGTAGACTCCTTGCTTTGGACGGCGCGCACCGCGAGCTCGTCGGCGTGCTCGTTGAGAAGCACGCCTTGATGACCACGGACGTGAAAGAGCTTGGAGTCCGAGTGCAGGTCGAGCGCTTGCCGCACTTTGGCGACTAACTCCTTGTTGGCGCGGACTTTCCAACCCTGGGTGAGTACCCCGATCGAATACTTCGAATCGGTATAGAGGCGCAGCGGTTTAGCGATCTCCTGCGCAAGCTCCACCGCGCGCAGAATCCCCGTGAGCTCCGCGATGTTGTTCGTGGCCTCGCCGATGTACTCGCTGAGCTCCCGCTTTTGATCCCCCCACAGCGCAACCACACCCACACCGGCAGGACCGGGATTCCCACTGCACGCACCGTCGGCATAGACGAGAAGCTCGTCACCCTCAGGCTTGACGGGCGGTTGTGACGCGGCCTCCGAGCCGGATGCGTTCATCGATGACTTGGAGGGCTTTTTGACGGCTTCGCCGGGCCCGCAGAACGAATCCGGCTCGATCTTGGATGAATTCGCGGACGGCTTCAGGTTCGAAGCGCTCGCGAAATAAGCCCTCCCGTCGTTCGGCTTATAGCGGACTTCGACCCTGCCCCCCTTCGACACGAGCTCCCCGCTCTCGTCGCAGCGGGTAAAAACCTCTGCATTGCGCAACCGCATTCGGCGCCACGGCATGCGGCACGCGTTAGCACGAGGACTTGCTCCGTGAAAAGAACTTCCTACCCTCGACCCGTGTCTCGCTCGCTCAAGGTGGCCGTCGTGGTCTCGGTGGCTATGGCCGTCCTGCTCTTCGCAGCTGTGCAACGCGGTCGAACGCTTCGGGCAAGCCGAGCCCTTCATGAGCTGCCCAGCACCGCGCGAGCGCTGCTGCGGATCGATACGCGCGCGCTCGAGCGCACGGCGGCGGCCAAGACGCTCATCGACGCCTTCATACCCGAAGAGGAGCTCAGCGAGATCGAGGCCATCTGCGGTCTCGAACCACTCGACACGCTCAGTGAAGTGACGGTTTGGGTGCGTGGGCCCGACGACCAGCCCTTTCAATCGATCGGTCTGATGCTGCGGGGACGCACCGCAGATTCTGCAACGTTGGCGGAGTGTCACCGTTTGCTGGTGGAAGAACGTGGCGGCTCGATCGTCCGCCTCGAAGGTCCGGCCGGGCCGTTTTTGGCAAGCCGTGATCGCCGGAGCGCGATCGCGGTCCTCGACAACCGCACCATCGTGACCGGCTCGGTCAGAACGGTCGCCGAGGTCATGGAGGTTTGGCGTGGTGCTGCCCCTGCCCTCGTCGAACGGTCTGGCGTCGCGACGCTCTGGCGACAGGTGAGCCCCGGGGCCGGCATCGCCGCGGTTCTCGAACCTCCGGAGCACTGGAAGTCGGCGCTCGGACGCGTGGCAAAGCTCGGCAACGAGGTATCGCCATTGGCCGGCGCACGAACGATCGCGCTGTCTGTCGAGTCCGGCAGCACCAGGACGATCGACCTCTACATCGAGACCACCGATGCCGAGCGGGCCCAGCAGGACGCCGAGCTCATCAGGGCATCGGTCGCATCGCCACCCGCTTCCATCGAGCCTCCCTGGGTGGCTTTGCTGCAATCGGCGCGCGTGTACGTTCGTGAACGCACCATTGTCGTCACGATCGACGTGTCTAGTCTTTCGAGGGCTCGTTAGCGCTGCTCGCGTCGGCGGCGCCCCCGACGAAAAACTCCGACTTGCGGTACCGGTCGTCGATTCGTTGCAGCAGGATCTTGATGACCGCCGCCGCCGGCACCGCGAGAAGCACCCCGGTGAACCCGAGGAGCTCGGCACCGATCAACAACGCGAACAAGACCGCGATCGCCGAGATCCCGACGGTGTCGCCCATGATTTTCGGCGTGATCACAAAGCCCTCCAAGCCCTGAATCAACGCGTGCACGCCGAGCACCCAAAGAATCTGGGTCCAGCCTTGCCAATCGAGAGCGGTCATCAGCAGCGCCGTGGCGAGCGCGAGGGTGCTTCCCACATACGGGATGAACGAAAGCACCCCGGCCATGATCCCGATCGGCAGTGCGAGGGGCACTCCGATCGAGCCGTAGCCCAAGGAATACAGGGTCGCGAGGATGGCCATGACGGTGAACTGACCTCGGAAGAACTGACCAAGGACGGCATCGACCTCGCGAAAGAAGCCGTGCGCCTCCGGCCGATGACGTGGGGGGATCAGCTCTGCTGCTCTGGCAACGAGGGCATCGAAATCGTAAAGCAAATAGAACGCGAAGACCGGCACGATCAGCGATGCGACGATCGCGGCGACTGCCGAAGCCGTTCCGCCGAGGAGCCATTTCGCGACCGCGGTCACAGGAGTGTAGCCCTTGGTGACGACCGACTGAACGTCGAGATGGAGCTCCTCGAAAGCCTCGCCGACGGACTTCGGGACCTTCATCCCGTACTCGGCGAGAAGGGGCTCCCACTCGGTCCGGCTGCGCGCCACGAGCCCAGGCAGTCGCTTCACGAAGCTGGCGATCTCCTCGTAGACCATCGGAAGGATGATCAGGATTGAAAACGCGGCCAGGGCAAAAACGCCCACGAGGAGCACAGCGATGCCCACGGCGCGAGCAAAGGTTCTGCCGCGAAGCAGCCGGCTCGCTTCGATTCGATCGACCAGCGGGTCGAGCATGTAGGCGATGAGGAAGGCAAAAAACACCGGCGCCAACACGCCGCGCAGGGCGTAGAGGAGCCACCCGATCGCGAGCGAGACTCCAAGCCAGAGGACCCAACGGGGTACCTTGTCACGCTCGGACATAGAAGCCTTCTACCACAGGGATCATGCCTGCCGCCTGAAGCAGTTGGGCGCGATGCCGAGCCGGCGGCGGGATGGCTCGGTCGCCTCGATGAAGCGCGTCGTGACCGGGTCGTGGTAGCCGCTCGCGAGCTTCAGCCCAGGATCCCCTTGCCGGTAGAACTCCCCAATGCGGCGCATGCAGATCTCGCGAACGTATTTCCCGACGATGGAAGCCAACGCGACCGGCAGATGGCGCGCGTCCGCATCGACCTCGAAGCGAACCTCGCCGACGTCGTCGACCATGTATCTGCGCTGACCGCGACGGCTGGCGAGTGGCTCGACTCGATGGTCTTCGAAGCGGGAGAGGCGCGAGGCGTAGTCGCGAATGCCGCCGATCATCCCGCAGACGGCCAGCAACGGCGAGCCGTGGCGCACGCGCGCGTACGAGATGAGGTCCTCGAAGAGCTCGAGGTCGACGGCGAGCTTGTTCTGGCCAGCCGCAAGCTTCGTGTTGAGCTCGCCCGCACAAGCGACTCGGCTTTGCACATCCACGACGCGAAGGCTGGAGCGGCCGACGAGCCTATCGAGAAGGGCCCCTCCGTAGGACTCGTCGCCGCCAAAGACCGGCAGCGGGAGATCGACGGTCCAGCATTGGTTTGCGGTGGGGTCATTGGGACAGCATGAGCGCAGGCGCTGACGCGAGCCCGGCGAGACTCGGTCGAGAAGCCCATCCGCCGAGCCCGGGCACCCCGCTCCGCCGCGTTTCAGCAGCGCCAGGGCCACCGACTCGGTGAACCCCATCCTCCCGAATCCCCCGGCTTCCTTGCTGTCGGTGAGCCCCAGGGCTAGCCCCCGCTCGCACAGGGCAGCTCGGGCGTAACGGCGTGTCTCGAGGACCACGGAGGTCGCCACCAGAGGCCCCAACCGCGGCCCGAGACCGTTCTCGTCGACCCCCATCACGAGCATGTTCGCCATGTACCACGGGGGCCGCAGCGCGCACCACAGCGGAGGGCTTGGCCGAATGGCCAAATCACGGTAATATTATGGTATTGTGGTAGCCCGGATACGCGCTGGCTCTGGGGATGAGGATCAAATGGAGAGGGAAACCCCGATCGCCCGCATGGTGCGAGAGGCGATCGAAACGGTCGCTACGCCCGAGGTGCGCGTCCAGATCCTCCATCGCGCGCTGCACATGGGGCGCGAGCACGAGATCCCCGCGACAGGCGAGCGGCTGCACCGCTTCGTAGACAAGTACCTGCGGACCGCCATGGCCTTCTACTTGGGCAATGAAGCGAGTGATGCCGTGATGCAGAACCTGGAGCCGATGCTGACGCTCGCGGACAAGGTCAGCTCTCAGCCTCCGCGCAAGAAGGCACGCGCCGACGAAACGCGGAAGCTTGGTCGCGATCGGCAGCATTCGGGTGTCACACGTACGCGCCCGGTCGACGCATCGGAGACCGACACGTCGAAGTACCCGACAGTACAGCCACAGGGCTGCGCGCTACCGATGGTGTTCGTTGCCACCCGCAATCGCCAACGGTGTGCCGGGATTGCAAAGGAGGTCGGTGATGCAGCCGCGGTCCAGCAAATCGAAGACGTCGTCGCGTTTCTCGACAACCTCAAGGCCACCGCGTCCTTGAGCCCGTTGGTCGTGATCGATTGTGTGGAAGCTTCAGTCCAGCCTTCGACGATTGCAACCTTGGCGCACGAGCTTCCCAGGGGCTCGGCCGTATTGGTTTGGGGAGCGACCGACCAACATCGGGAGCTGACCGACCTAGCGACTGGTGACAAAGGATGGCTGCGCTGCGGCGCGGAGGCGACTCCCGCCGATGTCGCGTCCCTGATCCATATGCTCCTCGGTCAGTAGCCAACGGACCAGATGCGCATCGCTCAACGCGGCGTTTGCGCTGGTGTCTTCCTTGCGGGCGGTGTCGCTCAACCATGGCCAATGCGGGGGTTGCTCCCGGCAGCCAAGGCTTCGTTCTGTTGCGCCGCAGCCGACGCGCAGGTGGAAGTGGTCGTCGTGCGAATCGGCGCGCGTCGGTTGATGAAGAACCCAGGTGGCTCGAACCACCGCTCTCGGCGAGCGCTCGTGCCGTGCGGCGTATCGCAAGAGACGCGCCTTGAGCTCGTTGGAGCAGAAAAGCCACTTCACGCGGGCTCGATCGTCCAAGACCAGGGTGCGCACGAGATGCCAGTTCCGCGCCTCGTCGAAGCGGAAGACGCGGTCGGGCAGCATCGCGAGGCCGAAACCATCGAACTGCAGCCAGCCGTCGCCATGCGCAGCCAGGCCCCCGGCATCTCGCGCGAAGAACAAGAGGTCGGCGTCGCGCCCGGCACGGTGCGTGCGATGCCGAGAATGTGCGCCTCCGTGCGGATTCGACAAATCGCCGACGCGAAGTGGGTAGCCACCTGGAAAAGCGTCAGCTACTTCACGGGCGGCTCGCTCGATAGCCCCGACCAGCGTAGCAGTCCCGTATCGGGTCCCCTCTCGGGGACGCACCCGCCGATAGCCGTTTCCACGATCTGCGAGCCGGACCGGATCATGGAGGTATCCGTCATCCACGGTGCCAACCGAGATCGTCTGCCCCGCCGGCAGGGGCTCGGTCACGCACGAACAGATCGCGATGATTCCGACTGTCGTGAAAAACCTAACCATTCCGAATGTATGATAGCGCAAGGTTCCGCTTGACGTCGCAAAGCGGCCACGTAAGTTTCGCAATTGACCTATGTCCGAGCAGAACGAAGGATTCATGGACCGCCTCAGCGCGCATCTCGACCGCGGCTGGGAGCTGGTCACGCAGGGAGACTTGAGCGGCGCCATGGCGTCGGCCGAGCAAACCCTAGAGCTCGACGGCGATTCACCTGATGCGCACAACCTCATCGGATACATCCACGCCGCGAACGGGAATCTCGACATGGCGCTCGAGCACTACCGCCAGGCCATCGAGCTGGACGAGCACTACCTCGAGGCCATGCTCAACGCGGCCGAGCTCCTGATCCACCCGCTCGGAAGCTTCGCGGAGGCAATTCGGGTGCTCGACCAGGCTCTCGAGAGCTGTCAGACGGCCGACGACATCGCCGATGCCTCCGTCCTGAAGGTCGATGCGCTCCTCCAGCAGGGTGATCGTGCTGCGGCCGCGGAACTGCTGATGGGTCTTCCCGAGGGGCCGTTCGAGAACCAACAGCTCGACTTTCTGATCGGACGGGCCCACTTCGAGCTCGAGCAAATAGACGCGGCGACGACGTTGCTCGAACGCGCGGCTTCGCGTTCCGACGCATCGCCAGACGTGTTGTACTACCTCGGCCTGTTGCGTGATCGGCAGGAGCGCGCCGTGGAAGCATCGCTTGCGTTCCTCAAGACCCGGCATCTCGACGGCCTTCTGCCCCAGCCTCCCTGGTCGCCATCGCACGCCCGCTTCGAGAAAGTGGTGCAGGCCGCGTTACGGGAGCTGCCGGACGAGCTCACGCAGCGGCTCGAGGGAAATCTAATCATGGTGGCCGACCTACCGGGCCTGGAGGTGGTGGCCGAGGGTGTCGACCCGCGTACCCCGCTTCTGCTCGACGAGATGGCGACCACGGCCGGTGGTGACGAGCAGCGACGCCTGTTCGTGTATCAGCGCAACATCGAGCGGCTGATTCGTCACCCGCTCGAGCTCCAAGACGACGTGCGCGAGATTCTTCACCGAGAGCTCGAAGCGCATTTCAAGAGACCAAAGGGCGAGGCCGTCAGCATGAAGTTCTCGCCGCAGCGTCAGGGGTGAAGGTCGGAGGGTGCACCGCCCAACGCAGACCAAACGCGCTTCATGTCCGGTCGGACCGGCGCCTCGAGCTGCATGCGTTTGCCATCGTTACAGCGCTCTCCGGCGAGCGCGCCACCGGACGGGGATGGAAAGCTCACCCGAAGACAGTGAAGCATCACGCGGCGCGCCGTGACGACGCTTCCGTCGGGAAGCACCTTGCGCCGTTCACCTTGGTACTCGTGATCACCGAACAACGGGGCGCCGGCCTTGGCGGCGTGTACGCGAAGCTGATGGGTCCGGCCCGTGGCTGGCATCAGCCGAAGGAGCGTCGCGCTCGGCGTACGCGCTGCCACTTCATATCGGGTCAACGCTTCACGCTCCCCGCGGCCTGGTCCCGCCAAGCGACGCTTGGGGTTCGTCGGATCGATCGAAATCGGCCAGCTCCACTCCCCAGCCGCGAGCGATAGTTGATGAATCGTGATTCCAACGTAGAGGCGCTCGTAGGTCCCGGCTCGCCTCGCCTCCAGCAAGTGCTGATTGGCGTCGCGCGTGAGGGCAAACGTCACCAGACCGCTGACTTGGGAGTCGAGCCGTGACGTCGCGTGGGCTTGAAGGCCGGGAAACCGATCGCGAACCCAGTGAACGAGGCAAGGTTCGGCGGACGTCGGAGCCGTCGTCGGTAGGCCCGGCGGTTTGTGGACGATGAGCAGTCGCTCGTCTCGGTGGATGACCTCGGGTGCGACGTCCTCGGCGTCAGACACCAAGGATCTCCACGGTGCCAGCGTCGCCGTCGAGGCGAACGAGGTCGCCGTCGCGAAGAGACCGAGTGGCATTCGTCACGTTGACCACGGCAGGCACCGCATACTCCCTCAAGATGATCGCGGCGTGAGATAGAGGGCCGCCGAGCTCGGTCACGACACCGGAGGCTGCCAGGAACAACGGAGCCCAGCCGGTGTCCGCTGCTGCGACGACGAGCACCTCGCCAGGCTCGAATGCGGATGCCTGCGATGGATCACGAAGGATCCGTACCTTGCCCTCGGCCACGCCACGACTTGCCGCCAGGCCGCGCAAACGTTTCGACGTCGATGCGATCGTAGGATCGTCGGGAGGGAACCCGACAAACGTGGTGGGTGGCTCAGGCAGTGCCTGGTTTCTTTCGTGCTCCAACCGTCGCCGCTGCACGCGGATCGCAACACGCTCGTTTTCGTCGTAGAGAACGCGGCGAACCTCCGCGAGCGTCAGGAAGAACGCCGCATCAGGACCCGCCTCGGGCTCGCGCGCTTCGATCCGG
>Ga0070726_10004280_pt1 | contig 11495 bp, 8 predicted proteins | sample tdAd471_FD_67275 | JGI IMG/M metagenome (GOLD analysis project Ga0070726, IMG submission 67275) | Marine sediment microbial communities from the Atlantic coast under amendment with organic carbon and nitrate - tdAd47.1 | ecosystem: Environmental > Aquatic > Marine > Coastal > Sediment | place...
GCGACGAGGTCACCCTCGCCTACCTGAGGGCGCACGACGTAGAGCAGTTCCTCACCAAGCCGTTCACCCCGGAGTCCCTCACTCGTGAGGTCGAGTGGGCGATATCGGGCGGGGTGTGAGGGGCGCTACCGTCGAGCCAGCGCGGTCTCGGCGCGAGCGCCTCGCCGCTAGGCTGACGAGGATGCCTGCCCCTCCTTGAGCCCGCCGAGCAGGGCCACCACGTTTCGCCCCAGGTGCTCTGCGTGGTAGCCGCCCTCCTGCACCGCCACCGTGGGTAGCCTCAGCCGACCGATGCGCACCCCGACTTCGCGAAGATCGTCGGTAGTGAGGGCGAAGTGCCCCACCGGATCGAGCCGATAGGTGTCGAGGCCGGCGGACAGCACCAGGTAGTCAGGAGCGAACGAGCGAATGGCGGGCAGCGCATGGTGCTCGAGCAGCTCGAGGTAGCGCTTGCCGTCGCATCCAGCCCCCTCGGTGACGTTGAGCGTCGTGCCGAGGCCGGCGCCCTTGCCAGTCTCGGTCGGGTAGCCGGCGAAGTAGGGGAAGCAGGTGTCGGGATGCTCGTGGATCGACACCACCAACACCCTCGGGTCTCGCTCGAACAGCGACTGGGTGCCGTTTCCGTGGTGCACATCGATGTCGAGGACGGCCACCCGCGCATTGCGGCGTAGCGCACGCACCGCCACCGCCGCGTTGTTGAGGTAGCAGTAGCCCCCGAAGCGGGTGCGGGTCGCGTGGTGGCCGGGGGGCCGAGACAGCGCGTAGGTCAGCGTGCGGCGCTCGGCCTTGAGGGCCCTCGCGGCCGTATACGCACAGGCGGCCGACCAGCGGGCGGCTTCCCACGTGCGGCCGCTGAGCGGTGTGCCGGCGTCGAAGCAGAACGCACCGGAGTGCTGCAGCCGGGTCGGGTCGGCGGCCACCTGATCGCGCTTCGGGAAGACGGTGGGGTAGAAGGTCTCCCCGTCGGGAAGCGCTTCAGCGGTGCGGTACAGCGTCAGCAGGTTGCCGTTGTGCAGCGACTGCAGCACGCCAGGAGGCACCGGGCTCGGTTCTCGCACGGCGTAGGCCGCGTCGCCCTCACGCAGGCTCGCCAGGATGCTCTCCGCCCGCGCCGTGGTCTCGGGATGGTCGATCCGCTCCCCGAAGGCCCACTCGTACCGTGGCTTGAACGCCAGCTGAGCTGGGTGGAAGAACGCGGGCAGGCGCGGGTCGCGAGGAGCCCCCTTCGCCACTCAGGCCTCCCCGGGGCGCGCCGATGCGAGCCGCTCGACCGACCACTGCCACAAGTGGAAGCCCTGCTCGTGGTAGGTCGCGAGCCACCGGTCGTTCCAGGCGCGCACCGCCTCGTCGGTGTCGGCGATGCACTCGAAGCCGTACTTGGTGTAGGCCTTGACGGCCCAGGTGGCCTCGGGATGGCTGATGAGCACCATGCCTCGCTTGCCTCTGGCGACGGCCTGGGCCGCAGCGTGGTCGAGGAGCCGACGACCGATGCGGTTGCCGACGAAGTCTTCGTGCACGTACACGTAGCCCAGGTAGAGCACGTCGCCCGCATCTTGAAGGGTCAGCACCCCGACCACCTCGCCGTCGATCGTGGCCGACCAGAACTCGCGCTGCTCGAAGTTCTCCCGAGCCCATGACAGGTCGACGGCGTGCTGCGTAGCGAGGTCGTCGGGATCCGTGAACGGCCGATACCAGTCCACCGTGCTCTGCAGGATCTCCACCACTGCGGGCAGGTCGGGCTCGATCGTGGGGCGAAGGCGAAGGCTGGCGGTGAGCGACGCGTTCATGGGGGCTCCTTCCGTTGCTGTCGAATAGTTCGGATTCGAACTAATTGGGACAGACGGAAATCGCCAACCCACCGCTAGCCACGCCTACGGCTGTCGCGCTACAAGGCGCCGTGTCCCCCAACTCCTCCCACACCCTCGGGCTCACGGTGTTGCGATCCATCCGGCGGATCCTGCGCCAGGTGTCGCGCTACTCCCGCCGCGTGGGCCGCGACACGGGGCTGGGGGTTCCCGCCCTGCTGTGCCTCACCGCCATCGCCGAGGCGCCCGCCGGGTCTGACGTGACGGTAGCCTACGTCGCCGATGCCGTGCAGCTGTCGAGGTCCACCACCTCCACGCTGGTCGACAAGTTGGTGAAGCAGGGGCTCGTCACCCGAGCGCGCAGCGAACACGATCGTCGTCGGGTCAACCTCGGCCTCACCGCGGTGGGCGTCGAGCGCATGGCCAGCAGCCCGGTACCTCTCGAGGAGCGCTTCCTGCAGCGCCTGTCCGCCCTCCCGCCCGACGAGCAGGCCGAGATCGAGCGCGTGCTGGCTCGCCTCGTCGAGCTGATGGGCGCCGACGATCTCGACGCGTCTCCCGTTCTCGTGTCGGAAGCCGACCTGTCGTAGCCCAAGGCTGGCGTTGCACTAGGCGACACGAGCGCTCAAGAAAGCCGAGCGCCCCACCGATTTAGCCGCTACAGTACTGCTCTCGACGGGGCCACACATGTCCGAACGCCACGATCTGCTGCTCATGGAACGCCGCCTGCTGCGTGCGCTGGGCATCCGCCCCGCCGTGCTCACCCTCGCGGTCGCGTGCGGAGGCACTGGCGCCGTCGACGCCCCCGTCCACAGCCAGGATGGGGCCGCGCTGGAGCGTCTCGCGGGTCAGCGTGCGCTGCCCGTCGGCGGCACCACGGGCGTCCCCTCGGCACCCCGCGTGGTCGAAGGCCAGGGCTTCCTGCAGGGGCTCGACGTGCGAGAGGGCGCGCCCGATCGCGCCGACGCGGGCCGCAACCACGATCTGCACCTGCGCGACACCTTCCAGGTCGCCCTTCCTCAGGCGTGGCCGGCCGACCACGTCACCGAGCTGCAGCTGCGCCGAGCCCCCCGCGACGTTCCCTTCGACGTGCAGGTCATGACCCGCGCCGACGAGGCTGCCGAGCCGATCGAGGCCACGGTGGTGTCGGGCTACACCAACCTCGACGGCGAGGGAAGCCTCCGCATCTACCTCCCCGCCGACGCGGGTCCGCTGGGAACCGTCGTGGTCACCGTCTACCGTGAGCACGGCGACGACCTCGTGTTCACCCACGACATCGACGTCACCGCCACCCCCACCCAGGCACTGACCGCGCCGATGCTGCACCCACAGCTCGACGCCGACACCCTCGCGATGGGCCGGGCCTACCGCGCATGCGCCCCCGATGAGGGCGCCGAGTGCCCGCTTCCCCAAGACTTCCATGCGTGGGAAGCGCAGCAGCTCGCTGCCTATGCCCTCGACCAGCCCCTCGACCCCGAGGTGCTCACGATGGCCTGTGGCCTCGACAGCTGGGTCGAGGCCGAAGAAGGCTTCGAGGGCTCCTGCTGCTACGTCGTCAGCATCGGGCTGCAGGCCGAAGCACCCTTCCCCACCTGTGCCCGCCCCGACAACGACAACGGCAACAACAACGGCGGCGGCGGTGGCGGCGGCTACTGGTACGAAGGCCGTCCCTTCGAGGTCGAGGCCGGTCGGCACAGCGCGTCGGTCGACCCGCACCGGCCCTGGCCGTCCCCCGACCGCGGGCTCACCCCCCCGGCCGACCCGGCTCTGCGGGCCCAGGTCGCCCACGCGTGGCAGCAGACGGCCCTGGCCGAGCACGCCAGCATCGCTAGCTTCAGCCGCTTCCAGCTCGAGCTGCTGTCCCTCGGCGCCCCCGCCGAGCTCCTCGCCCGCAGCGCCGCCGCCATCGCCGACGAGCTGCGCCATGCCGAGCATGCGTTCGCTGTCGCCTCCGCGCTGGGCGGCGAGGCCGTGGGCCCGAGCGCCCTCCCCATCGAGGGCGCCCTGGCGCGGTCCCACGACATCGTAGCGGTGCTCACGGGTGCCATCGTCGAGGGCTGCATCAACGAGACCATCGCCGCCGTCGCCGTGCAGCGCGCCGCCGACCAGGTCGACGACGCCACCCTCGCCGACGACCTCCGCAGCGTCGCCGACGACGAGGCTCGCCACGCCGAGCTGTCGTGGGCCTTCGTTCGCTGGCTGCTCGCGGAGCGGCCCGAGCTGGTGCCTGTGGCGCAGGAGGCCTTCGCGTCGTTCGAACTCGGCGAGGCCCCCGAGGGCGACGACGACCCACGGCTGGCCGCCTACGGCGTGATGGGGCCCGTCGCCCAGCATGCCCTGGGGCTCGAGGTGTTGCAGGGCGTCGTGCGCCCCTGTGCCGCGGCGTTGTTCGCGGCGTGCTGATCGCGCTGCTGCTGGTTGCCTGCGCGCCGGAGCCGGAGGAGGCGTCCCCCCCCACTGCCCCGGCCGACACGCCTCCCGTCACCGAGCCCGTCACCCACCCCGACCCGACGCTGCCCATCCTCACGCTGCCCACGGCCGACACCGGCGCGAGCACGGGCAGAGCCACCGGCGACACGGGCACGCCCCTCACAGGGTCCACGGGCGACACCGCCGAGCCCGAGCCAGGGCCCCAACCTGGGGATGAGCTGTTCGCCGACGAAGCCACCAAGCGCTTCGTGCTGGGCCTCGACGACACCGCCCGCGACATCCTCCGCGCTACGCCCGACGTGTGGGTGCCCGCCTCGCTCACCGTGGGGTCCGACAGCTTCGCGCTGGTGGGCGTGCGGCTGAAGGGCAACGGCTCGTTCCAGCCCTTCGACGACAAGCCCAGCTGGAAGGTCGACCTCGACCACTACGTCGAGGGGCAGGAGATCGACGGCCTCGACGACCTCGTGCTCGACAACATGAGCCTCGACGCCACCTGGATGCGCGCCCACCTCGCCAACGAGCTGTACTCCGAGCTCGGGGTGCCCGCGCCACGGAGCAGCTGGGTCACCGTGGTGGAGGGCGACCGGGAGATGGTGGTGTTGCTGTCGGAAGACAAAGACGGCCGCTTCCTCAACCGCTGGTACGAAGACGGCGACGGGCCGCTGTACGAGCTGTTCGACGTAGACATCACCACCGACCAGGTGCCCTACCTCGATCACGACGGCGGGCCGGCCGACCTGTCCGCCTTCTTCGAGCTGGCGGCCCTCCTCGACCAACCCGACATGCGCCTGTCGGCCGACGCCGGCCACGTGCTCGATGTGGAGCAGTTCGCTCACTACCTGGCCATCAGCAGCGTCGTGGGCCAGTTCGACGCCTACCCCTACAGCGTGCCGGGCGACGATGTGTATCTGTACGTCGACCCCACCGACGGCCGGATCGACATCCTCCCCCACGGTGTCGACGAGACCTTCACCGACCGCTACCGCCCGGTCGACTTCACCGTCGGGCGGCTGGGCACGGCCTGCATCGCCGACCCCGTGTGCGAGCAGTGGTGGGCGGAGGGCCTGTGGGCCACCCTCGACCACGTGCAGGCCGAGGTGCTGCCTCGCCTGCGTGCCGACCACGCACGGCTCGTCGATGCCTACGGCGTAGAAGACTGCACGGCCGGCATCGACAGCGTGCAGGCCGAATACGACCTCAGCGGGGCCGTCAGCGACGCCGCCCTGCTCGCCATCCAGGACGGGCTGAGTCCCACCTGCAGCACCGTCGCCCACGTCGCCGCCTTCGTCATCGACCGCCGCACGCAGCTCGAGGGCATGCCGGGCGTACCGCCGCCCTGATCTGGGTTCAGCCGATCGCCGAACCCCCAGCTATAGTGACCGTCTGATCCGGAGTACTCCATGAGCCGCCCCTCCCCCGACCTCGCCCGCCTTCGCCATCGCGTGATGCTCGCCGTCGGACTGCCTCCGCTGGTGCTGTCGGTGGCCGTGGGGTGCGCCACGGGCGACAAGGCCGACTTCGACGCGGTCGACTCCGAGCGGGCCACCACCTCGCCCACCTCTCTCACCTCCGAGGGAAGCACCCCTCGCCCCGCGGCGCGGGTCCTCGGTGACATCGATCAGCGCGGCACCTTCGGGGTGCGGCTCTCCGGCGATCGGCTGATCTACGACTACGTCAACACCGTCGGCATCCGCAACGCACCGCGCGACGCCCACGTCGAGATCTACCTCGACGAGGTGGCGCCCCAGCAGCTGATGGCAGAGGGCTTCACCCATCTCGACGGCGGCGCGCAGCTGTCGTTCCTCGTGCCCGCCGACCTCGATGTCGCCGCCGAGCCCTTGCTGATCGTGCACGTCACCAACGAGGCCGGCCACACCGTGCGGCAGCGGCTGCCCGTCGAGATGGTCGTTCCGATCACCGACTACCCGCACCTCGAGGTCCTCCACCCCGATCTGCCGGTCGAGGCGCTGGTGATGGGCGCCGACTACCGCGCCTGCTCGCCGCAGCTCGAGGAAGCCTGCGTGGACGTGGTCGACTTCCACGACTGGGAGGCTCGCCAGCTGGTGGCCTACGCCCTCGACCAGTCGCTTCCCCCCGAGATGACGGCGGAGGCCTGCCTGGAAGACGACGCGTCGGTCGGCGACTGCTGCTACGTCGTCAACGTCGGCTTCAAGGGGCAGGTGCCGCAGGCCCACTGCGAAGACCCCACGGATCCCTGGGCCGACTACACCTACGACTACACCTACTCCTACAGCGACGGTCGCCCCTTCACGACCGCCGAGGGGTCGAGGCAGGCCGACACGGTCGCGCAGGCGACCGACTGGGCGGAGGCCGCAGCGCTCACGCCCCCAGCCGACCCCGCCCTGCGCGCCGCCGTCGTCGACGCCTGGACGGCCACGGCTCAGGGCGAGCACGCGAGCATCGCCAGCTTCAGCCGGTTCCAGCTCGAGCTGCTCGCCCTCGGCGCCCCTGCCGAGCTGCTGGGCCGTGCCGCCGAGGCCATCGCCGACGAGGTGCGCCATGCGCAGCTCGCCTTCCGGGTGGCATCGGCGATGGCCGGTGCGCCGGTGTCGCCGGCAGGGCTGTCCCTCGAGGGAGCGCTGGCGAGGTCCACCGACGAAGAAGCGGTGCTCGTGGGCGCCATCGTGGAAGGCTGCATCAACGAGACCATCGCGTCGCTGGGCGTGCAGCGTGCCGCCGCCGCCACCGACGACGCCACCCTCGCCCGCGCCCTCACCGAGGTCGCCGACGACGAGGGCCGCCACGCCGAGCTGTCGTGGGCCTTCGTGCGATGGATGCTCGCCGAGCGGCCCCACCTCGTGCCGGTGGCCCGTGAGGCCTTCGAGGGCTTCACCCTCGGTCCCGCACCCCACACGACCGACGACCCCCGCCTGGCTGCCTACGGCGTCATGGGCCCCGCGGCGCAGCACCGCGTCGCGACCGAGGTGCTCGAGCGCGTCGTTCGCCCCGCTGCCGAGGCCCTGCTCGCCGCGTGCTGATCGCGGCGCTGTTGCTGGCCTGCCAGCCAGGCACCGCCTCCCTCGGGAAGGTCGGGGCCGGCCACGGCACGCCTGCACCCCACGACACGCCGACGCTGCCCCAGCTCACCGCTACGTCCTCCGACAGCCCGGAGACGGGCACGTGGCTCTTCCAGGAGCAGGCTGCTCGCCGGGTGTTCCTCGACCTGAGCGACGACGCGAGGCAGCGCCTGCGTGACGAGCCCCGGGAGTGGGTGCCCGCGGCCTTCACTGTAGGCGACGTTCACTTCGATCTCGTCGGCGTGCGCCTCAAGGGCAATGGCTCGTTCCAGCCCCTCGACGACAAGCCCAGCTGGAAGATCGATCTCGACCACTACGTGCCCGGGCAGGAGGTCGACGGCATCGACGATCTGGTGCTCGACAACATGAGCCTCGACCCCACCTGGCTGCGGGCCCGCATCGCCTACCAGTTCTACGAGACGATGGGCCTGCCTGCCCCTCGCACCACCTGGGTCACCCTCGACGAAGAGGGCCGGGTGATGCGGATGCTGCTGTCGGAAGACAAAGACAAGCGCTTCCTCAGCCGCTTCTACGACGACCCCGACGGCTCGCTGTACGAGCTGTTCGACGCCGACCTCACCCCCGAGCTCGTGCCCTACCTCGACCACGACGGTGGCCCCGACGACCTCCGCCCCTTCCTCGAGCTCGCCGAGATCCTCGACGACCCTACGAGCCGGCTCAGCCACGACGCCGGCCACCTCCTCGATGTCGAGCAGTTCGCTCGCTACTTCGCGGTCAGCGGCGTCATCGGGCAGTTCGACGCCTACCCCTACAGCATCCCCGGCGACGACATCTACTGGTACGTCGACCCCGCCGACGGCCGCATCGACACCCTCCCCCACGGCGTCGACGAGACGATGGAAGACCCCCTCCGCCCGGTCGACTACACCGTCGGCGTGCTGGGCGAGGCTTGCCTGCACGACCCGGTGTGCGAGCAGTGGTGGGCCGACGCCACCTGGGAAGCCCTCGATGAGCTCGAGGGCGGGCGATGGCTGCAGAAGGTCCGAGATGAGCACGCCTACCTCGTCGATCAGTATGACGTGGTCGCCTGCGACCAGGCCCTCCGCGCAGACCCCCTCTTCGAGTACACCGGCTACTACGACTACCTCATCGACTACTACCTAGAGCTCTACGGCCAGACGTTTTCAGAGGTGATCTGGGGCGACTGCGCCTCGCACTACGACATGGCTTGGTTCCTCGACAGCCGCCGCGAGGCCCTCGAGAGCATGCCGGGCCTGCCTCGCTGAGCCCGCTACTCGGCGTAGGCCAGCCCCAGTCGATGCCGCTTCAGCAGGGTGCGGTTGCCCGGATCGACCTCGACGGTGAGCCCGCGGCGGAACGTCGCCTCGAGCTCGGCGTAGCCCTCGCCGTGTACGACCTCCACCACCGACACCACCTGCCGGCCCCCTGGCTCGGTGAACACCACCGGCACATCGAACACGCCGAAGGGCACGTCGCTGGTCACCCGGATCTCAGCGACCGTGGGGTGGACCTCGACCTCGACATCGACCGACGGGAGGATGCCCTGGCGCACCCAGAAGTCGAAGAAGTCGCCGAGCTCCTCCCCTGACGCCACCTCGAAGGCCGCCTGCAGCTGCTCGTTGGTGATGCCCTGCCGAGGATGCGCCCGCAGCAGCCCCTCCAGCCCCCGGAAGAAGGCCTCGTTGCCGATGCGTGGGCGCAGCATCTGCTGCATCAGGTAGGGACCGTACTCGTAGTAGGCGGAGCCGCCGAGCCCCTCCTGGTAGGCCTCCGCCAGGCTGAGGGAGAAGCGGGGGTCGCCCAGCCGCGCATCGTCGCCCTCGATCCACTTCCGCGTGTCTTCGTGGCGCTCGACGCAGGGCTCGGCCTTGTCGTGCACCTTGGCCAGGAACATGCACGCGAAGACCTCGGCGAAGGTCTCGATCATCCAGCGGTCTTCGAGCGTGGCCGGCTGCGCTTGCTGGCCCCACCACTGGTGGGCGATCTCGTGGCCGAACAGGCGCCATCCGAAGCCTTCGCCATCCATCGTGCGATCGACGATCCGCATCGTCTGAGCCATCTGCATAGCATGGGGCGCGACCCAGATGGTGTGGGACCACGCCGACGGCGCCTCCACGACGTGGTACTCCGGCAGCCCATACGGCGGCAGGTAGCCCTCGTAGTAGGCGATCGCGGCCCGCGCCTGTGCCGCCAGGCCCGCGAGTCGCTTCTTGTCGCCCTGGAGCAGCGAGACCCGCACGGCAGGCATGCCCTTCTTCGCCTTGTCGGCATGGGTGCGGTAGCGACCGACGACGACGTTGGGGTAGCGGGCCTGCTGCACGCCGTGCACCCGCGTCATGCGCCAGCCCCCCTCCAGCGTCGGCTCCTCCATCGGCCCCGACACCGCAACCGACAGCGAGCTGTCTTCCGGCAGGCCCACCGCCACGTCGTAGGCGTAGGGCTCGCCGGTGCCGCCCTGCACGGCAGCGAGGAAGCGCTGCATGCCCGACGTCACCCCGTCGCTCTGCATGCCGATGTTGTCGACCTCGGTGAGGTGCGCCAGCGGCCACACGTCGGTCCACTGCAGGTCGACCACCACCTCTTCGCCGGCGCGTATGGCCTCGGGGAAGACCAGCCGCACGCGGTGCGCGGTGACCCGGACCTCCTCTTCCTCATCGTCGTCGTCGTCGGGCCCGAAGGGCTTCTTCTTGGGCTTGGGCTGTGGCCGCGGCTTGTCGACCACCGTCGCGATGGCGTCACCCTCGCGCCCGACCTGCTCGGGCCGGGCGAGGGGGGTGCCGTCGACCAGCGACGCCTTCACCCACACGAAGCTGTCGGGCTCGGCCTCCACCCGAGGCACCTCGAGGTCGACGAACCACACGTCGCGCTCGGCGCGCAGGGTGACCCGGTTGGTGAGCTCCACCGGCAGCACCAAGCCGTTGCGCTGGTGGGCGGCCAGCACCCGCGCCTGCACGTGGGCCACGGCCATGGGCAGGCTCCGGGCCGGAGGCGAGGTGGGATCGCCCGCCACCCTCGGCGGCATGGGGACTCCACTCACGTGGGCCCAGCGCGGCGCGCCTCCCGGCGTCACCCCGGCCGTCACGACCTGGCTCTCCCAGCTCGTCGACAGGTGCCCTCGGTCGATCCAGGCCAGCCAGCGGTCGGCTGCCGCAGGGACCGTCGCGATCCGGTGGTAGCGGTCGGCCGTGAGCAGGTCGATCAGCCAGAAGGGCTCCAGCACCGCCCCCTCCCCCATGGCCACCCGCTCCACGGCGATGCGCTCCCCCACGTCGACGCCCAGATCGTCCCACAGCTGCAGGCGCTGCTCGAGCAGCTGCCGGGCGCGGGACAGGTCGCCTGGGAGGTCCCACACGATCACCTCGTAGGGGTCGGTGGTCTCGGGCCCCAGGAACAGCGCGTCGAGAGCAGGGTCAGCCGACAACCACAGACCTTCCTCCAGGGAGGTGGCGAAGGGCTCGACCCCGAAGGCCACCTTGCGCAGGTCGCTGGCTTCCTTGCCTCCGTAGAGGACCTGGCGGTTGGCGAACTCCATCGCGTCAGCTTCGTGCGGCAGCTCCACGGCCAGGGTGCCTTCGCCTCGCACCCACACGAAGCCCACCAGCTCTCGGTCACCGCGATCGTCAGGGCCGGGCAGGGTCGCATCCGGGTCGCCCTGCCGCAGCTTGCGCAGCAGCGCGCCCGCCTCCCGCTCCCAGGCCCCGGCGTAGTGCCCCGAGAACACCGGCACCATCACCCCGTCGGTGAGGGTGACCTCGATCACGCCCTGCTTCAGCCGGATCGGCTGGTCGACAGGCCGCGCCAGCTCAGGCACGGCCTCGAGGTCGTTCATGGAGCGAATGCGGTCGTCGGCCTGCTCGGGGGTGAGGGCCCACGACAGCGCGCAGAGCAGGGTCCACACCAGCGTACCTCCGGGAGGCCGCACGGTATCACACGCTGTCACCGCGCCGTTGCAGACAGTTTGCCGTTCTCAGGGCACAACGTGCCCCCATGCCGCGACCGTCGCAGGTTATCCGGCGCCACTGACCCGGAGGTCTCATGTCGCTGCGTCTCGTCTTCGTTCTTGCCCTGGCTGCTGCCTGCAACGGCAACAAAGACAGCTCAGACTCCACGGTGCCCCCGCTGACCGACACGGATGCCGACACCGACACCGACACCGACGCCGACACGGATGCCGACACCGACACCGACACGGATGCCGACACCGACACCGACACCGACACCGACACCGACACCGACACCG
>Ga0070726_10004282_pt1 | contig 11488 bp, 6 predicted proteins | sample tdAd471_FD_67275 | JGI IMG/M metagenome (GOLD analysis project Ga0070726, IMG submission 67275) | Marine sediment microbial communities from the Atlantic coast under amendment with organic carbon and nitrate - tdAd47.1 | ecosystem: Environmental > Aquatic > Marine > Coastal > Sediment | place...
CGTCGTTCACTTCGCCCGACAAGACACCCGCCTGGATGGCCGCACCCAGGGCGACAACCTCATCGGGATTCACGCCGCGATGGGGCTCGGTGTTGAAGAGCTTGGTTACCAATTCACCGACGGCGGGCATGCGGGTCATACCACCGACGAGAATCACTTCGTCGATATCCGAGGCACTCAGTCCCGCGTCTTCCAAGGCGCGGTAACAAGGGGCCTTGCTCCGCTCCAGGAGGTCGGCAGCCAACTGCTCAAACTTCGCCCGGCTCAGGGTCTGATTGAGGTGACGGGGTCCCGAAGCATCGGCCGTGATAAAGGGCAGATTGATATCCGTCTGGGTGGTGGAGGACAACTCGCACTTGGCTTTCTCCGCCGCCTCTTTCAGGCGCTGGAGGGCCATGGGGTCCTGGCGCAGATCGACGCTGTACTCTTTCTTGAAGCCTTCGGCGAGCCAGTCGATGATGACCTGGTCGAAGTCGTCACCGCCGAGGTGGGTGTCGCCATTGGTGCTGAGCACCTCGAAGGAGGCGTCGTCGATGGACAGGATAGACACATCGAAGGTGCCACCACCGAGGTCATAGACCGCGATTTTTTCGTCGCCCTTTTTCTCTAAGCCGTAGGCGAGGGCGGCGGCCGTGGGTTCGTTGATAATACGGAGTACTTCCAAGCCGGCGATTTTACCAGCATCCTTGGTGGCCTGGCGCTGGGCATCGTTGAAGTAGGCCGGCACGGTGATGACGGCTTTGTCGACGGTTTCGCCCAGAAAGCTTTCCGCCGATTCTTTCAGTTTCTGCAATACGATGGCCGAGATTTCGGGAGGGCGGTATCCCTTGCCCTGGGCCTGAATTTCGCAGTCTCCGCTTTTCGCGGCCTTTACGGTGTAGGGCATGCGCTCGATTTCGTGGGCGGCCTCCGAAAAGCTGAGGCCTATGAGGCGCTTCACAGAGGAGAGGGTGTTGGCGGGGTTGGTAACGGCCTGTCGACGGGCGGAGGCGCCTACCAGCCGTTCTCCATTCTTAGCGAAGGCGACCACAGAAGGGGTGGTGCGGTTACCTTCGGGGTTGGCGATGACGGCGGGTTCGCCGTTTTCCATAACGGCCACACAAGAGTTGGTCGTTCCTAAATCAATTCCAATGGTTCTTGCCATGTCTCGTATTCCTTTCCTGGCACCGCGCGCTACGGTGAGCGGGGTGCGGGTTGATACACATTTCTTTTGTCTGAACAAGGGCAAGAGTGGTGCCAAAAAAGTTTTTGTCAACGGGATGGGGTTCTAAATCGTTATACAGGTGAAGTTTGCGGAGACCGCCTCTGCTTTCAGGTACAAAGTGACTTTCCAATCCATGTACCATCGTGAAACAGTGGCGTTTCAAATTGAATCAGCCGCTGTGCCAAACCCGGTTTGGGGTATGGGGTGGATAAACCCCAATTGAGATATTTTTACCCAAATGAAACCGAATTGCGCTTCTTGTGTATATAGTAAGTAGAAGCGCGTGAGCGCGGGCACAGTTGAAGTTAAAGGACTTAAGCCAAATCCGCCAAACTTGGCACAGTGATTGCTCTATACAGGCAGTTAAGGCAGTAAAGAAAAATAATTGAATACGGAGCGTGAAAACGCGTCCAGTATGCATAGACAGTTGAATAAGACAAACGCCCTATTAAAGAGGTTCCCAATGCGTCGAATGTCTCCCCAGCATGTCAGTACCCCCGATTGCCCCACACCAACTGACATGTAGCGGTTCTCTCCCATTAACACAAGCCGCAACATTCGGCGTGGTCTCCCCCGAGCCACTCCTCCCTCCCCCACTGCTCGGGGGAGACCCTCTCCTCTTTTTTACGATATATCGGGAATGCCCGAATGAAGCAACAACCTTCCTTCCTTCCCAACGTCATGAACCCCAACATTGCCGCAAGGCGATGTTGGGGTTTGTGATAGGTGGGCGATTTGTTCACAAATATGCTTTTTAACGGCAAGCAATTCACTTTCGGATCACGCTGGTGCGGGGCACGTCGGCAGGGAGATTCTTCCCCCAAGGGGCAGATTTTACCCCATTACAGGGTCCAATGGTCTTGATTGTGGCTCTTGTATCTAGTTGAAAATAAAGGGGTTGGGTTTTTGCGTCGGTTCTGGTCCGAATCTTGCACTAGTGCTTCCGTTGCCCGGATGTTGTGATGGAGGTCGAAGTAATGCCTGTCTATGGGATACCCCACGAAGTTGCCAACCCTGTGCGCCCGAAAAGTGCGGCGACCTATACCCGAGTGCCTGCCCGAACGGCGGTGCCCCTGGCCTCTACGTCTTACCTACCCACGGCGACCGTAGCGAGTCTGGTTCCCGAGACGCCCCAAGCCGCTTCCCCAACCCACCGTGTTGCCCGGGGTGAAAACCTGACCCGTATCGTGCGGGACTTCCTGCAACGGGAGGGGAAATCTCCGACAGCGAGTGAAGTGTATGAGGGCGTGCGAAAAACGGCGGTGGCCAATGGGCTGCGCAACGCGGATCTTATCCATCCTGGTCAGGATTTGAATCTTTCGGTCTTACGGGACCGGGTGGCGGTAGCGACGGTGCCCATGGCACCGCCGACGCCGCCCGTAAAACATTTTACGGTGACGCCCCTCGCTGCGCCGTCGGCCGATGCCCTTTCGACCCGCAGCGGATTGCCGCCCGTGGATGTGCTTCGTGACCAGAAGTTGACCGCGACGGTCGCGCCGACGCCCCTGACCCGTCCCCTGATGGGCTCTCCCGAGGCGTCGCAGGAGAAGGTGGCCGAGGCCACAGAAAACATTACGCCCGAGCAGTTGGCGGTGGGTGGCGCGATGAAACGCGCGAACGCGCTGCAGCGACTTTTAAATGGTACCTCCGATGCCCTTTCCCGTGTACGTGGCTTGATTGATGTGGAGCATACGCCGGTGGTGAATACGCCGCCGGAAAGTCCCTGGCATCCCGTACTCAAGGGGACGGCACGGTTAAGTTCCGAATATGGCATGCGCAAAGATCCTTTTTCGGGTCGTCTGGCCTTTCACGGGGGGATTGATCTGGCCGCCAGCCGGGGCACGGAGATTACGTCCTTGCGTGCGGGCGAGGTGGTCTTCAGTGGTTGGAAGGGCGGCTACGGAAATACCGTGGTGGTGCGTCACGATGATGGCCTCGAGTCGGTTTATGGCCACGCGGCGAAGGCCCTGGTTTCTGTGGGCGATACCGTGCAGGCGGGCGAAGTAATTGCCGAAGTGGGTTCGACGGGCCGGTCGACTGGGCCGCACCTCCATCTGGAAATGCGCCGCCACGGCAAGGCCATCAACCCCATGCCCCATCTGAAAACGGCACCCCTTCATGGGGCCTACGTTGAAGGTGACCACCAGGACGTGCGGTAAGCGTTCCAATCACTATTTTTGTCTCAGGCGCAACTGGGCACAATAAACCCCGGGATACTGTGCGGTATCCCGGGGTAATTTTTTGTCTGGGCGAACAAGATAGGTATAGTCCCAGTAAGTTTCAGGTTGTCCGAAGTGGCGCAGGGGTATTGGGTGCACTTTCCGGGGTCAAAGTCCCTTCACCCACAAACCTCCCCCGCTTTGCTCCTCCGTTTGAGGGTGGCACCCGTGGGACCTGAAAAGGATCCGGGAGGGTGTCAGGCGACCTTGCGTCACCGTGTCGTCTATCTTGAGAGGACTTCTTTGGAAACGGATCATGAATCCAAAAGAAAGGGCGTGACTCCGATTGGAGTCACGCCCGTGTGGGGTAACGGGTTGGGGGTATTTACTCGAGGACGAGTTCCACCCGACGATTCTTCGCCTTGTCGGCCGCAGTCTTGTTGTCGTTGACCGGCATGGATTCACCGTAGAAGGAAACCATGACCCGATCGGCGGGTGCACCGCGTTGAATCAGATAGGACTGAATCACTTCGGCACGGCGCTTGGAGAGATCCTGATTGGCAGGCTCGCCGGCGACGCTATCGGTGTGCCCCTTCACGTGGAGTTTAAGGGCAGGCCACTCTTCGAGGATGTGGACCAGGCCGCGGAGGTAGCCCTTCGTTTCGGAAGAGAAGGCGGCGCTACCACTGGCGAAATAGATGGTGTCGAGGACGGCCGGAGAATCGGGGTCGCCATCGTAGTCATGCCAGTTGTTGTGGGTTTCCGGGTCGTTGATCTTGACGTCGTCGTCGTCCAGGATGCCGTCCTGATCATTGTCTGGATCGGGGATACCATCCATGTCTTCGAAACCGTCTTTATCTTCGGGGGCCCAGGGCGCGCCGTCTTTCATGTCGACGATACCATCCCCATCCACGTCTTGCGACCAGATGGTGTCAATATCGGCTTCGGCCGAGGGGATGCGGGGACCAGCCTGGGGCCAGTGGCGCACTTCAATGAGTTCGTGTTCGGCACGGCTCAATTGATAGGTGGCATCGGCGTAGAGGACCGGTGCGACCAAGGCGGCCTTGGCGGGATCAAGCTCTGCGTGACGGGCCTTTACGCGATTGAAGTCGGCTACGCAGGCCTCCTTATCGGCATATTGGCTGAAGGGGCCGCGGTCGGCGATGCCGGAACCATTGGCGACGGCTTTTTCCGCAAAGTCATGGGCCAACTTGGCGTAGTCCCACTGCCCTTTCTTATCGTTTTCCGCTTTGGAGGCTTTGGCCATTTTCAGGTAGCGAATGGCCGACTGAAATTCAAAGGCGGCGTGGTGTTGAGCACCCACGCGGTGGGCCTTCATGACCATCGCTTCCGCTTCGTCGAGGTCAAAATACTCTACCTCGTGATAGTCTCGTGACATGGGCAACTCGTGTACACCGCGATTGGTCTGGCAACCGACCAGAACCACCGCCGCACACAGGGGCAGTAACCATTGTGATTTCATACGCTCTCATCCTCCATTTACAGCCCGTCGGGGCTGGGCCAAACCAACCGTCATGGCGGGTCAGGCAGGTCTTTAACTCCGGCAGTTTCCGTCGTTCCAGCATCAACCGGGACGGATTTCTGCTTACCACTGGTATCAGTATTGTCCAAACACGCGGATTTTTCGGTAAGGGGGATTACAAAACGGAACGGATACCGTGTATTTCTTTGCTGGCATAACTAAGAAAAATGCGCATAAATAGAATGCCGGCATACTCCACGGCCCTTCGGCGATCCTGGTCCGTGCCAAGGGTTCGACAGCGTGCCATGGAATCCTTTAGAATACTCCCCGTAGATAGTCGCTACCAAGCGACAACTCGTTCGCAGGTACCGTGTCGTCGGGCTTGGACACACCTGCGTGACTTGGAGGTCAGCTTCTGGGCTCCAAATTGACCCCGCAACGGCGACGTCGCGTGGTTACGTTTCTATCACACTTATGCGGATGGTCCCTGCTGCATTCTCGTGGCAGCCCTCCGCCCGACCCGAAATTTCTGGTTTCTCCCAGTCCCGTGTTGTGTGTGGGTGGGGGAAGAAACCAGCGCTAACGCCAACGCCGACCTGGGAGTATCAGAGCCTTGTCCAACGCACATCCAGAATCCGACATGTCCATCGCGGGAGACGAAGAGAGTCTGGGATATGAGCGCCGTCATATCGTCCGGTATATCAGCTTGAAGCTGGCGGCCCTTGGGTTGCCAACCTACACCAAATCGAGTTCCAATTTTCTGGGTTTGACCCACGGTCTGCTGCGGAGCTACAAAGAGAAGAACCGGCTGCTGGCCGATTATCTCTGCCCCATCGACACGCGTATCCAGCATTTCCTCGACGACTACTTATCGGATGTGACGCTGGAAGGCCCACTCCGTCTTCCGGGGCACACGTTTACCTTGGATCGCCCGGGGTTGGCCCGGGAGCTTTCGTTGCCGGTCGATGGCCACGCCTTTAAGAATGAGATCATTGAGTCCTATCGGATCAAGCAGGGCGTATTACACAACCCCGCCAGTGATCGTCGGACCACCAAGGGCGTCTTCCACGTGGCGGACGGGGGCTTGCCAGTGCCGTTGGACAAGAAAGAAGTGCCCCGGCAGGTATTCGGAAACCTTGCAATCGCGGCGCTCAATCCGCCGGCGTCCTTTACGCAATTGCCCTTCTTGTCTCACCAGGAGGAACAGGCCCACGCCATCGTGTCCCTCATGTTGCGTCCCCTGGTGTCGGCCGAAGTGCCGGGCGTATCGCCTGCGAAGACGATGGAAACCCGTTTTTTTGCACCGGGCAGTCTGGTGAGTAATCTTGATTTTGTGGAGACTATTTTCGGTAACGCGGGTGACCCTTCCCTTCCCGAGCATGATGCCGCGTTGGACGTAGAGCACTGGAGCGGCCACACGGGCTGCGTGATTCTCGCACCCCATTTGACCCAGTGCAAAAAGAAGGCACTCGGGTTGCCCCATTTCGACGATGCGACCGAGCGTCAGCGTCGTGAGGGGATGTGCTGGAAAGACGCCGATGAGTTGTATAACGACGGGGGTGCTTTCAAGATTACCTGTCGTGACGACCGTGGCGTCGTGGTGACCCTCATCGCAGACAACTATTTTGGTTACTGCAAGAAGGAAGTAAAGACCCAGCTCAGCTACGCGACCAATCTCTATGGTAACTGCGAAGAAGAGCATGCGGGTGGTGCGCTGGCCTATGCGCGCTTCAATCTGGGCGACAAGTTTCACATGGACGCCCGTTACTCCAAAGATGACCACACCTTTGCGGAGATGGCGTCGAAATACGGCGAGCTCATGGATATCCAGCCCGAGGGCTACGGGATCGACAAGCGTTACCCGGACATTATCTATGTGCCGGAAAATGTGCAAATCGATCTGAATGCCCAGCGGGTAAGTTGGACAAAAGATGGGCAGGAGCAATCGATTCTCCTGTCGCCCAACCATACCTATGTGAATCCCGATGGGTACAAAGTGCACATGGAAAAGCACCGGGGTGCTCCTTCGTGGCGTCTCATCGGAACCGGCGTGGAGGGAACCTTCTGCCACAAGCCCTGCACGGTTTCCGGGGGTGGCAAGTCGGAGATTTCCAAGTCCCTGTTGGATGCCGTCCACTATGGTCCGTTTTTTGTGGCGGACTACAAGATGGACTTCGAGAAGATCGAAGAGATCATGAACCGGGATTACAGCAACCGCTTCGTGGACAAATCCATTGTTTCCAAAGGGCGTCCGCTGCTTTCCAACAATCGGTCCCTGGGTTCCGTGATTCGGCTGTTGACCGTATCGGAAGAGGAGTACGTGCCGGAATACAATGCCTGGCTGCAGACCATACCCGACTACGTCAAGGCCATGGTATTCATCATCAAGCGATTTTACCGTCCCGAGTGGGGGGACGATTGGCAGAGTCATTTCAGCGCAGATATCATCAATGGCAAGCCGGGCCACGAGTTGAAATACAACGGGCGTAAACTGGTCGCAAGTTACCTGCGTGTGGGCCTGCTCGGCGATGGTTCCTGGCGCACCTATAAACTGCGACAGGATTTCATGCCTGCGGCGAAGATACAAAAGGAAGATGACATCTCGGCGTCTGTGGTGGTGCCAGCCGCACAGCTCGAGCATCTGAATCCTCAGTATAAGAACAAGAGCGTCAAGATTGTGGAGAACTGCGAAAAGCGGCTATTCCAGCGTCCAGACGAGGCCATTCATCGCGGCTACGATCGCCAGACCGAATGGGATCTGTCGGAAGACCATAACTTCATTTCCAATTTTGAACCGCTGTCGCGGGAAGATGCGCACGCGTTCAAACGGGAAATCATCACTTTCGATGCCTACACGGAGCCTATGCAGGGGCTCATCAATCGGGTGGCCCAGGACAGCGGATGCGAATACTTTGTATCCTCGGCCCATCCCCGCCTGGTGGATGGCGTGCCGACAAAGAATCCGCGCTACCTCCAGTTGCGCCCGGATCTGGTGGAGCCACGGGAACGTTACCTCGGTGAAGTGGCCACGCGCCTGCACCGTCGTGTGCCCGTAGACAAGCCGTTGATTCAGCCGGTGAATGCCGTGTTGCCCGGTCGCAGGAACAATCCGCCAGACGTGGAAGCGGGTATTCGGCCCCTGGCGGTGTACAACCCGATTCACTATCAGGAACTGCCCGAGCTCTTCATGGATTTCATTGCGAGCCTGACGGGCAAGTCGCCTTCCACGACGGGAGCGGGTTCCGAGGGTGCGCTGACGAAGGGGCCCTTCAACTGCCTGACGCCCACGAGCGATTTGAACAATGCCCTCGTGTCCTACATCCTGACGGAGTACCGCAGTTTTACCACCGCGGCGGGTTACATTGGACCCAAGTATCGGGTGGATCATGACGTGAGCCTTCTGATTCCGGAAGTCTGGTGCCGTCTCTCTGAAGCGGAGCGGGATCCTGAGCGCCTCATTGCCGAAGGTTGTTTTGAGAAGCTGGGCGACTTTGAATATGAGGGGGAAATGATTCCCGCGAGTCGCCTTGGTTTCCGGATGACGGAGACCTTCCTGCGCCACTACTTTGGCCGGGTCTTCGACAGCCCATCTTCGGTCTTCAACACCGAGATGCTGCGTCCGGAGACGCAGGATATGGCCTCCTATGTGGACGGCATCAAGAATATTGTGGAAGCCCAGCAACGCTGTGCCCAGGCCTTTTTTGATGACGGCAGTATTGAGGCGGCGTGTCCTCCGCTCGCGGCCTTGCTGCACATCATGGCCCACGGGGATTACAACGGCAAGACGGCCCATGACCCCGAGGTGCGGAATCTCTTTACCCGGGACTATCTCATCAAGAGTGACTGGTACCAGGAACGGTTGCGCATTAAACAGGAACGGGATCGTGCATTGTGGGAGCGGCATATTGCCAATCTCGAGGCCGCCCTTTCTCAGTCTTCCCTGCTGGACGACAGTGAACAGCTCAACTTGAATGATCGCCTGGCGTACTCGAAGAAAGAACTCGACAAGGTGACGTCGCCAGCCTACCTGGAAAGTCTTCAGGGTACGTTGGGTGCCGATCCCCTGTGCCGTCACTAAATGAGGGCACGATTCGTGTTTCCGTATCTGGACAGGAGTGCAAGTCGGCAGGTATTGCTGGCGGGCCTCCTGTCCATTTTTTGCATGTCGGTGGCGGCCCAGGGATTGCGCGTAGACGATGACGGGCGCATTCTGAAGGAAGGGGCGCCCGTCTATGCGATTGGGGTCAACTACATGGATGCCTTTACGCGGTGTCTGGAAAACCCTGAAGATAGAAGTTATCGTGAGGGCTTCGCTCTCCTGGCGGCTCATGACATTCCCTTCGCGCGGTTGAATTTTGGCGGCTTTTATCCCGTGGGCTGGAAGGGTTACCAGACGGATAAGGCGGGTTACTTTTCGCGGCTGGATGACGTTGTGCGGGCGGCGGAAGAAGCGGGTGTAGGCCTGGTGCCTTCTCTGTTCTGGTGGTCGGCCTGTATTCCGGATATTGTGGGGGAGCCCCGGAACCGTTGGGGCGATCCGAAGAGTAAGACCCACGCGTTTATGAAGACCTATGTGACCGAAGTGGTAACCCGGTATAAGGATTCACCGGCCATCTGGGCCTGGGAATTCGGCAACGAGTACAACCTCGCGGTGGACCTGCCGAACGCGGCCGATCACCGGCCCTGGACCCATGTACATAAGGGAAGTCCAGCGACCCGGGGTCCCGATGATGATCTTCAATCAGAGATGGTGCGGGTGGCTCTCATTGCTTTCGGGGACGCGGTGAGAGCGGTGGATCCGAAGCGCCCGATTAGCGCTGGACACAGCCTTTCCCGACCCTCGGCCCACCATCTTCGTATGGAGGGAGCCTGGACCCCGGACAGCGGGGCGGAGCTTCGGGATAATCTGGTGTATATGACGCCCGATCCGCTCGACCTGATCTCAATCCACGTCTATCCCCATGCCCGTGAACAACGATTCGGGGAAGGGGTAGTGACCTACGAACGCCTGTTCCAGGAAGCGCGTCAGGCGGCAGATGGGGCTGGTAAAGGACTCTTCGTCGGGGAGTTCGGGCCTCCGCCGGACAATGCCGCGCCCTGGACGCGGGAAAGCGCGCGGGAAGAGGGGGAACGCATGATGGAGGCGCTGCTGGCGAGCCCGGTGCAGTTGGCGGCTTTCTGGGTTTTTGACTTCGCGTGGCAGGAAGCCTCGATGAGCGTAACGGCCACCAATCACCGACGGGGTTATCTGAAAGCATTGCAGACCGCGAACCGTGGCTTAGCGGCGAAGCCGTAGGCCGGGACTATTTCGTGTTCTGACTGCGCAAGAGCTCCAGGGCAAGATCGGGGAAATTCCGGATAATGGCTTCGACGCTGGAACGTTCCAGCCCGAGCACGATGCTGGAAGTACGGGCGGTGACACCGTAGGGGTGCTTGCCTTCGGAAAAAAATTCTGCTGCATGCACAAAAGTGGATGGTCCGTCGCCATGCTGAATAACAGTGTCGCCCCCGTCGCTTTCTGCGACACAGCCATCAATCACCTGGTAGAGCCGATCAGCAGCGTCGCCCGCATTCACCAGAACATCGCCCGTCTTCAGGAAGCGTTGAGAGGCTTCCATTGCGCTCAGTTCCTGAAACGTCTTGATAAAGGTGTTGGCTTCACCGAGCCGTTGGGCGAATTGCCGGCAGAGGATGCGCGTCATGCCCGGTAATTCTTCCATGATGGTGTCGAGGTGATGGGGTTGCAGGCGGATGACGTGGGTCGCCATGACACTGCGCACGGCGGCGGTGCGATAGCCTCCACCCAGATAGGCCATTTCCCCTACAAAGACGGGAGAGTCCGGCTCGGCCTGAATAACAGCCAGCTCACTTCCTGGAGTGCGTTCGCGGGGGGCGTCGGGCTGTTCCACCAGACAGTTTCCGCGAAGAATCAGGAAAATATCCATCGCCGTATCCTGGCCGTGGACGAGGAACTCATCGTTGGTGTATCGAATTCCCTCTTCGTCCGGGCACACCTGCAATAGCGCGTGTACTTCGGAATCCTCTGGAAGCTCGATGCTGGAGATATCAAAGGGTTCGGGCACGTTTCTCTCCTGGTTCAGTGGGGCTGTTTCCGGGGGCCGGGTGTTACCGGACCGGACTGACCGTAGCATCAGTATACGTTGCATGTGGGGCTGGGGTAAATAAGCGGTTCAGGACTCGAAATTCGATCAGCCCGGCCCGCTTCCGGTAGGATGGCGCGAACACCTCGGGTGTGCTTTGGGTGCGCGCCCGTGTAGTCACGGATCATTCGATCGGGAACTCCCGGGAGGGCGCTGCTTTGAACTGGTATTACGCACGGGGCGATGAACGTATGGGGCCCGTCGATGACGCGGCCATGGATCAGTTGGTCCGCTCGGGTGCCGTAACGGCGGAAACGCTGGTATGGAAAGAGGGCATGGCAGACTGGCAGCCGCTGGGCAGCGTCGCTCAGGTAGGGACCGCTCCTGCCCCTTCGCCGACACCGGTGGCTGCGGGCGATATGGCCATGCCCGAATCGCTGTATGGGGAGCAGACGGTGGCGGGTTGTGTGGAGTGCGGGCGCAGCTTTCCCCAAGATGAGATGGTGCCCTATGAAGATCATCTGGTCTGCGCAGCGTGTAA
>Ga0070726_10004285_pt1 | contig 11481 bp, 9 predicted proteins | sample tdAd471_FD_67275 | JGI IMG/M metagenome (GOLD analysis project Ga0070726, IMG submission 67275) | Marine sediment microbial communities from the Atlantic coast under amendment with organic carbon and nitrate - tdAd47.1 | ecosystem: Environmental > Aquatic > Marine > Coastal > Sediment | place...
CGGCCCGTGTCGAGGAAGGCGAAATCGAAATGCGCCGCCAGGCGCCGGGCCAGGGTGCCCTTGCCGGCGGCGGCCGGGCCGTCGATCGCGATAATCATGCAGGACCATCCGTATTGTCCGCCGAGATATCCGCGCCCAGCCCGCACATGGTCTCGATGAAGCCGGGAAAACTCGTCTCGACGGTGCGGACGTCGTCGATCGTGACCGGGTTCTCCGACGCAAGGCCCAGAACCATGAAGCTCATGGCAATCCGGTGGTCGAGATTGGCCGCGATGTGGCCGCCGCCCGGGGGCGGGCCGCCGCAGCCCTGGATGACCATCCGGTCCTCTTCCGTCCAGACCGCGACGCCGCAGGCGGCCAGCCCGGCCTCGACGGCGGCAAGCCGGTCGCTTTCCTTGACCCGCAGCTCGCCGACACCTTCGAACACGGTGGTGCCCGTGGCACAGGCGGCGGCGGCCGCCAGCACCGGATACTCGTCGATCATCGATGGCGCGCGCGACGCGGGCACGATGACGCTTGTGAGCGATGCGGCGCGGATGTGCAGGTCGGCGACGGGCTCGCCGCCGGCGTCGCGCGGATTGCCGCGGGAAATATCCGCGCCCATTTCCGCCAGTGTGTCGAACAGGCCGATCCGGGCCGGGTTCATGCCGACCGCCGGCAGGCGGATGTCGGAGCCGGGCACAATCGCCGCGGCAACGGCCGGGAAGGCGGCCGAACTGGGATCGGCGGGGACCTGGATCTCGGCCGGGCGCAGTTCGGGCTGGCCGGTGATCGTGATCCGGCGGCCGGCTTCGGTGTCGGTGATCTCCAGCGCCGCGCCCATATGGGCAAGCATGCGCTCGGTGTGGTCGCGGGTCGCCAGCGCCTCGATCACGCTCGTCTGCCCCGGTGCGTGGAGTCCCGCCAGCAGTACCGCCGATTTCACCTGGGCTGACGGCACGGGGAGCACATATTCGATCGGCAGCAGGTCGTTGGTGCCGGTGATCGACAACGGCATCCGGCCGCCCTCGCGCGACGATGTTTGCACCCCCATCTCGGTGAGCGGCGTGATCACCCGGCCCATGGGCCGGGCGCGCAGGGAATCATCGCCGGTCAGGATGGCGGTGAAATCATGGCCGGCCAGCAGGCCGCAGAGCAGCCGGGCCGCGGTGCCGGAGTTGCCCAAATCCAAAACGTCGTCGGGCGCGTGCAGGCCGCCGACGCCGACGCCGTCGATCTGCCAGGTGCCGTCATCTTCGCGGGTGATCCCGACGCCCATGCGCCGCAGGGCTTCGGCCGTGGCCAGCACGTCCTCGCCTTCGAGCAGCCCTTGGGCCCGCGTCGTGCCCACGGCCAGCGCGCCCAGCATCAGGGCGCGGTGAGAGATCGACTTGTCGCCGGGAACGCGCGCGGTGCCGTTCAGGGCCGCGCCGCGGCGTGCCGTTGCTGGGCGTGAGTTGGATGCGGTGTGATCGGTCATGGTTACAGTCTTGTCTGGGCGGCGATCGATTAGCACAAGTTTCGGTGCCGGGCCACGAAGCTGATGCGGCTTTGAGGGGGCTTTGGTGATCCCGCGCATCGACAAAGTGAGGACGCATTGCGGATTTGCTTTTGACAGGCCGTGTCGTTCGTGGCACACGGCGCCTCCGAAACACACCGGAGGGTACCACCAGTGGCAAAACCGGAATGGGGCGTTAAGCGGGCATGTTTGGCATGCGGCGCGCGCTTTTATGACATGCAGAAATCGCCGATCGTATGCCCGAGCTGCGAGGCGGTCTTCGATCCCGAGGCGATCTTCCGTCCGCGGCGCAATCGCCCCGCCGAGCCGGATGCGCCGGCGCCGGCGAACGACGACGCGGCCAAGCCGAAGGCGGGAGTCGGCGACGACGACGATGACGAGGTCGCGGCGCTGATCAGCGACGTTGTGGTCGAAGACGACGATGATGACGATGACGCGCTCGCGCCGGATCTCGACGATGACGACGATGACGACGAGGTTGTCGTGGTGGTCAAGAAGGACGACGACGACACCTAAGTCTGATCGACCGGAGAAAGCACTTGCGTTGATCGGCGGGTCCAGTATCTTCCCGCCGCCCGGCCGAAACGCCGTCAGCGACAGAATTTAAGGGGGCCGTAGCTCAGTTGGGAGAGCGCTACAATGGCATTGTAGAGGTCGTCGGTTCGATCCCGTCCGGCTCCACCAAATTCCAGAAAAGCCCGGCCTTGTGCCGGGCTTTTTCGTGTCCTGTCCCGGTGGCCGGCCGCGACATCGCCGCCGGCTTTGGCTAACCTGATGGGCGCATCAGGAGGAACCGAACATGCCCCAGCTCATCGATCTCACCCGCCCCATAGACACCAAGAACCGCGAGCTCGTGCCCGAGGAAATACAGGGGCTGGCGAGCATCTTCGGCCCCAAGATTACCTATCACCGCCCCGAGGATCTGGGCCGCGAGCGGATGATCGGATTCTTCGGCTGTGGGGCTGAACATCTGCCCGACGGCGAGGGCTGGGGCGAGGAAATGCTCAACGACATGAACACCCATTGCTCGACCCATGTGGACGCGCCCTATCACAGCGGCAACACGATCGAGGGCAAGCCCGCGCGCAAGATCCACGAGATCGACGTGCAGGAGCTGTTCTGCCCGGGCATGGTCCTGGACATGCGGCCCTACGCCAAGCCGAACACGGCATTCTCCATCGACGATCTGCAGGCCGCGATCGATGCGGTCGGCCGGCCCATCGCGGAGGGTGACGCCGTCATGCTGCGCACCGGCCAGGAGCGCTATGGGATGAAAGATCCCGAGTTCTGGACCTATCCGGGCATGACCCGCGACGGCACGGTGTTCCTGACCGGGCAGGGCGCGCGGGTGCTCGGCACGGATGCGGTCGGCTGGGACCGGCCGTTCCCGGTGATGAAGAAGGCGTTCGAGGAGACCGGCGACAAAAGCGAGATCTGGGACGGCCATTTTGCGGTGCGCGAGCGGGAGGCCTTCATCGTGCAGCAGCTCGACAACCTCGCGGCCCTGCCGCCGACGGGCTACATGGTCGCCTTCTTTCCGATCCGGCTGGTCGGCACCAGCGCCGCGCCGGCACGCGTCGTGGCGTTCCTGGACTGAGGCGACGGTCAACCGGCCAAAGGGCCAAGGCAAAAGGGAGAGAAGAATGCGGAAAACGGTATCGGCACCCGGGGTGAAATCACCGGCGCGCGCGGCGTTGACGGGCGGGGTCGCGGTCGGTGAGCAGGTCATCCTGAGCGGTCAGATGGCCTATGACCCGGCGTATGACGGCATTCCGCCGGACATGGATGCGGCCGCGCAGACCCGGGCCATCATGGAGAAAATCGGGGCGCTGCTCGCCTCCGAAGGGCTCGACTATGGCGATATCGTCAAGGTCACGATCTTCCTCACCGACTTTGCCGATTTGCGGGCGATGAACGACGTCTATTCGAGCTATGTGAAGGAGCCCTATCCGGCGCGTTCGACCGTGGGCGTGACCTTCCTCGCGGTGCCCAACGGCCGGGTCGAGATCGAGGCGACCGCCATTCGGTCCTGAGGGCCTGCAACGCCCGACGCCCTGCAACGCCGGAAGCCCTGCAACGAATGTCTAATAGACCGGTACGCCGCATTCGGGTTGATTGGAGCCTCGGAGGCGGTTGCGCAGTTCTGCTGCAACGCCATCAAGTTCCTCCGTTCCCCCGACCCCGTCATGGGGTTCTTTAGTGCAGGGCACCGCCCTGCACTTTTTTTGTCCGCGATCCGCCGCGCCCCGCCGCGGTCCGGCCCGGGCTCCACCTTTGATCTTTTGTGCTAGGTTTTGTGCTCGGGCCGGTCGTGATGATCGGCTGGATTGCATGAGTGCGGCGGGCAAATGCTGACCAACTGGACCATTCTCGGCGCGTCGCTGGTCTATATCGGCGTGCTGTTCGCGATCGCATCCTGGGGCGATCGCAAGTCGGAGCGGCACGGCTCGCGCATCCGCGCCAAGCCCGTGATCTACGCCCTGTCGCTGGCGGTCTATTGCACCTCGTGGACCTTCTACGGCAGCGTCGGGCTGGCTTCGACCTCCGGCTACGACTTCATCCCCGTCTATCTCGGCCCGATCCTGCTGTTCACGGCGGGCTATTTCGTGCTGCGCAAGATCGTGCGCATCGGCAAGGCCGAGAACATCACCACCATCGCGGATTTCATCGCCGCGCGCTTCGGCAAGAGCCAGGCGCTGGCGGCCGTCGTGACCCTGTTCGTCGTGATCGGAATCCTGCCCTATATCGCGCTGCAGCTGAAGGCGGTCTCGACCAGCTTCAACGTGTTGATCAGCTATCCCGAGATCATCATGCCGGTGGGCATCGCGGGCACGGCCTGGTGGGCCGACACCGCGCTCGTGGTGGCGCTTCTGATGGCCGTCTTTTCGATCATGTTCGGCACCCGCAACATCGACGCGACCGAGCATCATCAGGGGATGATGCTGGCGATCGCGTTTGAATCGATCGTCAAGCTGGTGGCGTTCCTCGCGGCCGGCATCTTCGTCACCTTCTACATGTTCGATGGCTTCGGGGACCTGGCGGCGCGCGCGGGCGCGGTGGACAGCATTGCCGAACGCTTCACTGTCGACATCCATGCATCCAAATGGGTGACGATCACGCTCCTGTCGCTGACGGCGATCATCTGCCTGCCCCGCCAGTTCCACGTGGCGGTGGTCGAGAATGCCCACGAGGGCGAGCTCAAGACGGCCGCTTGGATGTTCCCGGCCTATCTCGTGATGATCAATATTTTCGTCATTCCGATCGCGCTGGCCGGCCTGCTGCTGTTCGACAAGGGCGGGGTCGATGCCGACACCTTCGTCCTGACGTTGCCGATGCTGGCCCAGCAGGAGACCCTCACCCTGTTCGTCTTCATCGGCGGCCTGTCGGCGGCCACGGGCATGGTGATCGTCGCCACCGTGGCGCTGGCGACGATGATCTCGAACGACGTCTTCACGCCGCTGTATCTGCGCTACCGGCATGGCGGGCCGCGCAGCGACGCCGATGTGGGCGCGACCCTGCTGAATGTTCGCCGCATCGCGATGACGGCCATCCTGCTGCTGGCCTTTGCCTATTACCGCGTGGCGGGGGACGGGCAGGCGTTGGCGTCGATCGGGCTGATTTCATTCGCCGGCGTCGCCCAGTTTGCCCCGGCGATTTTCGGCGGAATCTTCTGGTCCCGGGCGACCCGCGTCGGCGCGCTCGCCGGCATCCTCGCGGGCAGCGCGGTCTGGCTCTACACATTGCTGCTGCCGACCTTCGCGGCCAGTTCATGGTTCCCCGATACCCTGCTCACGGCGGGTCCCGCGGGCATCGCGCTGCTGCGGCCGCAGGCGCTGTTCGGCATGGAGTTCGGTGATCCCCTGTCTCACGGCGTGTTCTGGAGTCTGTCGGCCAACATCGTGCTGCTGGTCGTGCTTTCGCTGACCAGCAAACCAAGCGTGGTCGAGCGCGGCCAGGCGCGAGCCTTCGTCGAGGTTATGGGGGCGGAGCGCACGGCCCGGCCGCGGACCTACAAGGGCGCGCTGACGATTCGCGACCTGGAGGAACTGGCCGGGCGTTATCTCGGGGCTACCGTGTCGGAGCGGGCGTTTGCCCAGTATCTCGCCGAACGCGAGCCAACCCTGTCGGCTGACGACCCGGTCGATGCCGGTGTCTTGCGTTTCTCCGAACGCCTGCTCGCCAGCGCCATCGGCGCGTCCTCCGCGCGGCTGGTGATCGCCCTGTCGCTGGAGCGCGAGGATATCGACATGGAAAGCGCCATGTCGCTGCTCGACGATGCGTCGGCCGCCATCCAGTACAACCGCGAACTTCTGCAGATGACCATGGAGAATATGCGCCAGGGCATCGCGGTGTTCGACGAGGATCTGCGCCTCGCCTGGCTCAACGAGCGGTTCCGGGACTATCTCGGCCTGCCCGAGAAATACGGCCGCGTGGGCGTGCCCGTCGAAGACATCATCCGCTACACCGCCGAACAGGGTGAGTATGGGCCGGGCGAGGTCGAGACGATCGTCAAGGACCTGTTGGCCCAGTATCACCTGCGCGAGCCCGCGACCTATGAACGCCGGCTCGACGACGGCACCGTCCTCGAGGTCCGCACCAGCCCGATGCCCGCCGGCGGTGTCGCGGTGAGCCTGATGGATCTGACCGACCGCGTACAGGCCGCGGCCGAACTCGAGGTCGCCAAGCGCGAACTGGAACAGCGCGTCGACGAGCGCACCCGCGACCTGATGGATCTGAACGCGCAACTGCGTCGCGCTTCGGACGCCGCCCAGCAGGCCAATCTCGGCAAGACCCGGTTCCTGGCCGCGGCCAGCCACGATCTGCTGCAGCCGCTAAACGCCGCGCGATTGTTCCTGTCATCACTCGCCGAACGGCCGATCGAGCATGAGAATGCCGAGCTGGTGGGCCGGGTCGATGCGTCGTTGCGCTCGGTCGAGGATCTGCTCTCCGGCCTGCTTGATATCTCGAAGCTCGATGCCGGTGGCGTGGCACCACAGATTGAGGACTTTGCGCTCGACGAACTGCTGCGCGCGATGGAGACCGAATTTGCGCCTTTCGCCGAGGAGCGGGACATCGACCTGCGCGTCGTTGCGTCGAAGCGCATCGTGCGCAGCGACCGGCGTCAGTTGCGGCGCATTCTGCAGAATCTTCTGTCCAACGCCATCCGCTACACGCCGCCGGGCGGCCGGGTGCTCATCGGCTGCCGGGGTGCGGGCGAGCGCGTGAAGCTGGAGGTTCTGGACACCGGACCGGGCATCCCCGAGGATATGCGCGCCGCGGTGTTTCAGGAATTCCAGCGCCTGCCCCATGGTGATGCGGATGATCAGGGCCTCGGCCTGGGGTTGGCCATCGTCGAACGGATCGCGCGCATGCTCGGCCACACGATCGAGTTGCGCAGCATGTCTGAACATGGCTCCGTTTTCTCCGTCACCGTGCCGCGCGGCGCGGCGTCCAATGTGGCCGAAGGTTCGGTGACGCGCCCGGTGATCCGCGCCGGGGAACTGACCGGCGCGATCGTGCTGTGCATCGACGACAATGGCGATGTGCGCGACGGCATGCAGGCGTTGCTGGGGGGCTGGAACTGTGATGTGCGCACCGCCGCGGCGGGCAGTGAATGGCGGCGCGTGCTGGGTGGCGACGCGCCGGACCTGATCGTGGCGGACTATCATCTCGGCGGGGACGAGAAGGGCCCCGATGTGGTGACCGAGGTGTGCGGCGTGTTCGAACGGGTGATTCCGGCCATCATCATCACGGCCGATCCGTCCGAGGAACTTCGCGAGGATGCGAGCCGCCGCGGCCATCTGGTGCTTGGCAAGCCGGTCAAGCCCGCGGCGTTGCGGGCGCTGATGACCCGCATGCTGGCCCAGCGCGCCACGGTGCGCCGCGCGGCGTCCTGATTTCGAATTGGCGGTCGTGAGCGCCTAGCTGGCCGGCACGTCGCGGGCCGGATCGTCGACATGCAAACGTCCGGCGAGGATGACCGCCTGGGTCCGGCTGTTGACGTCCAGCTTCTGCAGAATCGCCGAGACATGCGACTTGACCGTCGCCTCGGAAATTTCGAGATCGAACGCGATCTGCTTGTTGAGCTTGCCGTCCGACAGCATGCCCAGCACGCGCAACTGCTGCGGTGTGAGCGTCGCGAGGCGGGCGGAGAGTTCGGCATCCTCGGCCGATGTGTCCGGCAGATCGCTGGTTTCCGTCGGCAACCAGGTGTTGCCGGCCATGATGTCGCGCACGGCGGTGCGGATGTCATCCATCGGGGCGGATTTGGGAATGAAACCCGCAGCACCGTAATCGACCGCCTGGCGCATGATGCGCGCGTCCGTGCTGGCCGAGATCATCGCGACCGGCACGTCGGGAAACTCGGAACGCAGATAGACGAGTCCGGTGAAGCCCTTCATGCCGGGCATGTGCAAATCGAGCAATAGCAGATCGGGCGCACCCTCGCGGCGGATCGTCGCCTCCGCCTCCGCCAGGCTCGCCGCCTCGTGGAAGGCGGCGCCGGACATGTCTTGCGCGATTGTCTGCTTGAGTGCATCGCGCACCAGCGGATGGTCGTCCGCAATGACGATGACGCAGTTTGGCATGGGCTCCCCCCGATTCCGGATCGTTGTCCGGGTACGCTTGCGTCCACCTTATGCGTCCGAGGCGGACGGCGTCCAGCGTGTGATGATGCGCCGATCAGGCGGCGTTGAGCGACCAGTCGTAGGCAAGCCAGCCGCGTTGCGGCATCTGCGCGATCGCCGGCGCGAACTGGGCGGCGTATTTCTCCACGCCGCCGGCGGATTGAACGAAATCATTCTCGTACCAGCGGTAGATTTTTGTCAGGGCGAACCCGTCGGGTGTGGCGCGCAGCCAGCGCGCGTCGCCATGTACATCGCGTGTCTGGGCGGCGAGTTCGGCGTCGAGCCCAACGCCCGTGAACGCGGTGTTGCGCAGCTTGGGACAGCCGACGCTGGCGCAGTTGATGGCGAAGTGAATGCGCGGCTCGTTGAACTTGGCGCGCAGTTCCGTATTCTCGATGTCGGCCAGGCTCACGGTTCGTCCGCCGACGGTCCAGCGCCGGGCCGTCCAGCGTGCCTTGGCCGGGATGTCGCGGATCGAGGCGACCGGCATATGGTCCAGTATCAGCCGCAACGTGGCGGCGTTGTAGGCATTGATCAGGACCGCCAGCTTCTCGTCGCGCGCGAGGCCGGCGAAATCGACGGCGGCCACCCGTGACAGATAACCGTCGAGCAACCCGGCGTAGCGGCCGAGCCCGGCATAGTCGACGAAACCGTCGCTGTCGACACAGCGCCGCAGGAGATCGTCGAGGGCGCCGTGATCGAATGTGCCGGTCCCGGGATCGTCGCCATAGGCTTCCCGCAGCGTGACCCGGGACGGGCCGAACAGGCGCAGCAGCCAGCGCCAGGTGTCAGGCGGCGGGATCAAGGATTTTTGCTGAGGTGGCATCGGATGAATGGTCGGTCTCATGCATGCCGGCCATGTTCGCATAGAAGCGGTCGCGCAGGCCCGCGCCGTTGACCTCACACATGGATTTAAGCACGCCGTCGATCGGCACCTGGAACGCGCAATGGGCGATGCGTTCGCGCCCGGCAGGCGTGTCGAGCTCGTCGGCGCTCATGAAATGATGGGCGACGACGGAGAAGCGATGCAGGTGTGTCCGGCCGGTCAGGGCGCGCAGGGCAAACCGCAGCGGGTGGTCCGGGTCGAACCGCTGCGCCCAGCTCCAGGCCGTCGCGGGTGTATCCCACAGGAAAAATTTCGGCGCGCGAATGAGCATGCCGACGATCCGCGCCGCGGCCTCGACCGGCCGGTCGGCGCGGAAGGTGGCGCCGGCGAAATGGGCGAATATTTGATCGAGGAACCGGCCGTCGCGCGCGCTGCTCTCGGGGCTCAGAGGCACGAAACGCGGGCCGGTATCGGCGTCGGCGGTCAAGCCGATCACGAAGCGGCTGCAGTCCGGATGCGCCATGAACCATTGGTTCGCGGTGAGCCGGTCCCGGTTGCTGTCCTCGATCGCCAGCCCGCGCGCGATCTCGGCCCACAGGGCATCGGCGGTGATCCGGCCGATGCCGTCCTCGGTGCGCCCGACCTGGGCGACCGGGAGCAGCCCGACCATGCGGAACACGTCTGCGTTGGTCTGGGCAAAGCGTATGATGTCGCCGACCTCGGGCAGATTGTCCTGGGTCACGGTCACGGTGCTTGCGACCCGCAGGGTGCGGCCGGTCTCGCGGCGGACCCGGCGGATCATGGCGACGAACCGCGCGCGCAGCGCCATCAGTTCGGCTTCGCGCGTGGCGTACCTGAACGCCCGGTCGCGGCGTCCGCGCTGGGTGGTGTCGATATGCAGGCTGAGTTCTTCCAGCCCGCCCTCGACCATCAACCGCTTGAGCAGGCTGGGATCGCGCAGGAACCCGTCCCCATGGCTCATCAGCATCGCGATCAGCCCGATGTCGCGGGCATGGCGCAGGATCTCGATCACCTCTTCGGCCGGGCGCAACGCCACCTCGCCGTCGGTCAGCTGCACGTTGCCCCAGGGGCCGAGTTCCGCCCGCAACAGGTCGAGCTGCGCCTTCACGTCGGCCACGGGCAGGGCGGGTGTACGATTGGCGTCGGCGCCCAGATAGCATCCGCGACAGGCGAAATCGCATTTGGGCATGACGCCGATGGTGGCGCCGCAGCCTTCCTCGTGGCGGCCATACATTTGGTTGGGAGTCCGGAAGCGCGGGTCGAGCCGCGACCAGGCCGCATCCAGGCTGGCGCGCGCCTCGGGGGATACGGGCGTGCGCAGCAACCGCCAAAGGCGGCACGGCCCGACCGAACGTCGATGGGTGGAAGTTGTCCCGAGGAAACTCATCGCGTCGCCCGTTTTCTCAAGCCCTGATGCGGGTCTTCGAATGAGGCTTATGTAGCGACCGCCCGTGCGGGCGGGGACTCAACTTATCGTGTGTTCACGAACCGGGTGCCGCGTCAGGATGTTGGCCCCGGCAGGGTGATGCCATAGCGCCAGCGCTCGATTGTCACGTCCGAGAACACACCGCCATAGTTGAGCGGCTCGCCTTCCCAGAAGGCGTCGCAGGCCGCGCGGTCGGGATACTCCATGATCATCATCGAGCCGATCATCTGGCTGCCATCGTCGTTGAACATGGGCCCGCGGGCCACATAGCGGTCCATCACCGAGGCCTGATACTTGTGGTGCGCCTCGGCGACCGCGGCGCGCTTCGCCTCGGAATCGGGCCCGTCCATGGCGGTGACCACGAACTGCTCCCAGCCTTCCGTGCGCGGATAATCGTTCCAGCGCAGCTCCATCGATGACGACCAGCGGGTGATCGTGATCTCGCCGAAGGCGCCGGCCTGGGTGTAGCCCTCATTGTCCATCCAGGCCTCGGCCGCCGCCTTGTCGGGCGCGTCGATCAGCGCCATCGCCCCGGCCGGCGTCTTGCCATCGTCGGCCAGCAGCGGGCCGGAGAAACGAATCTGGTTCTGGTGGGCGCGCAGATAGGCCTGGTGGGCGTCCATCGCCGATTCACGGAGCGCGAGGCCGCCATCGGCCTTGAAGTAGCCCTTGCAGATCCAGCTCGGGCTCTTGGTCCGGTAATATTCGTCGAGTTCGGCCTCGGAAAGGCCGTAGCGCGGGTCGCCGGGCAGGGCGCCGGACGGGTTGTTCGGATCGGCCATGATGATGTTTCCCCCTGGGTGAATGTTATTGGCCACATGGTCGCTGCCCGGGCGCTCTGGTGCAACCCTGCTTGCCGGCGGTCAGGCGTGCGCCGGGGTCATGGTTCCGCCCGTCGGCGTTCCCAGCTAAGCTGGAACAACATCAAGGGGAGGACACACATCATGGCACGCACATTCCGCCGCGTGGTCACTGGCCATAACGACGCCGGCAAGTCGATCATATGGAAGGACGGGCCCGCGCCCCAGTCCATCGAACCGCTGCCGGGCCTGTTCCTGCACGAATATTGGGAGACCACCGCGCC
>Ga0070726_10004286_pt1 | contig 11476 bp, 8 predicted proteins | sample tdAd471_FD_67275 | JGI IMG/M metagenome (GOLD analysis project Ga0070726, IMG submission 67275) | Marine sediment microbial communities from the Atlantic coast under amendment with organic carbon and nitrate - tdAd47.1 | ecosystem: Environmental > Aquatic > Marine > Coastal > Sediment | place...
CAGGTAATCCAAAGTAACAACTTTAACGAGGGTACCACTATTGCCACCATCGCTGATATGTCCAAAATGATATTTGAAGGAGAAGTGGACGAAGCCGAGGTTGGAAAACTACATGTTGGAATGCCTTTGGAAATTAGTTTGGGAGCTTTGGAAGCACAAAAATTTGATGCCAATCTTAAGTTTATTGCACCAAAAGGTGTAGAGGAAGAAGGGGCTGTTCAGTTTAAAATTGAAGGTGATTTAGCTGTTAAGGATACCGATAGTACTTCATATGTTCGAGCAGGTTACAGTGCCAATGCCTCCATTGTTTTAGAGGAGAAGAAAGATGTACTTTCCTTAAAAGAAGCCTTGCTTCAATTTGACAAAGAAACGGAAAAGCCTTACGTAGAGGTTGAAGTGGGAGAGAATGAGTTTGAGCGTAGAGATCTTGAGTTGGGTGTAAGTGACGGTATAGATGTCGAAATAGTTTCAGGTATTGGTGAAGACGATAAAATCAAAGTTTGGAACAAGCTTGAGAAAAAATCTGATGAAGATTAAGCCATGCTGACCATCATTTTAACAACCAAAATCAAAAAACGAATGAAAAATAGCATAACGATAGTATTACTGTTGTTCGCCGTTACCTTTTCCAGCGCACAAATGCGCAAATGGACACTTCAGGAATGTGTGGAATATGCAGTAGATAACAACTTGACCGTAGAACAATTTGAACTGGATTTGGAGAATGCTCAAATTGATAAATCCGATGCCATAGGAAATCTTCTTCCTAGCTTAAACGGGTCCGCCTCGGCCTCAAGTAATACAGGTTTTTCCATCAATCCAACAAACAACTTACCAACGAATAGCACTGCGTTTAACGTAAATGGAGGGGTAAGTTCCAACGTAACCCTATTTGATGGGTTGAGGAACATAAACCGGCTGCACCGCGCAAAAATGAGTGCTATTGCCAGTCAATACCGTTTGGATAATTTAAAGGACGATATTCGGTTGAACGTAGCAAACGCCTACTTGGAAGTAGTTTCCAATAAAGAACAGCTTAAAACCTTTAAAGCGCAATATGCCGTTACGGAACAAGACCTGAAAAGAACCAAGGAATTGGTGGAATCCGGGGTTGTGCCAAGAGGTGATCTTTTGGAAATTGAGGCTACCGCAGCCAATCAAGAACAGCAGATAATCAATGGTGAAAGTCTTGTAATTATATCAAGAGTAAGTCTAGCACAATTGCTACAGATAACGGATTACGAAAACTTTGATATAGCAGAAGAGGAATTCTCTATACCACCTTCCGATATTCTTAAAAACTCACCAAAGGTTATTTTTGATAAAGCATTAGGTTTTAGAAATGACATTAAATTCTCTGAAACCAATGTAGAGTTGGCCGAGCAAGATCTTAAGATTGCCAAGGGGGCTTACTTGCCGACTTTGTCGGGGTTCTTCCAATACGGTACACGGTATTCCGATGTTACCCAGATACCTGATGGAAACGGAGTTCCATATACTCCTAATTTTACCGATCAATTATGGATTTTTGATGGTATTAGTTATGGGGCCCAGTTGAACATTCCCATTTTTAATGGATGGAGTACGCGCAACAACGTTATGCGATCTAAAATCAGTTTGGAAAAAGCCAAATTGCAGCTGGAGCAGGATAAGTTGGCTTTAGAAAGTACTATTCAGCAAGCCTATGTAAACGTAAATACATTTGAAAAGGCCTATGAAGCCGCAGTAAAAACACTGGAAGCTAGACGTTTGTCCTACGAGTATGCCAAGGATCGTTACGATGTTGGTTTAATGAATGCCTTCGAATACAGTCAAGCACAAGCTAGGCTGGAAAATGCCCAGGCCGATGTAATTAGGACCAAGTACAACTACATTTTCCGATTAAAAATATTGGAGTTCTACTTTGGTATACCCATTGCTTTAAACTAGTATCTTTGTGGCCGCTATGGCCATAATACTACATTTAGAAACTGCAACAACCAATTGCTCTGTGAGCATCTCAAAGGATGATGAAATCGTTGTCCTAAAAGAGAATAACGCAGCGAGTTATTCGCACTCGGAACAATTGCACGTATTTATAAAAGAAGCCTTGAAAGAGGCTTCTTTGTCATTTTCGGACTTGGATGCCGTTGCTATAAGCAAAGGTCCAGGTTCCTATACGGGACTCCGTATTGGGGTGTCAGCGGCAAAAGGAATTTGTTTTTCCTTGGATATACCGTTGATTTCGATACCCACTTTACAGAGTATGGCACGTCAGGTGGATTTAAAACCTGGGGAGTTGGTGATTCCAGCGCTCGATGCCCGACGTATGGAGGTGTATTCTTGTGTTTATAATAACAACTATCAAGAAGTACGGGAAACTCGTGCGGAGATAATTAATGAGGAATCCTTTGTTGAATACCTTGGCGAGAACGAGGTGTATGTAGTAGGTAGTGGGGCAGAAAAATGTAGGGGTGTCTTGCAACACCCCAATTTTATTTTCGATGAATCTGTTGTTCCTTCAGCCAAGGATATGGTTTCGATGGCTTTTGAAAAGTATGAGTCAAAACAATTTGAGGATGTGGCCTATTTTGAACCTTATTACCTCAAAGATTTTGTTCTTCAGCAAAAGAAGAAAAAAAATTAATCCATTTCAGCTTTGTGCATCACCCGTTGTGGGAATGGAATCTCAATTCCTGCGGCGTCAAAACGTAGTTTGGTTTGCTCTATTACATAAAAATGCGCTGGCCAAAAAACATCGTTATTGGCCCAAAAGCGGAGTGTAAGGTTTACAGAACTATCACCCAATTCACCTACGTATACTTCTGGGGCAGGTTCGGTATTGATACTGGGATTTTCGGCACATATCTTTAAAAGAATTTCTTTGGCTTCTTTAATATTGGATCCATATCCAATTCCTACATCAAATTTATCTCTTCGGGTATTCTCCATATTATAATTGATTACGTTCCCATTGGAAAGCTGTCCATTTGGGATAATGGCAATTTGGTTGCCAAACGTGCTCAGTTTTGTATTGAAAATGGAAATCTCGTTTACGGTTCCGTCCACTCCTTGGGCAGAGATGAAATCACCCACCTTAAAAGGTTTAAAGATTAAAATGAGTACCCCTCCGGCAAAATTGGCCAAGGATCCTTGTAGGGCCAAACCAATGGCAAGACCGGCGGCACCGACCAAGGCAACCAATGATGAGGTTTTGACGCCCAATTGCGTTACTACCAAAACAAATACTAGAGCTTTAAGGATAACACTTATAAAACTCTGTAAAAATGATTCCAGGGTTTCATCGTAATCCTTTTTAGCAAAAAATCGGCGCACCATTTTATTGATCAATCGGATTACCCAAACACCCACAAAAAAAGTAATGATGGCCGTAATAAGATTGGGCAATATACTAAAGGACCATTCTACAGCTTGGTCTATGTAATCTTGATAATTTTCTAATTCTTCCATAATGGTTTTTAGTTTAAATAGCAACGTACTTAATATTCAAATGAAATAAAAAAAAAGGTTTTTAAACAAATGTTAATTGGCTAGCTGTTTTAGAACTTCTTCAGCGTTTGATACGGGTAGTTTGCAGGCGCCTTCAATGCATACATAGGCAAGTGTTTCTCCTGGTACGCCCCTGTTTTCTAATAGTTCAATGTTTGCATCTTTTTGGGTGCCCACCAAAATGCTATTGGGAACATAGACTTTACTGATTTCTTGTCCTATGGATTTGTAGTCTTTGCCAACTATGGCTATTTCGTAAAAGTTTTGGTTAAGGTATAGCGCCAAATGCAGCCAGTTCGAAAATCCTTGGGCCCTTCGGTCAAAATCCTTTTGAACGTTTTTGAGCATTTGTTTGGCGGTTTCCCCATAGGTTTCATCTGGATACAGTTTATGAAATTTATATAGATTGATGGCCATCATAGAGTTGGAAGATGAGATCACATTATCATCAACTTCTATGGTTCTTCTGATCAAGGATTGGTCTTCATCCGAAGTATAAAAAAACATACCTGATTCTTCATCCAAAAAGTGTTTTTTGGAATATTCGAGCAGGTTTTTGGCCAAATTGAGCCATTTTTCATCAAAAGTAACCTCGTAGAGTGAAAGGCAAGCATCGATCACAGTGGTATAATCATCTAAAAAGGCATTGATGGTGCTTCTACCTTCTTTGTGGTTTCTGTAGAGCGAACCATCCTGTTTCATCATTTCACGTTCAATAAACTCTGCGTTTTTAATGGCTAAAGTCAAGTATCTTTTTTCGCCCAAATAGCGATACGCATCTACAAGCCCTTTCAACATTAAACCGTTCCAAGAAGTTAGTATTTTGTCGTCCAATCGTGGTTTGGGACGTTTGCTTCTTTCTTCTTTGAGTATGGTGAGGCTCTTGTTTATTTTGATCTTCAGTTCAGGTATCGAAATATTGAACTTTTTAGCAACATCTTGATTGCTTTTATCCCTAATCAAGACATAGTTTTCTTCCTCCCAATGTCCATAGGAATTAATATTGAAATAGTCCTGAAAAACCTCATAATCATCACCCAATAGTTGGGTGAGTTCTTCTTTTGTCCAAACGTAATAGGCGCCCTCCTCTAGATTGCCGTTGTCATCAAGGCTATCTGCATCCAAGGAGGAATAAAATCCACCGCTTTCATCCAAAAGTTCTTCTTCGGTAAAATCAATGGTCTCCGTCACCACATTTTTGTACAATTCATTTTTGGTTACCGCGTAGGCCTTGGCGTATAAGCTTATCAGTTGCCCATTGTCGTACAGCATTTTTTCAAAATGGGGTACATGCCATTTGGTATCCACGGCATATCGGGAAAATCCACCGCCTACATGGTCGTAAACGCCACCATATGCCATTCGGGTGAGCGTGGTGTCCACAAATTCCATAATTTCGGCATTGTCGGTCGATGTGGCATAGTGTAATAAAAAGTCCCAATTGTTGGGCATCATAAATTTTGGAGCACGTTTATGCCCGCCCAAAAACGTATCAAAATATTGGGTCCAATTTTGTACAGATGCATCCAATTGCTCCAAAGAATAGAGGTCGCTGTCCTCATCATTTTCTACAAGGTTGATAGCTTGGAGTCCATCCGCTAAATCCGAGGCGTATTTTGTTACTCGGGGTTTATCTTCTTTATAAAGGGTGGCAAGCTGCTCCAATGATTTTATCCAATTGTCCTTTGGAACATAAGTAGCGCCCCAAAAAGGTCTCCCGTCTGGTAAGGCGACAATATTTAGTGGCCATCCACCATTCCCATTGATCATCTGGATGGCATCCATATAAATTTGGTCCACATCGGGACGTTCCTCTCGGTCAATTTTTATGTTGATAAAATTCTCATTCATTAATCGGGCTACTTCCTCATCTTCAAAACACTCTTTTTCCATAACGTGGCACCAATGGCAGGCGGCATACCCAATACTAATGAGTAAAAGTTTATCCTCCTTTTGGGCCCTTTCGAGTACATCTGGGCGCCATGCTTCCCAATTTACGGGGTTGTGGGCATGTTGTAGCAGATAAGGGCTGGTTTCCTCTATTAGGGCATTGGTATATTCGTGGGTCACTTCTTTAGGTTTTTGGTTGCAGCTTAGGACCGCTACGGCAATTAATAAATAGAAAAGCACTTTTTTCATCAGGAGAGCATTTTTGCGCATAAAAAAATGCGTCCATTTTGGGACGCATCTTCATTTCATTAATTTTTTAATGAACTTCAAAGGTAATCTTTACGTTCACCCTGTAGTCGTCAATCTTTCCATCTTTTACCGTGGCGCTTTGCTCGTTGATATAGATGGAACGAATGTTTTTTACAGATTTTGAGGCTTGCTCCAACGCTTTGTTGGTTGCATCTTCCCAGCTTTTGCTGGAATTCGCCAATACTTCAATAACTTTTAAAACTGCCATGGTCAATGTTTTTATGATTCCTTTCAATTTAACAAATTTTGATGGGAATTCGGCAGTAAAACAGCGTTAATTATCCGTTTAGAGCAACGACTTCCTTGATTTTTTCGCCCATCATGTTTTTAAGCATGGTTTCTATACCATTTTTAAGGGTAAAGGTGGACGATGGACAGCCACTACAGGCTCCTTGAAGAATAACGCTTACAGTTCCGCTTTCCTCTTCATAAGATTGAAATAGAATGTTTCCTCCATCTCCGGCAACGGCTGGTTTTACATATTCTTCCAAAATGTCAATAATCTGAAGCGATGTGTCATCGTAATCCGTGCCAGTGGTTTTCTGCTCAACAGTTTCTTTGCTTTTTTGTATGGCTTCCGCTGTCACTACATCTTTCCCGTCAGCCAAATAATCTCTGATGAATTCACGCAATTGCATATTGATCTCTTCCCAATCAGCAACCTCGTATTTGGTAACGGAAACATAGTTTTCGTCCATAAAAACCTCTTTTACAAAGGGTAGGTGAAAGAGTTCAATAGCTAAAGGAGAGTCCTTGGCTTCATCAATATTTTTGAACTCATAGGTGTTGGGAACGATTTTTTTGTTCGAAACGAATTTCATTACCGCAGGATTGGGAGTCACCTCTGCATATACCGTAATGGGTTGCTTCTTTTTAATGTCGGTCTCATTTACAATCGGTTCCCCAGCGTTGAGGTATTCGACCAGTTGCTGGGCGACCTCGTCTTTTACATCGTCCCATTCCACAATGTCAAAACGTTCCAAAGCCACAAAATTACTGGCAATATAAACGGTTTTGACAAAGGGCAGATAAAAAAGTTGTTGTGCCAAAGGGGATTCTTTGGCCTTATCTATATTTTTATATTCGTAGTTGCCTTTAACCAAAAAATGGTTGGTCTCGAACTTAATGATCTTGGTGTTGTTGGTGGGAACAACCGTAATATGGAACTCTTTCATCATTGAATCTTTGCTGCAAAAATACCAATAGTTAAGATGCGTAGCAAAATATTATAATAATGTATTGTGGTTTCCGTTATGTTATTGTTTTATTGTATTCAATAACCATTAGCCCCAATCGTCACATGAGACGTATCTTAACCTCGATTATTATAACCTTGTTTTTTGGGTCCATGGCCAAGGCACAAGAAGGTATTCCAGTATACTTTGACTACTTGGCGGATAACTATTATTTGGTTTACCCGTCCATGGCAGGGATTTCGGAGGGCACCAAAATTCGTCTTACGGCTAGGAAACAATGGTTTAATGTGGACGAGGCACCAAGCTTGCAAACCTTGAACATTAATTCCAGGGTTGGTGAGCGTAGTGGAATAGGGGGCATACTTTTTAACGACTCCAACGGCTACCACTCACAAACAGGATTTAAAGCAACCTATGCGCATCATTTGCAATTGGGAGGAGACTTTAGAACCCTTAATCAGTTGTCCTTTGGTTTGAGCGCAGGTGTCATTTTGAGCAGTTTGGATGAAAGTGAATTTGTATCGGTAATTCCTGATCCCGTGGTAACTGGAGTGAAAAACACCACAAGCTATTTTAATGTAGACCTTGGAGTATCTTATAACTTATTTGAATTTTACGCCCATGCCGCCATTTTAAATGTTTTGGGCAGTGGCCGTGATTTATATACTGCTGCTGAGTTTGATAACTTAAGACGTTATTTGTTTTCCGTAGGATATGTTTTTGGTAGAGAAACAAGAATAGAGCCTTCCATTTTGTTCCAGATGACGGATTTTACCAAAGAGAAAACAGTGGATTTGAATGCAAAAGTATATCGCGATGTGAGTTTTGGTACCGTTTGGGCCGGATTGTCATACCGACGTAGTTTTGATGGGGCACAATTTCAATCCAATGGCCAGTTTGGAGAACAACGATTACAGTTGTTTACTCCGATAATAGGGGTGAATGTAAATAGATTCTTGTTCTCTTATAACTATTCCTACCAATCAGGGGATATTCGTTTTGATAATGGCGGTTTTCATCAAATTACCTTGGGTTACGAATTTGGACAGAGTGATCAAGGTAAGCGCTACGATTGTTATTGCCCGGCGGCCAATAATTAAAATGGCCCACCTTTAATGATGGACCATGTAGCATTAGCTGTTTAAAATAAACCTAATCCCAAGTAAAGTTTTTCTTTGAAGCCTGGGTCTTTATGGCCGATAGCATGGCATTTTCAAGCTCTCCTGTTTCTTCTTTTTGATGCTCGGCAATGTAAACCTCGCGTTTGGCATTGAGTTCTTGTATCTTCTTTTGGATTTCTTGGCGCTCTGCTTTCTTTTCTTTTACGTAAGCCTTAATCTCGTTTTCGGATTTCCCTTGAAGTTCTTCAGGTAGTTCTTTTTCCTTCAACTCTGAAATAATGGATTCGTCGTCCTCTGCAGCATCTACCAAATCCCATTGAGAATTTTTATACAGTCTGGAGCTTTTGCTAACAGCACGTTTTACGGCTACAACCTCTTCCAATTCAGCGGCATTGGCGTCTTGCATGGATTGAAGCGCTTTCTTTTGCCTTCCAATAGAACCATAAGAGATATAAGTGTTGTTCAATTTAGAATTTAATTGAATAATGATATCGTCATAAGGCGTGTTGATATGAACCACTTGCCTGTTGTGATCAATGGCCATGTACTCACCTCCGGTAAGCATAGCACCTTTTTTCCACATGGTAGAGATGCCTTGGTCGTAATTGCCACAAAAAATGGTATTTACGATTACATCTTTTTCTTGTGCATTGGTAGCAGCATCTTTATAATCCAATTTTCCTTGGGTAAAAGGTTCATTGCCTGCAATAAAAATCATTTTAAGGTCACCGGCATTTTTGCCCCAATCCAATTGTTTTAATGAAGTATGGATTACTTGTCCGCAATATTCTTCACCGCCATTGGTAGTCAAGGAAAAAAGTTTCTCGGAAATCTCATCCAAGTCATTACTGAAACCCAAAACCTGTCTTATATACCCTTCCTGTGATGAAAGGTTGTCGTTCCCATACTCATAAAGTGCAATTTGAAGGGAAGGTCGAACATTGGTGCCGCATTTGGCATGGGTAAATTCATTTACAATATCCCATAATTGAGCTTTGGCTTGATTGATGAGACCGTCCATGCTGTTACTGGTGTCCAATAAAAGGGCAATTTTAACGTACTGTTCCTTGGGTTTTTCACTAGTATATCGAGTGATCAATGTAGTGTTCTCTTTGGTATGGGCCTTTAGGTTACAACCATAGCTCGTTCCCGTCATAAATAGTAGGAGCGCTGTGCCCAATATGTAATTCATATGTTTCATGATGCAATAATTTTTAATGTTGAGGTAAATGTATAGGCAACTTTTAGCAATAAAAACCTAGAATGAGTAACACGGTGCTTTAAATGAGTAACCTTGCCCGATTACTTCATAAGGAGGTAAAATCATGCTGTTTTTCAAGGTGATTAGGCAGCGTCCTATTTTTTAAAATGCTTGGGAAGCAGTATGTTTACCTAAGTTATGATTCACAAGGCCTACATAATAGTATTGGTATTGATGACCTCCCTGAGCACATGGGCGCAAGTTGGAAATGCGCAAGGGCAAATGGAAATCAAGGGTTCCGTTAAGGGAAAGGAAAGCCATGTCCCCATTTCCGGGGTTCAGGTTTCTACCGATAAGGGACAATATACCAGAACCAACGGTCTGGGAGAATTTACCATCAAGGCGTCCATAGGTGATATGCTAATTGTTGAGGGGCCGGAACTGGAAACGGTGCGTTACCGAATCAAGTCAGATGAAGATGTGGATGTATTGGTTGAAGGTTATGGTAGTTCCAGATCTGTCCAAAAGCAAAAGCGTGAAGCTTCCAGTTCAAGAAGTGCCCTTATGGATCACCAGCGATTTTTGGATTCGGCCAACTTTTATAAAAAAACGGATTTCGAGAAAAGCATTGATTTTATCGCCCGTTCCATGGAGCCTCTTGGAAGTGCAGGAAACAAACGAGAACTGTCATCCTCGCTCCGAACCCTTGGTGAAATTTATATGTACCATGAACAGTATGATTTGGCTATTACCAACTTCAAGGATGCCTTGGCCGCTCAAGAATCCAACAGAACCAAATTGCTGTTGGGTAAAGCGTATGTACTGAATGGTAATTATGAGGGCGCGATTTCCATTTTGGAGCCTTTGATCATGGAGAAAAACATGGTTCCTTACCAAAGGGTTGATCTTTTTGAAGTGTTGGGAGATGCAAGCAAAGGATTGTCAAACCTTAAAGATGCCCAAAATTATTACCAACAAGGGCTTCTTATTGCTGAAAAGAATCAAATCTCCCCTAAGGAAATCGACCTAAATTCTAAAATGGCTGATGCTTTTGCCAGCGAGAACAGGCTTGTCGAAGCAGAAGGCTTTTATCAGAATTCATTGAACCTTTCCAAAAAAGTGGCGCCGGAAAGATTGATTCAGGAAAGTGAAAAGGTGGCGGATTTTTATAACCAAAAGAATCGCTATGACGATGAAATCCAACTTCGTAAAAAGAACTTGGATGAGTTGAAACAATTACCTAGAACTGCTGTGGCCTCGGCTGGGCAGAACATTTCCACTAGGGATACGGTAACCTCACAGCGCATCAACTATAAAATAGCCAATGCCTATATCGCCCAGGATAAATTGGACGAGGCCATTCCTTACCTGGAAAAAAGTATTGTTGAGGCCGATAAAGACGATGATTTGGTGGTGCAAAAGGATGCGACCCGAAAATTATCCGAAGTGTATCGCAACAAGGGCGACTATACCAAAGCTTTGGAGTCCTACCAAGATTATGTGGCCGTGGTAGATAGTTTGTATGTGCGAAAAGAGCAAGAAATATCTAGAGCGGCCCGTTTTAATCGTGAGATTGCGAATACCCAAAACCGTATCTCAAGTTTGGAGCAGGAAAGAGAACTCAGCCAGAGTAAGTATAGTTTGGCGGTAACCGAACAGCAGCTGTACGAAGAGACCAGTAAACGTCAAAAATGGATCATCTATTCGCTCATTTTTGGAATAGCATTGATGGCCCTAACTGCATTTTTGTATTATAGAAGTAACAAACAGCAAAAACTGGCCAACAATCTTCTGGCATTGAAGTCGCTACGTACTCAAATGAACCCGCATTTTATTTTTAATGCCCTCAATTCCGTAAACAATTATATCGCTAAAAGCGACGAGCGGAGTGCCAACCGTTTTTTGAGCGAGTTCTCGGTGTTGATGCGAAGCGTACTCGAGAATTCCGAAGAGGATTTTATACCGCTGGCCAAAGAATTGGAACTATTGGAGCTCTACGTGAAACTCGAACATTCCAGATTCTCCGACAAGTTTGATTATGAAATTGATGTGGACGGTAAAATCGATATTGATGCCTTCCAAATCCCACCGATGCTGCTGCAACCTTATATTGAAAATGCCATTTGGCACGGCCTGCGTTATAAAGAGGGAAAAGGATTTTTAAAAATAAAGGTCCGGCAAGTGACAAACGATATGCTTGAAATCTGTATTGAGGACAATGGTATTGGAAGGAAAAAGTCAGCTGAGTTAAAAACCACAAATCAGCGAAA
>Ga0070726_10004290_pt1 | contig 11466 bp, 8 predicted proteins | sample tdAd471_FD_67275 | JGI IMG/M metagenome (GOLD analysis project Ga0070726, IMG submission 67275) | Marine sediment microbial communities from the Atlantic coast under amendment with organic carbon and nitrate - tdAd47.1 | ecosystem: Environmental > Aquatic > Marine > Coastal > Sediment | place...
CTAAGAATTCAAGCTTAAAGTGCTCTCTACTTGGCCAAGGGAATACGACGGTTTCAGGTAGATTGATGGCATCCTGACTCATTAACTGAACCAAAGAATAACGATCATCCTCTAAGTCTAGTGGAATAGTAAATTCTACGGTTTTGTAACCTACTGCTGAGAAAACAATGATATCTCCTTTTTCAACTACAATGGAGAAGAATCCCTCAAAATCGGAGTAAGTTCCTCTCTTTTTATCTTTTACCAAGATATTGGTGTAAGGAACGGGAAAAAGTTGTTCGGTAGAACCATCCAGCACCATGCCCGAAAACTGTACCAAATTAGCCTTGGCCACTTCCTGTGACCAGGCAGTGTGTGCGGCGAAAACAAGAAGAAAAAGGCAAATACATATCCGAGCTCTCATATCTACTAGTATTAATATTCAGAAACTAGTGGCATAAATTATACCAAATTAACTATCCATATGACCTTGAAAACCTAAAAAAGGTTGGATAGCATAGGCTAAAATTACAGATTTTAGTGCTTTTATAAGGCTTCTAGACCGGAATTTGTCGGGAAAGGTAATGAGATTAACTTCATCTTAACGAAATTGGGTAGTAATAGCATAGACTTCAGAAGTTTCCTCGGACATGGCTCAGAAAACTTCCGAAGTCTTATAAAGCCTATCTTCGAAAATACAGGTAAGACAGCGGCTAGCACCGAAACCGGCACTAAGCATCCGATAGGGCGATATCCAGCACCTCACTCATCCGATCGACATAATGAAAGACCATTCCTTCAATATAGTCAGCCTGTATTTCTTCGATGTGCTTTCGATTCTCTTGGCAAAGAATAATCTCTTTCATACCGGCTCGCTTCGCCGCCAAAATCTTTTCTTTAATCCCGCCTACCGGGAGTACTTTCCCTCGTAGGGTAATCTCCCCTGTCATGGCCAAAAAGGGCTTTATCGGGCGTTTGGAAAAGGCTGAGGTAAGAGCCGTCAGCATGGTGATGCCCGCAGAGGGACCATCCTTAGGAATGGCACCTTGTGGCACATGCAAATGAATATCGTATTCGCCAAAACTCTCGTCGCTGATATTTTGACTTTCATTTTGTGCTTTCAAGTAACTCAGGGCAGTTGTCGCTGATTCTTTCATCACATCTCCTAGATTACCCGTCAAGGTCAACTTCCCTTTGCCCGCATTCAAACTACACTCGATGAATAAGATGTCGCCGCCTGTTGGTGTCCAGGCTAGGCCTACTGCTACACCAGGAGTGTCTATCTTTTGGTACAAATCGGTAGAAAAGCGAGTCGGCCCTAACATGCCACGTATATCACCTTTTTTTACCCGCGGTGAATAGGTTTCTTCCATAGCGACCTTCTTGGCTACACTTCGCATGACCCCCGCAATTTGTCGATTCAAAGAGCGTACGCCCGATTCGCGGGTATACTCTTGGATGACTTGCTCAATAATAGGGTTGGAAAGCTTAATGTGCTTGGCTACTAGGCCATGCTCTTTTCTTTGATCTGGAATAAGGTGTTGCTTCGCAATTTCAACTTTTTCTTCCGTTGAATACCCACTGATTTCGATGATCTCCATCCGATCCAGCAAAGCAGGCTGAATGGTGTTTAAGGAATTCGCTGTGGCAATAAACAAAACCTTTGACAAGTCATATTCTAGGTCCAGGTAATTGTCATGAAAGGTGGTATTCTGCTCTGGATCCAAAACCTCTAGCAGGGCAGAAGAAGGGTCTCCCCTGAAATCTTTTCCGACCTTATCGATCTCATCCAAGATAAAAACAGGATTGGAAGAGCCCGCCTTGCGTAAAGATTGCAAAATACGGCCAGGCATGGCTCCGATATAAGTCTTACGATGCCCGCGAATCTCTGACTCATCGTGCAGTCCTCCCAGCGACATTCGTATAAATTTGCGACGCAAGGCCCTAGCTACTGATCGACCCAGTGATGTTTTACCCACCCCTGGAGGGCCAACTAAGCAGATGATAGGGGCTTTCATGTCTCCCTTCAACTTCAAGACGGCTAGGTGCTCCAAAATCCGCTCTTTCACTTTTTCTAAACCAAAATGATCCTTGTCTAGTACCTGTTTTACCTTCTTCAGGTTGAAATTATCTTTGGTATACTGCCCCCAAGGTAAATCTAAGAGGAGTTCGAGATAATTGGACTGTACCGAAAACTCAGCGACCTGCGGGTTCATGCGTCGCAACTTGCTGAGCTCTTTTTGGAAAACGGTATTGACTTCTTGAGACCATTTCTTTTTTCTGGCTTTTTCCAGCAATTTCTTGATCTCCTGTTCTTGTGGATTTTGCCCTAATTCCTCCTGTATGGTTTTGAGCTGCTGATTGAGGAAATAGTCCCTTTGTTGCTTCTCAATATCTACTCTTACTTTACTTTCTATCTGGTCTTTCAACTCTAGCAACTGCAATTCATCATTGAGTTGTACCAGCAAGATATTGGCTTTCTCTCGCAGGTTACTGGTCTCAAGAATTTTTTGCTTAATGGGCGTCTTCGCACTTAAGTTAGAGGCGATAAAATTGAGTAGGAAAGAATTATTGGAAATATTTTTGAGCATCACCATCGCTTCGGACGGGATGTTAGGGGAAAGTTCTATAATCTGCTTGGCCAAATCGAGGACAGAAGCAATGAGTGCTTCAAACTCCAACTTATTTTCCGCCTCTTCATAGGCAATGGGCGAAATTTGTCCCTTCATGTAGGGATCTTCCTGGAGGATTTCATCCAATTGAAATCGCTTACGCCCCTGCAAAATAGCAGTGGTGGTTCCGTCGGGCATTCGCAATAATTTCAAAATCCTGGCCACTGTACCGACCTCGAAAAGGTCTTCTGTTTTCGGATCTTCTACTTCACTATCTCTTTGAGATAATACAGCCACCTGACGATCATCTTCATAGGCTATATTGATCGCTTTTATCGATTTATCCCGACCCACGGTGATGGGGATGATAATTCCGGGAAATAGAACGGTGTTTTTTAAAGCAAGGATGGGTAATTCGGCAGGGAAATCTTCCTGCATATCGGGTTCTTCCTCTTCTTCAATGGAGATGAGAGGTAAGTAATCAGTTTCTTCTTCAAATTTCTGGCTAGAAAAATATTCTTCGAACATATACTTTTGTAAAATCTTATAATCTAGTGTGTCTCACAAAAAGGTATTCAACTTCTTCATTGCAAAAGACTTTAATTCGCGATCATTTGTTGATAAGAAAGATAGGCTTGCCCTCTCTCCCAAATGTTTCAGAATAAAATCTAAAGTATGCCCTCTTTTCAGGTGTCAATGTGACAGTAAAAGGAGCGCTTAATTGATTCTTCCAATAGGCAAGTACCGTGCCATAGTGGGATTTACCTGAATTATAACAATATACGGAATTTATTACAGAAAGATACCCGACAAAAAGACAGCCAAATCAAGTTTTCTGATGCAGCTTGCGGCTAAATTTCCCATCCACTATGCGCAAGCTATGGACACTTTCAGATGAGTCAAACCAGGCTAGCTCCCCGCTGTAACTGGTGCTTTTCATAATCGAAAACAAAATCATCATCCTGTATAAATACTTTTTGTAGCTTTGGGTGTTTAAATAGAAACCGCCTAGGTAATAGGAAAACCTTGACAAAGAAAACATTAGAATACGCCTTGTATGGTCAGATCACTTGAAGCGATAAAGGCGCCTATCAGTTCCGAACTCAAGAAGTTCGAAAAGCACTTTCGAGAAGCGATGCGCAGTCCTGTGCCGCTACTAGATCGCATTACTTATTATATCGTGCGCCGAAAGGGGAAGCAAGTTCGACCGATGTTTGTGTTTCTCTCGGCCAAATTATGTGGGGATACCACTGATGCGACCTTTAATGCTGCTTCCTTTATCGAAATATTGCATACGGCTAGCTTAGTACATGACGATGTGGTTGATGACTCCAACGAGCGTCGAGGTTTTTTCTCTGTAAATGCACTTTGGAAAAACAAAATTGCCGTATTGGTAGGTGACTTCTTGTATTCCAAGGGGATGTTACTGGCGCTACAACACAAGCATTACCGACTGCTTGAGATTATTTCTGTAGCCATCCAAGCAATGAGTGAAGGAGAGCTGCTGCAGATCGAAAAAGCCCGACGCTTAGATATTGATGAGGCTGTGTATTATGATGTCATCCGGCAAAAAACCGCCTCACTAATTGCATCGGCTTGCGCGGCAGGTGCGGCCTCTACTACTAAAGATGAAGAATTGATCAATCGGATGCACACCTTTGGCGAAAAGATTGGAATTGCCTTTCAGATTCGAGATGATCTTTTCGACTTTGGAACGGATGATGTAGGGAAGCCACTGGGAATAGATATCAAGGAAAAGAAGATGACGCTTCCGCTGATTTATGCACTACAAAATGCCAGTAAAGCGGAGAAGCGCCGGATTATTCGTACGATCAAAAAGTACAATGAGCAACCTGAAAAAGTAAAAGAGGTGATTGATTTTGTGCGAGAAAGTGGGGGCTTGGAATACACTCGCCAAGCTATGTATGATTATCGAGATCAGGCTTTTGAATTGCTACACCAGTTTCCAACTAGCCCGGTCAGACAGGCATTAGAAGAGTTAGTCATGTTTGTAACTGATCGAGAAAAATAGCCTTTATACGGGTATAAACGCCTTAACGAGGCCCCTGCCCAGGATAATTTTCTTCAATAGGCTCCACTAGGATTATTCTATCATCTATCACATCTACGACTCTTACATGTGCCCCGGGACTCAATTCTTGTCCTGCCGTAATGGCTTCGATTTGAAAAGGAGCTTCGGGTAAGGATAGGAATACTTTTCCAAAACCATTTCGGTGTGGTGGAATAGATTGCAATACTTCTCCGGTTTGTTGTAGTAAATCGGCTGGGCCCATTTTATCATTTCGGGTAAACCAACGCTTGATGAGATATCGACTAAAGAAGGTCATAACAGCTGCCACAAGGGTAGCGATCAGGAGTGCAATGGGAATGGAAAATTGAAAGAAGCTAAAGGTCACGATCATCCAACTGAATAAGGTGAAAAATACCAAAATCATACGAGCGTCAAACAACTGCCGTTTTCTCTCCGACTGTGTTTTGACGTCTGACTCCGTATCTTGTTCTAAACCCATCAGGTGAATGGCAACGAGCATCACCAAGAGTAGACTAGAAACGATAGCCATACTTAAGAAAGCTTGACTGGAACTCTCCAGCGCCTTCCACCATTCCATTAATAATAGTATTTGCATAATTATAGCCTTCCAATCAGTTCTCAAAATAGGACTATGCCTCTAAAGGGAAGAATGCCTTAGACAAAAGGAGGCAGTTTATCGTCAAATGACCTTTTTAAGAAGAGTTTCGGCACCTACAGCCTGTTTTTTGTCTGAGCTAATTTGCAGCGAAGCATAGGTCGGAAAATCCCGCCAGATCTTTTAGGATAATTGTGTTCTCCGACTTAATTCTAAAAAAGGAGGAGATATGTCCCTGAAACTGTAAACTGCTTCTTACCTTTGCATAGACTTTAGGATCAGAAAACTATGCAATCCACATTTGACAAAATGGTTGAAGTAAAGTTATTCGCTGGAAGGGCCTCAGAATACTTAGCAGATAAGATTGCTGATTACTATCAGCAACCACTAGGTAAGCTCAAAATACATCAATTTAGTGATGGTGAGATGCAGCCCGTTATACAAGAATCAGTAAGAGGAGGTTATGTATTCTTTATTCAGTCGACCTTTACGCCGACCGAAAATCTGATGGAGTTACTCCTGATGATTGATGCAGCCAAACGGGCCTCAGCAGGGTATATTACAGCTGTTATTCCCTATTTTGGCTATGCGCGGCAAGATCGTAAGGATAAACCTCGCGTTCCGATCTCTGCTAAGCTGATCGCCAATCTTATCCAAGCTGCCGGCGCTGATCGAATTATGACCATGGATTTTCACGCCGATCAGATCCAAGGCTTCTTCGACATTCCTGTTGATCACTTGAAAAGTGATGCCATTTATATTCCCTATTTGCAACAGCAAGATTTGTCTAATGTGACTTTCGCTTCTCCAGATGTGGGCGGGGTGAAAAGAGCGAGGACTTATGCGAAGCATTTCGAACGTCCATTGGTGATTTGTGATAAATACCGAAAACGAGCCAATGAGATAGCGGGCATGACCGTGATTGGTGATGTTGAAGGGGCGGATGTCATCTTGGTGGATGACTTGGCCGATACCGCTGGTACACTATGCCGAGCGGCTGAAATCCTGATTAAGAAAGGAGCCAGTAGTGTGAAGGCGATGTGTACCCATCCTGTTCTATCTGGCAATGCTTACGAAAACATCAATAATTCTCAACTGTCAGAGATATTGGTTTGTGATACCATTCCCTTACGGAAAGAATCTCCTCGAATTAAGTGCCTTTCAACGGCTAAGTTGTTTGCACGAGCCATTCGAAATACACATGAGCATCGTTCTATTTCAGCACTTTTTGTAGGAGGCTAAGCTGATTTAGAAGAATGATGATTAAAATTGTAGGTTTTCTTTAGAAAATAATACAAAATACTTATCTTTGCGTGCCTTTTTGAAAGGTATGGCTCTTTGGAGCCTTGAAAAGCTAATTTAAGGAGTAGCGTAATGGGCCTTTTATCTGAATGATGTCTGCGCTAAAATTTCGATCTTCTCCGATAGATAAATGATAAAATAAATTTAAGATGGAAATAGTTGCCATTAAAGGACAAACGAGATCAGAAGTTGGGAAGAAATCCTCAAAGGCGGTTCGCAAAGAAGGATTAATTCCTTGTGTATTATACGGAGTAAAGGAAACCATTCACTTTGCCATTAACCCTAAAAGTGTTAAGGAGTTAATTTATACGCCTGATTTCAAATTAGCGGAAATTGATATAGACGGAACGGTATACAAGACCATCCTAAAAGATACTCAATTCCATCCTGTATCTGATGCCATTGTACACCTTGATTTCTTGGCCTTAACAGATGGTCATAAAGTTAAGGTAGAGGTGCCAGTAAAATTTAAGGGCGTTTCTCCAGGTATCAAATTGGGTGGTAAGTTGCAACAAAACTTGCGTCGGGTGAAGATCAAAACTACGCCTGAACACTTGGTCAGTGATTTGACTTTGGATATTTCCAAGTTGAAATTAGGAGACGCCATCCGAGTAAGAGATATTGTAGGCATCGAAGGTATTGAAATCATGAGCCCAGGTGGTACACCTGTAGCAAGTGTTGAAATCCCACGTGCATTGAAAAGTGCTGATGCAGCTGCTGCTGGTGAAGAAGAAGAAGGAGGAGAAGAAGCAGCGGAAGAAGCATAGTATTCTACTGAGCGTTATAAATAAACCGCAAGGTTTTAAAATATATCAGGAGGAGGCAAGCCATTGATTGGCTTAGCCTCCTTTTTTAGTTTCTGGATCAGTTGCTTATAAAATCCTATTTTTGTTTCATGAAGGTCACACTAGTACAAACAGACTTAATTTGGGAAGATAAAACGGCCAATCTCGACAAACTGGCCGAGCAATTTTCGCTTCAATCATTTGATACCGATTTGGTAGTTTTACCTGAAATGTTCACCACGGGCTTCAGCATGAATCCTTCTCCTTTGGCAGAGGAAATGAGTGGCCCTACCTTGAAATGGTTAAGTAAACAAGCGGCTAAGCTGGATGCAGCGATCACTGCCAGCTTTATTGCTGAAGTGGACGGGCTATTCTATAATCGATTGATTTGGATGTTTCCAGATGGCACCTATCAACACTATGATAAGCGCCATCTCTTTACCTTGGCAGGAGAGCACGAACATTATACAGCTGGAGCAGATCGCCTGTTGATCGAGTGGAAAGGGTGGAAAATTTGCCCACTAATTTGCTATGACCTGCGCTTTCCCGTCTGGAGCAGAAACAATGCGAAGTATGATTTACTGCTCTACGTAGCCAATTGGCCAGCGCGCCGTCGCCATCATTGGCAAAGCTTATTAGTGGCGCGTGCTATTGAAAATCAAGCCTATACTATTGGTGTCAATAGGGTAGGGAAGGATGGCAAGGACATCAACTATTCAGGAGATTCCTGCCTCATTGATTATGCAGGTGAAACAAGAGTGAAGCTGGCCTATCAGGAAACCTTCTTGACGGTATCCTTGGACAAGCCTTCTCAAGATGCGTATCGTGAAAAATATGCCTTTTTAGCGGATCAAGATTCGTTTCAATTGCTTTAACCAGTGGTTGGTGTACCCATTTTTACCGAAGTAAATGCTAAGCACTTAGACCAAGCTAAACGTTCAACTGTTAAACGCCTAAACCTAATAAGTCCAGCGATAGGACTAAGGCGCCAATAAAGCCGCCAACTTTTCGTCCATTTGCTCAAACTTAAAGTCGGCCCAGACCCTTGCCCACTTGGCTTGAATTTCTGTGGAGCAAAGATTGCCCAAACTCCCTTCATGCGTATGTGCGACTTCCCGTTCAGGGTCGAATGATCCATCTGCGATCTGCTGTCCGACAATCTTATAGGCATCTCTGAAGGGCGTGCCCGATAAGACTTCCTTGTTCACTTCTTCTACACTGTAGAGGTAGCGATATTTATCCTCCGAGAGAATATCCTCCTTGATCTGAATTTGCTGCAGCGCATAGGTGGCCATGCCCAAGCAGTCCTTTAAGTTACCGATCGCCGGAAAGATGACTTCTTTTAAGAGTTGGAATTCGCGGTGGTAACCCGATGGGAGGTTGGTGGTAAGCATGCTTACCTGAGCAGGTAGGGAAATTAACTGATTGCATCTACCTCTAATAATCTCAAATACATCGGGGTTTTTCTTGTGCGGCATAATGCTTGACCCTGTCGTCAACTCATCGGGGAAGGCAATAAAGTTGAAATTTTGATTGATGAATAAACAAATATCCATCGCCATCTTCCCGAGGGTATGAGCTGTGCCAGCCAGGGAGAAAGCCATGAATAGTTCGCTTTTACCTCTCCCCATTTGGGCGTGTACTACATTGTAATTCAAATCATTGAAACCCAATAAATCAGTAGTCATTTTACGGTCGAGCGGGAAGGAGGAGCCATAACCGGCAGCAGAACCTAAGGGGTTTTGATTAATGATCTTAAAGGTGCTTTGCCATTGCTGCAAATCATCGACTAAACTCTCCGCATACGCTCCAAACCAAAGTCCAAAGGAGGAAACCATCGCCACCTGCAAGTGGGTATAGCCTGGCATGAGTTGGTCTTTATGCTGTTCGGATAGTTGAATCAAAACCTCGAATAGTTCTTGAATCGATGAGATCAAGCGTCGTATCTCTGTACGTAGATATAGCTTGAGGTCTACCAAAACTTGATCGTTTCGGGATCTACCACTATGGATTTTTTTACCGACCTCACCCAATTCTTGCGTTAGCCAATGTTCTACCTGAGAGTGAACATCTTCTATGCCATCTTCTATGATGAAATCTCCTGCTTCTACGATGCGATATAGTCTTTTTAGTGCTTTTTCCAATCGAGCTAACTCTTCGGATTCTAACAAGCCGATTTTACACAACATCTTAATATGTGCCAAGGAGCCTTGTATGTCATAAGGCGCCAAATCGACATCCAACTCTCGATCTTGTCCCACTGTAAATCGTTCGATTTCTTGATCTACTTGGTAATTTTTTTGCCAAAGCTTCATATCTGTTTTTTGTACGAATAACTGAAAATTGGATTTCCACCTTCATTTCACGCTCTCCCTTATACCTCGCCTGCTTTCAATAGCGATAATAAGGAGATATATTTTGATATCCCTTCCTCAATCTCCGGTAAGCGAATAAATTCATCCGCGGTATGCGATCGAGCGGAGTCTCCCGGGCCTAGTTTTAGCGTGGGAAAAGACATTAATGCCTGATCGGATAAGGTCGGGGAGCCAAAGTACGGCCAATCTAGCGAAAGTCCATGTTGAACCAGGGGATGATCGAGTGGAATCCCAGAAGAGTTTAACCGAAACGAACGGGCTTTGAGTTCGGATTGCACTTGAGACTGTAAATAATCAAAAACTTCCTGATTGGAATAGTGTTCATTGGTGCGGACATCGATCACAAATTGACATTGGTCGGGTACAACATTGTGTTGTGTCCCTGCCGTCATTTGTGTAACTGTCGTTTTCACGGCTCCTAATAGGGGCGATACCTTGGGAAATTGAAAACTACGGAGCCATTGGATATCCTCTACCGCTTTGTATAAGGCATTTTCCCCTTCCTCTCTGGCGGCATGACCTGATTTGCCATGAGCCGTACCATCAATCACTAGCAGGCCTTTTTCAGCAATGGCCATTTCCATTTTGGTGGGTTCCCCTACAATCCCCAATGCGATAGTGCCCAATTCTGGAAGCAGGGCGGCGATGCCATTTTTACCAGATATTTCCTCTTCGGCTGTTGCCGCCAGGAGAAGATTAAAAGGCAAATCTTTTTTAGCATGAAAATGGAGGAATGTCGCCATTAATGAGACTAAAGGACCGCCAGCATCATTACTTCCTAGTCCATAAAGGGTGTCCCCTTCAATGCCGGGGTGGAAGGGGTCACGTTGCCAACCACTGGCGGGCTTGACCGTATCATGATGCGAATTGAGTAAAATAGTAGACTTATCGGCCTGCCAGTATTGATTTTTAGCCCATACATTATTACCCGAACGCTCCACTTTTACTCCTTTATCGGCCAGGAATTGATAAAGCAATGCTGCTGTATCGGCCTCTTCTCTGGATAGGGAAGGCGTTGCAATTAATTGTTGTAGTAATTGAATGGCGTCTTTGCTAAGGGCTGCTTGTTCCATGTTGATGTATCTCTTCAAATAATGTGGTGATCTATTACAGCGGTTCTTATGAAGGCGGAAATGCGAATTCGGAAGGCGGAATCTAGGTTGGGCTAGGCCAGTTTTCCAACCTGTCTGTTCTGCCAAAAGCCAGGCAGGCTTCCGAATTCGCCCTTCCGCCTTCACTTAAGATGCTGCTCCTGTCACTTTGGTCGCGGTAGCGTTCTGTAATGCGGGTAAGTGACCAATCCAAACCGCTGAAACACCCGCTTCGATAGCCGCGAAAGCATTGTCCAATTTGGGGAGCATGCCTCCAGAAATGGCACCGCTCGCTTTGTGCGATTCATATAAGGCCGGCGTAAGAATAGGAATAACAGAATCATCCTGATCGGGATCAGTCATTACACCTGCTTTTTCAAAACAGAACTGCAATTGAACATCGTATCCTTTTGCCAGGGCCACCGCCAATTGAGAGGCAATAGTATCGGCATTGGTATTTAATAATTGCCCCTTAGCATCGTGTGTGATCGCACAAAAACAGGGGCAAAAACCTATATCTAATAACTGCTGGATAGCGGCTGCATTGATTTCATCGATATCTCCTGCAAAACCATAGTCATGCGTTTGCACGATCCGCTTATGGGCACGAATCAAATTCCCATCCGCACCACTTAATCCCATCGCATTACATCCCAATGCTTGCAGTTGACTCA
>Ga0070726_10004292_pt1 | contig 11464 bp, 12 predicted proteins | sample tdAd471_FD_67275 | JGI IMG/M metagenome (GOLD analysis project Ga0070726, IMG submission 67275) | Marine sediment microbial communities from the Atlantic coast under amendment with organic carbon and nitrate - tdAd47.1 | ecosystem: Environmental > Aquatic > Marine > Coastal > Sediment | place...
GGCGTGAATTCAAGATAAGCCGCCATCGCTTCGGGGGAATCTCTGGAACGTTGATGAAATTCGCTCCACGTGGGGCGCGCTGTCCGACGGCGCCGCAAGGCACAAACACCCGATATCGGGGGCCACAGAGACGCGGTTGAAAAAAAGGAAATCTGCATGTTTGCAGTGCTTAAAACTGGTGGCAAACAGTATAAAGTTGCCAGCGGAGACGTGCTGAAAGTTGAAAAACTGGCCGGCGCCGCAGGGGACAAAGTCCAATTCAATGAAATTCTGATGATCGGTGGTGATGCCGCTGTCGTTGGCGCGCCTTTGATCGACGATGCCGGTGTTCAGGCCGAGATCCTGGAGCAGGCGAAAGGCCCCAAGGTCATCAACTATGTCAAACGCCGCCGCAAGCATTCCTCGCAGCGGAAAAAAGGCCACCGTCAGCAACTGACCGTTCTGCGCGTCACCGACATCCTGGCCAAGGGTGCGTCGAAGTCGGGCGTGGCCGCTGCCATCGGTGGCGAAGCTGTCGTGGCTGAAGCCGCTCCGAAGAAGGCGCCGGCGAAAAAGGCAGCTGCCAAGAAGGCCGAGCCCAAGGCCGAGACCAAAAAGGCGGCCGCGAAAAAAGCCGAGGCCAAGGTTGAAACAAACGCCGGGGCTGACGACCTGAAAGCATTGTCGGGTGTCGGACCCGCGCTTGAGAAAAAGCTGATTGCGGGTGGTATAACCTCTTTCGCGCAGATCGCTGCGTGGACCGAGGCGGATATCGCCGAATTTGACGAGAAACTGTCGTTCAAAGGCCGGATCGAGCGTGAAGGCTGGGTCGAGCAGGCCAAGAAACTGGCAAAGTAAGGAGAGAGCGACATGGCACATAAAAAAGCAGGCGGTTCATCCCGTAACGGTCGCGACTCAGCCGGTCGCCGCCTTGGTATCAAGAAATATGGCGGCGAAGCTGTCATCCCCGGCAACATCATTGCGCGTCAGCGCGGCACCAAATGGTGGCCGGGCGCAGGCGTCGGAATGGGCAAGGATCACACGATCTTCGCCACGGCCGAAGGCCAGGTGAAGTTCCATAAGGGGCTGAAAAAGCGCACCTTTATCTCGGTTCTCCCAGTGGCCGAGGCTGCTGAGTAAACCGACCTCCGTTACCGGAAAACATTTGGGGATCGGCTTTTTGGGCCGATCCCTTCTTTTTTTTGACACAGAAGACGCCCATATAACGGGCCAAGACAGGGCAGGAGCAGAATATGAAACATGAGGCGATCAACCGCCAGGACGTGATCGATGCTGATCGTTTTGTCCTGCGCGCGCTGTCACCTTCAGATGCAGGGCTGATCGAAGCCGCGACCGGGGATGCCCGGGTTGCGCATATGACGCCCGCGATCCCGTTTCCCTTGCCAGAAGGGGCTGCTGAGGAGTTCATCCTGCAATCTCTGGCGGCAGATCGGGTCGAGGATGTCTGGGCCATTGACGGCCGCCTGTCGGGCATGCCGCCGGTTCTGGGGCTGGTCTCGCTTCGGGATATGGGGCGCGAGCAGTCGGAAATCGGCTATTGGGTGGCCCCGTCGTTTTGGGGGCAGGGCGTTGCCCGTGAGGCGGTTTCGGCCCTGTTGACGGTGAACCCCCACGCCAACCGTTCTGTATTCGGCTCGGTGTTTCAGGACAACCCGGCTTCGGCGCGGGTTTTGGAGGCCAGCGGTTTCCAATATCTGGGTGAGGCCGAGGCGTTTTCGCTGTCGCGCGCGGCCCATGTACCAACCTGGAATTACCTGAAATCCATGCAGTGATTGCGAAACCCGCAATTTCCCCCTAAATCAGCGCCCAAAGGCGGTGAGACATGAAATTCCTCGATCTGGCGAAAGTCACCATCCGTTCCGGTGCGGGCGGCAATGGCTGCATCTCGTTTCGGCGGGAGAAATATATCGAATATGGCGGACCTGACGGCGGCAATGGCGGTCGGGGAGGCTCGGTTTGGGCCGAGGCCGTCGATGGTTTGAACACGCTGATTGATTTTCGCTATCAGCAGCATTTCTTCGCCCGGAACGGGCAGGGCGGGGCAGGGCGCAACAAGACCGGCAAGGATGGCGAGGATATCGTGCTGCGCCTTCCCGTTGGGACCGAAATCCTGGATGAGGATCAGGAAACTGTCCTTGCGGATCTCGACACGCTCGGTCAACGCGAGTTGCTGGCCCAGGGCGGCAATGGCGGATTTGGCAATCTCTATTTCAAGACCTCGACCAATCAGGCGCCGCGCCGGGCCAATCCCGGCCAGCCGGCGATCGAGCGTGAAGTATGGCTGCGTCTGAAATTGATTGCGGATGTCGGTCTTCTTGGCCTGCCCAATGCGGGCAAATCGACCTTCCTTGCCGCAACGTCCAACGCGCGGCCGAAAATCGCGGATTACCCGTTTACAACGCTCCATCCCAATCTTGGCGTGGTCGCTGTGGATGGTCGTGAATTCGTTGTGGCGGATATTCCCGGCCTGATCGAAGGCGCCCATCAGGGCAAGGGGATCGGCGACAGGTTTCTCGGCCATGTTGAGCGTTGCTCAGTGCTGTTGCATCTGGTCGACGGCACAGCGGACGATGTGGCCGCCGATTACCGGACCATCATCGGTGAGTTGGAGGCTTATGGCGGGCATCTGGCTGACAAGCCCCGCGTGACCGTCCTGAACAAGGTCGATGCGCTGGATGAGGACGAGCAAGCCGAACGGTTGTCTGCCCTGCAAGCGGCCAGCGGCGGACCGGTGATGACCATGTCAGGGGTGTCACGGGCCGGTGTCACCGAGGTGTTGCGCCGCCTTCGGAGCAATATCGTTGAACGCCAAAAGGCAGAGGAGCCGGTCGAGGAGGCTCTGCCGTGGCGTCCGTAGATTTTGTAACCACAGCCGCGCGGCTGGTGCTGAAAATTGGCTCGGCCCTGTTGGTCGATGCCAAAACCGGCCAGCTGCGCGAGGATTGGCTTGCCTCACTGGCCGGGGACGTGGCGGCAGCGCGCAAGCGGGGGCAGGACGTGATGATCGTCTCATCGGGTTCCATCGCGCTTGGGCGGCGGGTGCTGAACCTGCCATCCGACCCCTTGCCGCTGGAGCAAAGCCAGGCCGCAGCGGCCGTGGGGCAGATCCGCCTGGCGCGGGCCTATGAAAACGCGTTGGCGCCGTTTGGCATCACAACGGCACAAGTGCTGGTGACATTGGAAGACAGTGCCAGCCGCCGTCGCTATCTGAACAGCCGGGCCACGCTTGGCACCTTGTTGGGACTGGGCGTCGTGCCGATCGTCAACGAAAACGACACCGTTGCCACCGACGAGATACGCTATGGTGACAATGATCGTCTTGCGGCCCAGGTGGCGGGCATGGCGGGGGCTGATCTTCTGGTTCTGTTATCCGATGTCGACGGGCTTTATACCGGCAATCCGATGACCGACCCGGCGGCCAGTCATATCCCGGTGATCGAGGCTATCACGCCCGAGATCGAGGCGATGGCCGGCGATCCCGTCAATGCGGTTTCAAAAGGTGGGATGAAGACCAAGATCGAAGCAGCGAAGATGGCAACCGGGGCAGGGTGCGCGCTGGTGATCATGGAAGGGGATCAGCCGAGCCCGCTCGCGGCATTGGCGGATGGGGCGCGGCATTCGTATTTCTCGCCCGAGGGGGATCCGCAGGTTGCGCGAAAACGCTGGATCGCGGCAATGAAACCGATGGGACGTATCTTGGTGGATGCGGGAGCCTCGACCGCTTTGGGGCTGGGGAAATCGCTGCTGCCGGCTGGTGTTTCGTCGATCGAAGGCGAGTTTCGCCGGGGTGATGCCGTGGAAATCGTCGGGCCGCAAGACATACTGCTTGGCAAAGGGTTGATCGCATATGAGGCCGACGAGGCCCGGCAGATCCGGGGTCGGCAAAGCCGCGAGATTGCCGAAATCCTGGGCTATCCGGGACGTGCGGCGCTGATACACAGGGATGATATGGTGCTATGAATGATGTTGAAATGAACGCTGAGGCCGTGATGGCCGAAATCGGTGAAGCGGCCCGTGCGGCGGCGGCAGAACTTGCCTATGCGTCGGCCGAGCGGAAGCACGCGGCCCTGATCGCGGCGTCGGATGCGGTCTGGCAGAACCGCGACACGATCCTTGCAGCCAATCAAAAAGACCTGGCCTATGGCGCGGACAAGGGTCTTAGCCCGGCAATGATGGATCGTCTGACGCTGGACGAAGACCGCTTGCGTGGGATCATGGACAGCCTGCGCGCGGTCGCAGAACAGGCGGATCCGGTTGGCGAGATCATAGAGGAATGGGACATGGCCTCGGGATTGCATATTCGGCGGGTCCGAACCCCTTTGGGCGTGGTCGGCGTGATTTATGAAAGCCGACCCAACGTGACAGCAGATGCCGGCGCGCTTTGCCTGAAAGCCGGCAATGCGGTGATCCTGCGGGGAGGGTCGGAAAGTTTTCATTCCTCGGCGGCGATCCATGCCTGCCTGGTTGAGGGCCTGCATGCGGCAAATCTGCCCGCCGCTTCAATTCAGCTGATCCCCACCCGCGACCGCGCCATGGTCGGTGCGATGCTGACCGCGACCAACTGGATCGACGTGATTGTTCCGCGGGGCGGCAAGGGGCTGGTGGGTCGGGTGCAAGCCGACGCACGGGTGCCGGTTTTTGCCCATCTGGAAGGGATCTGCCATGTCTATGTCGATGGCGACGCGGATCTGGATAAGGCGCGCAAGGTCGTGATGAACGCGAAAACGCGGCGCACCGGAATTTGTGGCGCGGCGGAATGCCTGCTGATGGACCGGGCATTTTTTGAAAAACACGGGCCTGTCCTTATCGAGGATCTGATGCAAGCCGGGGTCGAAGTGCGGGCGGAAGGCGACCTGAACGGGATCGCCGGAACTGTCAAAGCCGCGCCCGAGGATTTCGGGCATGAATTCCTTGACATGATCATCGCCGCCAAACTGGTCGATGGGGTCGAAGGCGCGATCAGCCACATCCGCCGCTATGGCAGCCAGCACACGGAATCGATCCTGACAGAGAACGACGCCACCGCCGCGCGGTTTTTCCAACGACTGGACAGCGCGATCCTGATGCGCAATGCCTCGACCCAATTCGCCGATGGCGGTGAGTTTGGTATGGGCGCCGAGATCGGCATCGCGACCGGAAAGATGCACGCGCGGGGCCCTGTCGGTGCGGCACAGCTGACCTCGTTCAAATATCTCGTGGATGGCGACGGCACGATCCGTCCCTGACGGCACAAAAAAACCCACCTTAATCGGGCGGGTTTTACACAACTTTGATGGGTTGGTCGCGGCTAGCCGCCCCAGGACCGGACAACGCCGCAATCCATATGAACGAAGTTCGAGCGAGAGTATTTGCCAACTCCGCCGGCCCGGCAAGCGATTCCGGCTTTTGCCACCTGACCGACCGAGCGGGATTTCAGGCGAATATCTGCGGCCATCCCCTTCACATGGAGCGAATTCTTGGCGACGCCCCGGCTGCGTGAGCGCAACATCGCATTGGTGCGTGGGCTGCGATAGCCGGACAACATCATGAAGGGTTCCTTGGTTTCAAGCAGGCTGTGGGAAGCGGCCAGAATGTCCAGGTTTCGCGGGTCCATGCTGATGGCGGAATCTTCGCGCCAGTCGCGCATGAAATGGTTTATGTCTTTCAGGGCTTCGCGAACATATTCGCCTTCCACCCAATAGATCATTTCGATGCTTTCACCGGTCCGCGCGGAATACATCGAGACCTTGCGGATATCACCGGCCCCGCGCAGCAATCCGAAGGAATTGGAATAAACCGGGGCGGCGGAAACCGCCAGACCTGCAAAGACGCCCAACAAGGCGCGCCGAGAAACAGCACCGTTTATATGTGTCATGTTTGTCGCCTGTCCCATTCCATCTGGCCACGGCGCAACGCGGCCCGTTCATACTCGACCCCCCAGTCAGGCACTTTTATGCCACAAAACGAATCATTCGCCAAGTGATACCTTTGGAAACAATCCCTTTTGTCCTGAAATAGGCAGAAAATTGCGCATTTCATCCGTGGAGTGTTTCCTGACCAGAAACATGTGTCGCAATCGCGACGCAATCCTCTGCATTGTTCCGGTCTCGGGATTGTGAATGGACTTGGGCGAACCTCGTAAACAGGATATAGTGCAAGGATTAGAGGGGCTCTTGCAGATTAGAGGCAGTGATGAATCGGGTAGTAATGAACAGACGGTCATTTGGACTGGGCATGTGGGCGGCGGTCCTTGCGGGTGCTCTTGTAATTTTTGCGGGTGCCGGAGATCCGGCCAACGCGCAGAGTATTGCGTATAAGCAAGCGGTTGCAGCGGCAGCCTCGGATGATCCTGAGGTGTTGAAATTCTATCAGGATCGGGATTTCAAACCGATCTGGACGAGCAATGCTGACCGGTCGCGGCGGACGGCCTTTCTCGACGCAGCCTCCAAGGCCTGGATCCATGGTTTGCCGACATCGCGCTATGATGCCGAAGAGATAAAGAAAGATTTCGGAAATATCCGTTCGGCGAAAGCGCGCGGACTGGTCGAAGTCGCGACTACAAAGAAATTCCTGCAATATGCCCAGGATATCCAGTCCGGCGTCCTGGATCCCCGGCGACTGGCCAAGGATATGGCGCTGAAACCGCCCCGGCGGGACCGCGTCCAATTGCTCGATGCGTTTTTGAAAAGCACGCCGTCGGCCTTTATGCGGGCCTTGCCGCCACAGCACCCGGACTATGCCCGCCTGCTCAAGGAAAAGGCGCGGCTTGAACGGGTGCTTGGGCGTGGTGGCTGGGGCGACAAGGTTCCGGGCGGCAAGCTGAAACTGGGCGGCACCAGCAACAATGTCGTCGCCCTGCGCGCACGCCTGATGGAGTTCGGGTTCCGCGGCCTTGGCAATTCGCCGGAGTTTGACGAAGGATTGGAAACGGTCGTCAAGACCTTCCAAACCGATCACGGTCTGAATTCAGATGGTGTTGTCGGTTCGGCGACGCTGGCGGCGGTCAACACATCGGCGCAAACCCGTCTGCAACAGGTGATCATTGGGCTTGAGCGGCAGCGCTGGCTGAACAAGCCCCGAGGCGCGCGGCACATCTTTGTCAACCAGGCGGCCTTCACCGGCTATGTCATGGACAATGGAAAGGTGACGCTTGAAACCCGTGTGGTTGTCGGCAAGCGCGGCAGCAAATTCCGGACGCCGGAATTTGAAGATGTGATGACCCATCTGATCGTGAACCCGACCTGGCATGTGCCGCGCTCGATTGCGACGCAGGAATATCTGCCGATGCTAAAGGAAAACCCGGCGGCATTGGCGCGGCAGGGGATCACCATGATCGATGTCAGCGGGCGTCGGGTGGATTCCACCTCGCTCGACTATTCTCAGTTTGACGTGAAAAATTTCCCCTTCGATCTGAAGCAGCCACCGGGGCGGGGAAATGCGCTGGGGACGGTGAAGTTTATGTTCCCGAACAGGTTCAACGTCTATCTGCATGATACGCCATCGAAGTCGCTGTTTGGCCGCGATATCCGCGCCTATAGCCATGGCTGTGTCCGGGTGCAGAAGCCGCATGAGCTGGCCTATACATTGCTGGGGCGCCAGTCATCGGACCCGATCGGTTTGTTCAAGAATACGCTGGCCTCCAAGGTCGAAACCCAGATTGACCTCCGTGAGCCTCTGCCGGTGTACCTTGTGTATCACACGGCCTGGGTCTCTCCGGATGGACGGGCGAATTATCGTCTGGATACCTATGGTCGGGACAAGTTGGTGTTCAACGCGTTGCAAAAGGCGGGGGTCACCCTGCATGCCGTTCGGAGCTAGACGCTCCGAGAAAATCGGTTCACAATTGGCGGGCGGTGCAGATATGTGCCGCCCGTTTTTATGAGGGGTCCATGGCCTATACAATCCGCGAAATCGCTGACGCTCTTGGGGCTGAGGCTTCCGGGGACCAGGAGTTCCAGATCCGACGCCCGTCCGAGCCGTCCCGTGCCGGGGCCGAGGATCTGGCACTGGCGATGGACCCGTCCTATGGGCCGGCGCTGGCCCAGGGACAGGCCCGCGCGGCCGTCCTGTGGGACGGGGCGGATTGGCAATCTTTGGGGCTGACGGCGGCGATTTTTGTCTCGCGGCCCCGATTTGCGATGTCCCATATTACCAATTTCTTTGCGGTGCCGCCAGATATGCCGGTCGGAATTCACCCCACCGCGATCATTGGACCGGATGCCGAGATCGCTGAGGGCGCCTCCATCGGCGCCTATTGCGTGATCGGCGCCGGTGTCCGCATCGGACCAAATGCCCGAATTGGGTCGCAGGTCACCATCGCGGAACAGACCAGTATCGGGGCGGATTGCCTTTTGTATTCCGGCGTTCGGATTGGCTCCTTTGTAACCATCGGGGATCGCTTCGCCGCGCATTTCAACGCGGTGATCGGGTCGGATGGATTTTCCTATGTGACACCCGAAAAAAGCGCGGTTGAAGACGCCCGCGCCACGCTTGGCAAAGCGGTCGAGTTTCGTGACCAAACCTGGCACAGGATTGCTTCGGTTGCGTCGGTGGTGATTGGAGACGATGTCGAAATCGGCGCGAATAGCTCGATTGACAAAGGGACTGTGGCGTCGACCCGGATTGGCAGTGGAACCAAATTGGACAACCAATGCCAGATTGGCCACAACGTCGTCACCGGGCGCGATTGTCTGATTTGCGGGCATACCGGCGTTGCGGGGTCCGCGGTACTGGGGGATCGCGTGGTTCTGGGCGGACAATCGGGGGTGGCCGACCATGTCACGCTCGGCTCGGATGTGATTGCCGGGGGGGCATCGGCCATCCTGTCCAATGTCCCTGGGGGACGGGTTGTGATGGGCTATCCGGCGGTCAAAATGGACCAGAATATCGAGAACTACAAAATGGTTCGACGTCTTCCCAGGCTGGTCAGGAAGGTCGCCGAACTGGAAGAAGCCGTCAAAAACCTGTCCGGCAAGTCTTGAGAGATGGAGCAATAGGGGAGGGTGATGTCTGCATCTGTTCGCAACACGGTGCTGTCTTTGATCGCCGAACAGGCGTTTCTGGACCCGTCTGAGATACGCCTCGATGCCCTGCCAGAGGAATTGGGCCTTGATTCCCTGTCCATGGTAGAAGCAATTTTCACCATTGAAGAGGCGTTTGACATCTCGATCCCGTTCGATACCCAGACAGCTGAGGGCGCAAGCAATCAGAAAAATATTGGCGCGCTTTTGGCCCAGATCGAAGCCCTTGTCGGGGAAAAAGCCGAAATATGAACCGGGTCGTCATCACCGGGCAGGGAACGATCAATGCGCTCGGCGCGTCAGCGCCTGAGACATGCAAGGCGATGCAGGAGGGGCGTCTCGGCATCGGCCCGCTTACCTTTCGTGACGTGGACCGCCTTTCCGTCCGGATTGGGGCGGAAGTGCGTGATTTTGATCCCGCGAACCATTTCACCCGCCAGGAAATCGCCCATTTCGACCGGTTCACTCAATTCGCACTGCTGGCTGCGCGTGAGGCGATGGAGCAGTCCGGCCTGGTCGTCGATGCCGCCCTTGCGCCCCGTTCCGGAGTCATCCTCGGCACCGCAGGCGGCGGGTTACAGACGCAGGACGCGAATTACCGAAGCGTCTATCAGGAGGGGAAGAACCGCGTTCACCCCCTTGTTGTGCCGCGCCTGATGCATAATGCGGCCGCGGCACAAATATCCATCGCCCATGGTTTGACCGGGCCGAGCATGACGTTGTCGACCGCCTGTGCCTCGTCCAACCACGCCATGGGACAGGCGTTTCAGACGATCCGCGCTGGCGGTGCCGAGATTGTCCTGACCGGGGGCGTGGATGCTATGTTGTGTTTTGGCGGGATCAAGGCCTGGGAAGCGCTGAGGGTGCTGTCAGCCGAGGCTTGCCGCCCGTTCTCCGCCAATCGCAACGGCATGGTGCAGGGCGAGGGGGCGGCGGTGTTCGTCTTTGAGAACTACGTCCACGCTCGTGCCCGTGGTGCCGAGATCCTGGCCGAAGTGGCAGGGTTTGGGATGAGCACCGACGCATCAGACCTTGTTATCCCGTCCCAGGACGGTGCCATGCGGGCGATGCAAGGCGCGCTTTTGGACGCCGGTCTCGCGCCCGAGGCGGTCGGCTATGTCAACGCCCATGGCACCGGAACCCGCGCAAATGACCGGACGGAATGCGCCGCGATCAGGGCAGTTTTTGGCGAGCATGCCGAACATTTGATGGTGTCGTCGACCAAATCCATGCACGGGCATGTTATCGGCGGAACCGGCGCGATCGAACTTTTGGCCTGTATCATGGCGCTGAAGGACGGGGTGATTGCACCGACGATTTCTTATGATGCCCCGGATCCGGACTGTGCCCTGGATGTGGTGCCAAATGTTGCCCGGCAGGCAAGGGTCGCAGCGGTTTTGTCCAACGCTTTTGCGTTTGGCGGCATGAACGCGGTTCTGGCGTTGCGACAGGCCTGACTTCCAGGCAAAGAATGGGGGCGCCTGATCCCTCACGCGCCCCTTGTCCGAGCCTTACTGGGCGTTTTTCTGCAATTCCAGCATCGCTTTCACCAGCGCGGCATAGCCCGTGGCAAAGCCCTTCAGCGAGATTGGAACACTCACGCCCTGGTTGGGGTTGGAAACGGAATGCAGTGTGACGGTTGCGGTCTCGCCCTTGCGCATCGCCTCAAGCTCCAGCGGGGTGAAGCCGATCCGCGCAACGCACCCAACCTGATTGCAGAATTGAAACGGGTATTGTTTGGACTCTTTGCCCGGCAATTCCAGAACGACGCCGTTCTGCAACATAATGCCCAACGGTGCCACGAATGTGGACCCGGCAATCACCTTTTGTCCGGGCGGCAACGGGAAAATCCGCAGATCCACCATGGCATTGCCGGTCTGATCGACCACCAAATGCGCCAGTTCACACGGGTCCGCGCCGGTTTCGGTCTTCTGGCAGATCATCTCCCAATCATCGAACTGGTCTCTCGAATAGGTTTGACCAACCTGAATTTCCGGCTCTTTTCCGGTCGAAAATTCTTCAGATTCCGTTGTTGTCTGGGCCTGGGCGGTGCCAGCGACAAAGGCGGCACAAGCGGCCAGGCATAGGGCGCGAAGGGGTTTCATGGCGTCTCCCGTTTTTGGTTTCGGTTTCGGGGTGTAATGGCTTTTGCCTCGCTTGTCAGTCAAAATTCGCCCGGATTGAAGGCATTTTCACCAATCGGCGGAACCCTGCCACACAGAAACGAAAAAGGGCACCCGATGGCACCCTGTTTCGCCGCCAAAGCGGTCCTCCCTGTCGGACTTCCCGACAAATTATTGCCGCGACCTTACGGCACACCCTGTGACCGGTCAACCGCCTTCACGGGGGAATTTCAGAAAATCAATTTGATTGTTTCCAATTTGGAAACCATTGTTTCGGAAATAAAAAATGCCGCGCACGAAGGCGCGGCAAGTCCACAGGGAGGAAAACAAAGATCGGTTTGG
>Ga0070726_10004293_pt1 | contig 11463 bp, 8 predicted proteins | sample tdAd471_FD_67275 | JGI IMG/M metagenome (GOLD analysis project Ga0070726, IMG submission 67275) | Marine sediment microbial communities from the Atlantic coast under amendment with organic carbon and nitrate - tdAd47.1 | ecosystem: Environmental > Aquatic > Marine > Coastal > Sediment | place...
ACCCTCTCCCGCGCCGAGCTCGCCGCCGGCAGCGTGCGCCCGCCGGATCCCGCTGACGAACACGACGCCCTCGAGGTCGCGCTCCTCGGGCCGGCCCTCCCCACGACCCGGGTCGAGCTCCGCGACCCGATCCACGGCCAGGACCCGACCCCCGCCGGCGAGGTCGGCGAGATCTGGCTCCACGGCCCTCAGCTCACGCCCGGCTACCTCGACGACGCCGCCGCCAACGCCATGTCCCACCGCGACGGCTGGCTGCGCACCGGCGACCTCGGCTCGTGGATCGACGGCGAGCTCGCCGTGCTCGGCCGCTCCAAGGAGCTGATCATCGTCCGCGGGCGCAACCACGCTCCGATCGACCTCGAGTGGGCCGCCGGCGAGGTCGAGGGCCTCGACGCCGCCAGCTGCTGCGCCTTCGCTGCCCCCGGCCCCGACGGCAACGAAGCCGCGGTGATCGCCTGCGAGGTCCCCAAGGACCACCCCGACCCGGCCGCCCTCCCCGACCCGGTGCGCAAGGCCGTGCGCCGCAAGACGGGGATCGACCTGCTCGAGGTCGTGCTCCTCCCTCCCCGCGCGATCCCCCGCACCACCAGCGGGAAGCTCCAGCGCGGCAGGGTTCGCGAGCGCTACCTCGAGGGAACGCTGAGGCCCGCATGACCGACGCCGACCGGCCCGCGCTCCGGATCAAGCGCCTCGAGCACGCCAAGGGCGACCTCCCCGGCTATCAGACGGAGGGGTCCGCCGGCCTCGACCTCCGCGCCGGGATCTCCGACCCGGTTCGGATCGAGTCCGGCGCCCGCGAGCTGATCCCCACCGGGCTCGAGATCGCGGTCCCCCCCGGCTACGAAGCCCAGGTCCGCCCGCGCTCGGGGTTGGCGATCAAGAACGGCGTGACCGTGCTCAACAGCCCGGGGACCATCGACTCCGACTACCGCGGCGAAGTCGGCGTGATCCTGATCAACCACGGCGCGCCCAGCTTCGAGGTCACCCCCGGCATGCGGATCGCCCAGCTGGTCGTCGCGCCGGTGACCCAGGTCACCGTGAGCGAGGTCGGCGAGCTCGACGCCACCGAGCGCGGCGCCGGCGGCTTCGGCCACACCGGGGTCTAGTCGAGGTCTACTCCTCGCCGAGCTTCCCCACGACCTCGGCCCGCCGACGCTGGGTCAAACGACTCCGCGGCTCGAGGCGCAGGCTCGCGTCGTAGTCGTTCAGGGCCTCCTGGTAGCGGCCGAGCTTGGCCTTCACGTCGCCGCGCATTTGCCACACCGGCGCCTCCCGGGGAGCGAGCTCGAGGGCGCGATCGAGGTCCGCGAGGGCCTCGGCGTAGCGCCCCAGCTTGCCCTGGGTCATCCCGCGGTTGGCCCAGGCCACCGAGCGACCGGGGTCGAGCTCCAGGGCCTGGTCGAAGTCGGTGATCGCGTCCGCATGCTGGCCGAGCTGGGTCTTGGCGGTGCCGCGGTTGACCCAGGCGTTGGCGTAGCTGGGCTGGAGCGCGATCGCTCGGTCGTAGTCCGCGATCGCCTCCTTCAGGCGCCCGAGCCGGGACTTGGCCAGCCCGCGCTCGGTGTAGGCGCGCGGCGCCCACCGGGAGCGGGGGGCGAGCTCCAGCGACCGGTTCAGGTCGCGCAGCGCGGGCTCCAGGTGCCGCATGGCGTTCAGCATGGCGCCGCGCTCGCCGAGGGCATGCGAGTCGTCGGGGTCGATTTGCAGCGCGCGGTTGAGGTCCTCCAACCCCTTGTCTCGCCGGCCGAGCTTGGCCTGCAGGATTCCGCGGGTGGTCCAGGCCTTGGCGTGGGTGGGGTCCAGGACCAGGGCGCGAGTGAGGTCGGCGATCGCCACCTCGCTTTGGCCGAGGCGGCCCTTGACGACCCCGCGCTCCCGCAAGCTGCGCGCGTGTTGGGGGTCGCGGGCGAGGGCCGCGTCGAAGTCGACGAGGGCCTCCTGCAGGCGGCCCAGCGAGGCCTTGGCGAGGCCGCGGTCGCTCCAGGCCTCCACCGACTCGGGGTCGAGCTCCAGCGCGCGGTCGTAGTCCAGCAGCGCCTCCTCGAAGCGCCCCTGCTGGGTCTTGATCCCCGCCCGGCTGAGAAACGACCGACTCCGCGTCGGGTCGACGGCGATCGCCAGGTCGTGGTCCGCCATGGCGTCGTCCAGGTGCCCGAGGTGCAGCAGCGCGACCCCGCGGTTCACCAGGACCGCGGGATCCTCCGGGTCGAGCCGCAGCGCCTCGTCGTAGTCGACCCGCGCGCCCGGGTAGTCCCCCAGGCGGGCCTTGGCCAGACCTCGCTTGGCCCACGCCCGCGCCAGGTCGGGCGCGAGCTCGATCGCCCGGTCGTAGTCGGCGATCGCGTCCGTGTAGTCCCCTTCGTCGTGCTTCAAGAACCCGGCGTTGACGTAGGAGTCGGCGAGGGCCCGAGGCTTGCGATCCTCGTCGACGGGCTCGACCGGGGCGTCGACGGGCTCGACCGGGGCGCGCCCTGCTGCGGCAGGATCGCTGCCCCGAGTCGCGGCCCAGGCGCCGAACACCCCCGCGCAGCCGAGGGCGGCGACGGCGACCGCGAGCGCCGCGGCGGCGCGCCCCGGGTCGCTTGGGCCCTTCGTCGCGCTGGCCGTCTGCAGCGCGTCGGCCATGGCCTGCGCGTCCGGGTAGCGTTTGCCCGGCTCCACCCGCAGCGCGCCCAGCACCGCGGCCTCGACCGCAGGCGGCACGTCGCCCCCCAGGGGAGCCGGCGACTCCAGGAGGTTGCTCATCAGCTCATGCACCGTCGCGCCGGTGAACGCGGGCCGCTCGGAGAGCAGCTCGTAGGCCAGCACCCCCAGGGACCACACGTCAGACGTCGGCGCGGGGGGGGCGCCGTCGAACTGCTCGGGGGCCATGTACTGCGGGGTCCCGACGCCGCGCCCGGTCTGGGTCAGGCGCTCCTGGTCGAGCCCGATCGAGACGCCGAAGTCGATCAGGCGCAGGCGACCGGTGGCGTCGATCAGCACGTTGCTCGGCTTGAGGTCGCGGTGCACGACGCCGGCGGCGTGCAGCACCGCCACCGCGCGCACCAGCTCCAGCACCAGCGCCAGGCGTTCGCCCAGGGGCCGCCCGCGCGCCGCGTGGTCCAGCGTCGTCCCGTCGATCAGCTCGCAGATCAGGTAGCCGAAGCCCGGCTCGGTGCCCCAGGCGTAGACGCGCACGACCTCCGGCGCCCTGAAGCGCGCGAGCAGCTCGGCCTCCCGCGCGAAGCGCTTCAGCGCCTCGGGGGTCGAGCGCACGCAGACCTTGACCGCTACGTCACGCCCCTCCGCGTCGCGCCCGCGGTAGACGTCGCCCATGGCCCCGTGCCCCAGCGGCCGCAGCTCGCTGACGCCGGGGATCTGCGGAGCGCCGTGGATCGGATCGAAGTCCCAGCTGTATGGATTCATGGAGTTCGACCGCCACTCTAGCGCCTGCGACCACGAAGGCAGCGGTGGAGCCTGCCTCGGGGCGCCTGTCCCCGACGCGTCGCGGAATCGCCCGCCTTGCCTTAGCGTGAGCGCGAGGAAGGGCAGCGCGTGAACGAACTGGTCAGCTCGGGGCTGCACCTCTGCGGCGCGGTGGCCGTGATCCTGGCCACACCGCACCTGGTGCGCACCCTCGGCTACAGCCGCGAGCTCCGGATCGGCGCGCAGCTGCAGTCCGCCTGCATTGCGTTCCTGCTCGTGGCCAGCTGCGCCTACCACTTCGGCTGCCACTACCTGGGCGAGGACGACGAGCTGACCCTGGTCTTGGTGCGGATCGACCGGGCCGGGGTGTGGGTGATCTTCGCCGGCTTCTTCATTCTCCCGCACCTGATCCTCGAGCGCGGCGCCTGGCGCTGGGCGCCCCTGGCGCTCTCCTGGACGATCGCGACGGTGGGGGCCGCGATCATGCTCGCGGAGTACGTCCCCATGTCGGCGGCGCAGCTCGCCCTGCCCTACGCGCTGGCGAGCGTGATCGGCATGGTCTCCACCGCGCGCTTCGTGCTTCGCCGCGGCGCGCGACAGTCCGCGGGGCTGCTCCTGTTCTGGGTGGCCTTCGTCGCCGCGGCCCTCTGCTTCGTGTTCAAGGTCCCCAACGTGATCGACGGCTGGGTCGGCCCCCACGAGGTGTGGCACCTGGGGATCCTGCTGGGGATCGGCGCCCACTGGCACTTCATGCTGGACCTCCGCGAGGAGGCGGCGCTGGCGTTCCCCGAGGTCGGCGCGCTCGCGCCGGTGCGGATCGAGGCGGAGGCCTGAGCTTCAATTGATCCTCCGCAGGGCGCGCCGCTCGAGCCGCGGTGGACAGGCCGAGCGCCCTAGCGCGGCAGGTGCTGGAGCTCGGCGAGCTCGCTCAGCGGGAGGCGCTCGCCGTCGGCGAGGAGCAGCACGCCGTCCTCGATCGTGAGCAGCTCCGCGTCCCGCGGGGCGCGGTCGTCCTTGAACGTCAGGCGCACCCGCTGGGTCGCGGGAGCGGCTGGAGGCGGGCCCCGACCGGGCGGCGCGGCTGTCCGGGCCCGGGCCCGGCGGCTACGCTGGGCCCGTGCAGATCGGCCCCTACAGCGTGCTCGAGGAGCTGGCCCGCGGCGGGCAGGGCGTGGTCTACCGCGCCGAGGACGCCCGGGGCCAGCCCGTCGCGCTCAAGCTGCTCCTCGCGCACCGCGCCCAGAGCGCGCGCGCCCGCCAGCGCTTCCAGGCGGAGGTGGCGGCCCTGGCGCGGCTGCGCCACCCGCACGTGGTCTCGATCCTGGGCACCGGCGAGCACCAGGGCGCCCCCTGGCTGGCGCTGGAGTTCGTCGAGGGCGAGAGCCTCGGCGCGCGCTTGCGCAGGGGGCCGCTCCCGATCCACCAGGCGATCCGGGTCGCGCAACAGCTCGCCCAGGCGCTGAGCTACGTCCACGGCTGCGGGGTGCTGCACCGCGACCTCAAGCCCGACAACGTGCTCCTCCGCGGCGACGAGGCGCTGCTCACCGACTTCGGCCTCGTGCTCGACCAGCAGAGCTCGCGCAGCCGACTCACGGCGACCGGGATCTTCCAGGGCAGCCCCGGCTACTGGGCCCCCGAGCAGGCGCGGGGCCAGGTCCAGGCTCACGGGCCAACCACCGACGTCTACGGGCTGGGCGCCGTGCTCTACGCCTGCCTCACCGCCCGCGCGCCGGTCGAGGCGGCCTCGCTGCAAGAACACCTGCAGACGGTCCGCTTCCGCAGGACCCAGGCGCCCCGCGAGCTGAGGCCGGACGTGCCCGCCTGGCTGAGCGAGCTCTGCATGCGCTGCCTGGCCCCCGAGCCGCAGTCGCGACCCGCCTCCGCCGACGAGGTCGCGCGCGGGCTGGTGCTGGCGGGGGGCGCGGTCGACATGACCGCGAGCGGGCGCAGCCTGGGGGCGTGGCCCTGGGTGGTCGCCGCGCTGGGGCTCGCGCTGACCACGGCGTTGCTCGGGTGGGCGATCCTCGGCGGGGGGAACCCAGAGCCCCAGCCGCGCGAGCCGACCCCCCCGCCCCCGGTCGACGACGCCGAGGTCGAGCCGCCCGCGGCCGGCGAGCCCCCGCCCGCGGCCCCCGAGCCGAGCGAGGGGGGGCGCGACCCCGAGGCCGCGCGCGCTGCCTTCCAGCTGGGCGTGGAGCACGCCACCCAGGGGCGGTTCGCCGAGGCGGTCGAGGCCTTCGGCCGCGCCGTCCAGCTCGACCCCGGCTACGTGCTCGCCCACGCCGGTCGGGGGCGCGCCAAGGCCGAGCAGCAGCTCTGGGCCGAGGCGCTCGCCGACTTCGACCGCGCGATCGAGCTCCGCCCCGACGACGCGCGCCTCTACGCCAACCGGGCGCAGTGCCAGGCTGGGCTGAGGCGGTTTGCCGAGGCGATCGCGGACAACGACCGCGCGATCCAGCTCGACCCCGACTTCGCGGTGGCCTACCGCGGCCGCGCGGAATGCGAGCTGCAGCTGGGGCGGCCCGCCGAGGCGCTCCCGGACTTCGACCGCGCCGTCCAGCTCGACCCCAACGACGCGCTCACCTACAGGAGCCGGGCCAGCGCCAGGACGCGCCTGGGCCGCTACGCCATGGCGCTCGCGGACCTCGACCGCGCGCTCGAACTCGACCCCAGCGACGCGCTCGCCTTCAGCAACCGCGGGGGCTGCAAGGCCACGCTCCAGCGCTTCGAGGAGGCGATCGCAGACTTCGACCGCGCGCTGCAGCTGGCCCCCGAGCGCGCCGTCGACTACGCCCTGCGCGGTGATTGCAATTCGGCCTTGGGGGAGCTCACGCGGGCGATCGAGGACTACGATCGCGCGCTGGAGCTCGACCCCAACTCCGTGCTCGCCTACCGCGGGCGGGCGACCTGCAGGACGCGGCAGGGACGCTTCGAAGAGGCGATCGTGGATCTCGACCGCGCGCTCGCGCTCGATCCCAACAACGGATCCGCGATCCGCAACCGGGGGCAGTGCAAGCTTCAGCTCGGTCGCCTGCCCGAGGCGATCGAAGACTTCGACCGCGCGCTCGGGCTCGACCCCGACGACCCCCTCGCCCACCGCAGCCGGGGCTACTGCAAGGCCCGGCTCGGGCGCTACGCCGAGGCGCTCGCCGACTACGACCGCGCGATCGAGCTCCGCCCCGACGACGCGAACGCCCTGCGCAACCGGGGCTTCAGCAGGGCCCAGCTCGGGCGCTACGCGGAGGCGATCGAGGACTACGACCGCGCGCTGGAGCTCGACCCCAGCTCGGCGGCCCAGGTGCGCCAGCTGCGTGAGCAGGCCGCGCGTCAGCTCGCCGGGGAGTAGGCGTCGACCCGTCCCAGGTTGGGACACGTTCCCGCCGGCACACCCGGGCCCTGCCTGCCGGCCGTCACCAGCGCACTGACGCGCCGGGTCATTCGTTCATAGCGTCGTGAACGGATTGCGCACCCGGCGGCCTCTCCGTCCCGCTAAGCCGTGCGTGTGGCGCACACCGATCCTGGATAGGGATTTGCCCTGGGTAGACAGGGTTAATCGAGCGCATGACCGGGGGGTCTGCTGTGCGCGACTCGATTTGCATGGTTCTGATCCTGGCGAGCGGCGCGCTCGTCGCCGGCTGCGGCGGCGGCGGGTCGAGCGGCGGATCGCCTCCGCCGACGACGGCCAGCGGCGCCAGCCCGGCGGGCGTGGGCACGCACACCTTCACCGATCCGGCGAGCTGCCAGAGTTGCCACCCGCTCCAGTATCGCGAGTGGGAGGGCTCGGTCATGCACTACGGCGCGGCGAGCCCGGTGTTCAACGCCTTCGAGCTCACGATCAACAAGCTCAGCGTGGGCGCGGTCGCCGACAACGGCGTCAACGCGAACTTCTGTATCGAGTGCCACTCGCCGCCGGCCCCGATCCAGGGCGAGACCCAGCCCTTCTTCGACGCGGCCTCCGCGCGCCCCTCCTTCGAGTCGCTGTCGGAGGTCAGCAAGCAGGGGGTCAGCTGCGACGTGTGCCACAGCGCCACGGCCCCCGACTACCCGGGCAGCCTGCTCAACGACGGGATCGCCAACCGCTCGCTGCTGCTCGACCCCGAGGCCCCGGCCCAGGGACCCCTGGCCAACGCGGCCAGCAACGCCTTCCACGACTCGGCCGAGAACCCCTTCCTCAGCTCGTCGGAGTTCTGCGGGAGCTGCCACGACGTGCGCCTGCCCAGGCCCGACCCGGTCACCGGCGAGCCCTTCCAGCGGCTGGAGAACCTGTTCAGCGAGTGGCAGAGCGGGCCCTACAACTCGCCGAACAACCCCCACGGGCGCGTGGTCTCCTGCCAGGACTGCCACATGTCGCTCTACCCCCAGTCGCCTCCCGGGACCTACCCCCAGTCACCGGTGGCGATCGACCCCGACACCGGCGCCAGCCTGCCCCCGCGCCGCCACGCGCTGCACGCGTTCACCGCGGTCTCGACGCCGCTGGTCGACGACCCGCGCTTCCCCAACGTCAGCACCCGCGCCGACGACGGCTTCGGCTTCCCCCTGGGTCAGCAGCAGCGCCGCCGTCAGCTGCTCGAGGCCACCTGCGAGCTCTCCCTGGGCGGGACCCCCGACTTCCTCCCCGCCACCGCGAGCGTGATCCCGCTGCGGGTGACCGTCACCAACACCGGCGCAGGCCACAAGGTGCCCAGCGGCTTCTCCCAGGAGCGCCAGGTGTGGTTGGAGGTGATCGTCGAAGACGACGCCGGCGTGATCTACGAGTCCGGGGTGCTCCACGACAGCCCCCACCCCGAGACCGGCGAGACCGCCCCCGACGGGCGGCTCGACGACGAGGACCTCGAGGACCTGCACTTCGACGTCGACCTCGACACCTTCGACACCCACGTCAGCGACGGCCCCGACGTCGACCAGCGGCCCCGCGGCGTGAACCTCGGCCTGGCCAACTTCCAGAACCGCTTCGTGAGGATCCTCCCCGACGGCAGCTGGGAGCCGGTGCTGAACCCCATGCTCGCCGACCACATGGACAACAGCCACAGCCTCGACATGCTCGCCCCGCGGGTGGTGCCCTACGACGTCCCCGTCCCCGCCCGCGGGCTGGTGGGCGACGTGCGGGTCAGCGTGCGCCTGCGCTACCGCGCCTTCCCCCCCGAGTTCCTCCGCTTCCTCGCCCAGCGCGAGCCCGGGCTGGTGACCGAGGAGATCGTCGACCGCAACCGGATCGTCGACATGGTCGACGCCTTCCAGAAGATCCGGCTCACCGACCAGTAGGCGCGTGCGCCCCTGCACGGGCTCGCCCGACCGAGGCGGTAAGCTCTAGGGCAGTCATGCCCGACGACGCGGCCCGCCAACGTCAGCTCTCCTCGCAGATCCTCCAGCAGCGCTGGCTGGACTCGGACGAGCTGCAGGCGCCCAGCTCGTGGACCCTTGGGCGCTACGAGGTCTTGCGCCCGCTGGGGCGTGGCGCCACCAGCGAAGTCTTGCTCGCCCAGGACCCGCTCATGGGGCGGCGGGTGGCGATCAAGGTGTGGCGCCAGGACGTGGCCGCCAACCGGGCTCGGGTCGAGCGCGAGATCCGTGTGTTGGCGAGCCTCGAGCACCCGCACGTGGTCCAGATCTACGACGCCGGGGTCACCGACGAGGGCCAGCAGTTCTTCGTGATGGAGTTCGTCGGCGACCGGACGCTGGAGGACGCCGAGCTCTCGCGGGACGAGGCGCTGGACGTGCTGGTCACCGTGGCCCGCGCCTGCCACTGGGCCCACGAGAAGGGGATCGTGCACCGCGACCTCAAGCCCGCCAACGTGCTGCTGGGCGAGGTGCCCAAGGTCGCCGACTTCGGCGTGGCCAAGCTGCTCGTCGACAGCGAGTCGATCACGGCCAAGGGCGGCATGGTCGGCACCCCCGCGTTCATGGCGCCGGAGCAGATCGCGGGCAGCGAGATCACCCCCGCCACCGACGTCTACGCCCTGGGGGTCATGCTCTACGAGCAGCTCTGCGGACGGCCGCCCTTCGAAGCCGAGAGCCTGGGCAGCCTGGCGCTGCTGATCGCGCGCCAGCCGCCGCCACCCCCGTCGAGGGTGCGCGCGGACGTGCCCCCTGGCCTGGAGGCCGTCGCCCTGCGGGCCCTGGCCAAGCGACCGGACGACCGCTTCCCCAGCGCGGCCGCCTTCGCCGACGCCCTCGAGGCCTGCCACGCGGCGCCTGCGGCAGGGGCCAGCGCGCCGCCCGCCCGGCTGCTGGCCGCGGGAGCGCTGGCGCTGCTGGTGCTGGTGGGCCTGCTCGGGTTCGCGCTGACTCGCGGCGACCCCTCGCCGGACCCCGCGGTCGCGGCCGCCGCGGAGCCACCCGCGGAGCCGCCCCCAGAGGACACGCCCCCGGTCGGCCCCCGCCAGCCCGCGGAGCCGCCTCCCCGCGAGCCCGAGGACGTCCCGCCTCCCGCCGAGGACGTGCTGCCCGCCCTGCGCGAGGTCGTGTTGGACACGCTCGAGCGGCGCGCTCTGTTCCTCGACGCCGGCGCCCCGCGCGCGGCGGCGCAGCGCCTGCTCGTGCAGCTGGCCGAGCCGACCCCCGAGAGCGAGCTGCTGGCTGCGCTGCTGGAGCTGACCCGCGAGGGCCAGGCGCCGAGCCTCGACACCGTCGAGGACCCCGAGCAGCGGGCGTTGCTCGAGGGATGGTTCGCCCTCGGCCGCGGCGACGCGACCGGGGCCGAGGCCGCGTTCTCGCGCGCGGCCGCGGACGCGGAGCTGGCGTCGCGGGCGCGGGTGGGGAGCGCCCTGGCCGCCCTCGGCGCGGCGCGCCAGGCGCCCACCCCCCAGCGGGCGTTGAGCCTGGCCCTGCGCGCGCTGGCGGCGGTGCGGGCCGAGCCCCGACCCCACGCCTGCTACGCCCTCGCCGCGGCCTGGCGCTGGCTGGGCGACGTCACCGGGCTCGGCTCGCCGCGGGTCCCGCCGCGCTGTCCACCGCCGCTGGCCCAGGCGCTGCGCGACGCGTGCACGACGCTGGAGGCGGCCGCCGCGGACCGCCCCGACGACCCCGCGCTGCAGGACGCGCTGGGCTGCGCGCTGTTGATTCGCTGGCTGCGGTTGGGGCAGCAGCCCGCCGACCTCCGCGGCGCGGAGCAGGCGTTGCTGCGCGCGATCGCCGTCGACGGCGACGCGGTCAGCCCCCGGCTCTCGCTGGCGACCCTGCGGCTGTTGCGGGTCAAGCGGGGTCAGCGCGGCGAGCTGGCCGGGGCGCGAGCGGCCTTGGACGCGGCGCGGCGGATCGCGCCCGCGCACGTGGAGCTGCCGGTCTTGACCCGCTACCTGAGGCGGCTCGAGTGAGGCTCTCGCTCACCCGCTGGACCGAGCTCGGTCGCGCCCGCGACGGCGACCGCGAGGCCTGGGAGCGCCTGGCGGCGAAGTATCGCCCCCCGGTGGTGGCGTTCCTCGTCTCCATGGGCCTGCGCGACGCCGCGCAGGACCTGGCGCAGGAGGTGTTCGTCGAGCTCATGGAGCGCGGGATCCTCGGCCGCGCCGACCGCGGCCAGGGTCGCTTCCGCAACCTGCTGTTTGGGGTCACCCGCAACGTGGGCCTGCGGCACCTAGCCCAGGCGGGCAAGCTCGGCCGCGGCGGCCCGGCGGTGCAGCCCTTGCCGGAGGGCCAGCTGCCCGCGGTGACTCCGGAGCAAGAGGCGCTGTTCGAGCGCGAGTGGACGTTGAACCTGCTCGACTTGGCCCTGGCCCGGCTCGAGCGCGAGCACCCCCACTACCACCGCGCGATCGCCGGGTTCTTCCTCGAGGGCGCGTCCCAGGCGGCCCTCGCCCAGGCCGCCGGCAAGACCGCCGGGGACATTCGCAACTACGTCTACCGCGGGAAGAAGAAGCTGCTCGGCTACCTGCGCGAGGAGGCCTGGGAGACCTGCGCCGACCCCGCCGACTACGAGCAGGAGATCGCCCGCCTGCGCGAGACCCTCGGCGGGTAGATCCTATGGGGCCGCCGAGCGTCGGGGTGGGTGGAGACACTTGCCCCGGGGGCAGCCCTGGCTGAGCAGCGAGACGTGCTCGCGGGTTGAGGGCTGCCCGGACC
>Ga0070726_10004295_pt1 | contig 11459 bp, 7 predicted proteins | sample tdAd471_FD_67275 | JGI IMG/M metagenome (GOLD analysis project Ga0070726, IMG submission 67275) | Marine sediment microbial communities from the Atlantic coast under amendment with organic carbon and nitrate - tdAd47.1 | ecosystem: Environmental > Aquatic > Marine > Coastal > Sediment | place...
GCTATCAAGGGATAGATGCCCGCTTGATAGAGTCCGATATAGACGAAGAATTGTCGTTGGGCGATTTTGTTATAAGCGGTGGTGAGTTGGCCGCCATGGTGCTGATGGACGCTGTGATCAGACAGTTGCCGGGAGCTCTGGGTGCTGACGAATCGGCAGCCACTGATTCACTGGTAGCGGGGTTATTGCACTGTCCAGAGTATACCCGGCCACAAATGGTAGACGGGCAACCGGTACCGGAGGTGCTGCTAAGCGGCGATCACGAAAAAATTCGCCGTTGGCGATTGAAGCAAAGTCTTGGCGTAACAAGAGTTAAAAGGCCAGATTTGCTGAGCCGCCTGACATTGAATGAGGAACAGTTCGGCTTACTGGCCGAATATTTAGAGGAACAACAAGCCACTCAGCAAGCACAGCAAAAGCTGAGTCAGGACCAGGAGTCGAGTGATGAGTAAGAACAAGGTAATTCAGCAGATTGAAGCGCAGCAGATGAACCGGGAGTTACCCGCTTTTGGTCCTGGTGACACGATTGTTGTTCAGGTGAAAATCAAGGAGGGGGACCGGGAGCGTTTACAAGCGTTTGAAGGCGTGGTCATCGGCAAGAAAAACCGCGGCTTAAACTCTTCGTTTACGGTCAGGAAAATCTCCCATGGAGTTGGCGTCGAAAGAACTTTTCAGACATACAGCCCGTTGGTGGACAGCGTCAAGGTTAAGCGACGGGGTGATGTTCGCCAGGCGAAACTGTACTATTTAAGAGACTTGACTGGTCGCGCGGCTAGAATTACAGAAAAACTGGATAAAAAGCCGTCCTGACCGGGTGGTTGTGCCATGAAAATGGTGGGATGCTCGCCATCAATGGAAAAAATTCGCTAAATTGACGAAGGATTCATGATTGACCCGGTCAACTAGTGGTATAAAGTGCTCCAGGTCCGTCTAAAACCAACGTTAATTACTGTAATCCTCTAATCAGGTTGAGTATTGCGATGAAATCACTTTCTGCTCAAATTATTCTGCTATTTGTTACTGCGGTATTCGCTACGCTGCCAGGTATGGGGCATGCCCAGTCCTCTTCTAGTTCCGAATCAATGGAGATATTGCGATCACGACTGGTGCAGTCCCTCGAAGTGGCTTCCAGAAACCAATTGCAGGTTCTTGGCGTTAAAGCCACAGCCATGGAAGGAATATATGAAGTGGAGTTGAGTACGGGGGAATTACTCTACTCAGATGCTTCGGGTGAATTCCTGTTTGCCGGGGACTTGTTTCAGGCTAGCCCAGCGGGTCTGGTTAATCTCTCTGAGCAGACCAGACAGGTTCGCACCAAGGAAAAAATAGCCGCCATACCAACTGACGAGATGATCATCTTCTCACCCGCAGACAAAAAGGCGACCATCACCGTATTTACCGATGTGGACTGTCAATATTGCCGGGCTCTGCATCGAGACATGGAGAAGTTGCTGGAGTTTGGTGTCGAGGTGAGATACCTGGCGTATCCCCGAGGGGGCGAGCGGGCCGGTTCATTTGCCAAGATGAATTCAGTGTGGTGTTCCAATGATCGCAAACGCTCTCTGACCCAGGCAAAGAATGGTCAGAATATCCCCGAATTTGAGTGTGAAAACCCGATTTTAGAGCATTACGCCCTGGGTAATGAAATTGGTATCAGTGGTACACCAGCCATTGTACTTCCCAGTGGTCAGGTGGTACCGGGCTATATGGATTCCGAGAATCTCGCTGCCCTGCTGGAAATCTAGCACCCGACACCGTTGCCTCCGTTGCTGTAATAAAAACAACAACTGTCTGCTCATAGCCAGCTTCTAGGCATCAAATAATCTTTGCTGCAGGAATTTTCCCTTTGTCTGTCCTTCCAAGCCTGTCGGTGCATAGGCTTAAATTGCACCTTGTCCCCTTGTAGCCAGCGCTGGGCTGGCATCAACACGACCTCACTTTGCGATCAGCCTCAACAATTTGCTTCGAGCATGATTGCCCAATCGCATGCTGAGAGATGTCTCGCTTTCAAGTATAATCCGCGCTTTCAGCTCGACACATTACAGGCGCGACATTGAATCAACAATCAGCAAATTCTGCACTTCCCCTGAAAATAGGTATCTGCGGACTGGGAACGGTCGGAGGTGGCACACTTCAGCTGCTGGATCGTAACGCAACAGAAATCGCGCGTCGCCTTGGCCGGGGCCTCTCTGTCACCCATATCGCTTCACGCCGCAACACCTCAGCAATTCAGTCTGCCAATGTGCGCTACAGTCAGGATGTCATGGAGGTAGCCAGAGATCCGCAAGTTGACGTAGTAGTGGAAACACTCGGCGGTTTTGACCCAGCTTTGCAATTGGTTAAGAGCGCTCTGGAAAACGGCAAGCATGTTGTGACTGCCAACAAGGCGTTGATTGCGTTGCACGGCAATGAATTGTTCAAGCTGGCGGATCAGCATGGTGTCATTGTGGCATTCGAAAGCGCAGTAGCCGGAGGAATCCCGATAATCAAAGCCTTGCGTGAAGGACTTGCTGCGAATTCCATTCACTGGCTGGCAGGAATCATAAATGGCACCGGAAACTATATCCTTACCGAGATGGCTAACCGGCAACGGGACTTTGCTGATGTGCTGGAAGAGGCTCAGAATCTTGGTTACGCGGAAGCTGACCCGACCTTTGACGTTGAAGGAATAGATGCGGCGCACAAGCTTACTATTCTGGCTTCTATCGCTTTCGGAATTCCATTGCAGTTTGACAAGACTTATACCGAAGGCATCAGCAAGGTCACTACCGAAGATTTGAACTTTGCTAAAGAACTCGGCTACGTCATAAAACACCTTGGTATTGCCCGGCGTACCGATCATGGTGTTGAAATGCGGGTGCACCCGACCTTGATTTCACGCAAACGATTGATTGCCCATGTAAATGGTGTTATGAACGCCGTGGTGGTAAAAGGCAATTCCGTCGGAGCTACGCTTTATTACGGTGCCGGTGCAGGTGCTGAGGCCACCGCGTCTTCAGTAGTTGCCGACATTATGGATATCGCCAGGCAGTCAGTCACGGTCGGCGACGTTTCTAATTTTGTCCCACCTTTGGCGTTTCGCCATTTGCAATTGGATATGCCGGTGCTATCGATTGCTGAAATCGAAACAGCATTCTATTTGCGTATTGCAGCCCTGGATCGAGTAGGTGTTATGGCTAAAATTTCCAGGGTGTTGCAGGATTTCGATATAAATATCGAAGCCGTAATTCAGAAAGAACCCGAACATCACGCTGCCGGCAGTGTACCAATTGTGCTGTTGACCGATACTATCCAAGAGCAACGACTCGACCAGGCCATTGCCACTATCGAAGCTTTGCCAGAGATCGAGGGCGCTGTGGTGCGAATTCGGGTTGAAGAACTAGAAGGTGAGGAAAGCTGATGCGTTACATCAGTACCCGGGGCGGGGTTGAACCCCAAGACTTTGAACAAGTATTACTGACCGGTCTGGCCCCAGATGGCGGACTTTATGTGCCGGACCAGATGCCGTGCTTTGATGGCGCAGAAATAGCCTCCTGGGCCGGCCTCAGCTATTGCGATCTGGCGCTAAAAATTGTGACTCCTTTCGTGGCGGAATCCATACCCCAGGAGGTGCTGAAACAAATCCTGGCCGACAGTTACGCTGAGTTTACCCATCCAGCAATAGCTCCTCTGACCATGCTGGGGCACAACGAATGGACGTTAGAACTGTTCCATGGTCCGACTCTGGCCTTTAAAGATTTTGCCCTCCAGGTATTAGGGCGCTTGCTGGATTTCGTTCTTACCCGCAGCAATAAAAAAGTCGTTATTCTGGGGGCAACTTCCGGTGACACTGGCTCAGCCGCTCTGGAAGGATGTCGCCACTCTGAGCGGGTGGAAATATTTATTCTGCACCCCCATGAACGCATCTCCGAAGTTCAGCGTCGGCAGATGACTACCGTCACCGGGGATAATGTCCACAACCTGGCAGTTGAGGGAAACTTTGATGATTGCCAGCGCATCGTCAAAGCGGCGTTTGCGGATCAGAGTTTTGTGGGACATAACTCGCAGTTGGTTGCGGTTAATTCCATTAACTGGGCGCGGATAATGGTACAGATAGTTTACTATTTCCACGCAGCTCTGAGTCTGGGTGGACCACATCGCCCGGTATCGTTTACAGTGCCGACGGGAAATTTTGGTGACATCTATGCTGGTTACCTGGCCGCACAAATGGGGTTGCCAATTCAGCAATTGGTAGTGGCTACCAATCGCAATGACATATTGCACCGATTTATTTCCCACAATAGTTATCAGATTGATGATCTGCAACCAACCTATTCGCCCAGCATGGATATTATGGTATCCAGTAACTTCGAGCGCTATCTGTTCGACCTGTTCAATCGGGATGCAGAGAAACTCAAAGATTTCATGCAACGCTCAAGCAATGAGACGCTGCAGGTCAGTGAAGGGCAATGGCAGTCAGTCCAACAACGCTTCCAAAGCCAGGCGATAAGTGATCAGGACACCTGCGACACTATAAAGCAGGTATACGACAGCGTCGGTGTCCTGCTGGACCCACACACAGCAGTTGGTGTCAGCGCTGCGCGACACTGTAACCAGCATGCGGAAGTTCCCATGATTACTCTGGCAACGGCACATCCGGTGAAATTTTCCGCTGCTGTCGATGCCGCCGGGCTTGCGGTGCCAGAATTACCACCTCGCCTTGCCGACCTTTATGAGCGCAAAGAAAAATTCGCGGTAGTAGAAAATTCACTAACTGCTGTTACTGACTACGTTGCATCGCATCTGAAGTCTAATTGAGTTGTTCTGCCGTGTTGTTATTGGCAGGTCCCTGATAGGTCTGTTATGAGCCTCATTATCAAGCGTCGAGCTGCGCAGAATGAACTGCACTTAGCTGATATAAGTAACCCTGTATTGCGCCGGGTATTACATGCCCGTCCGGTAACTTCCTCGGACGATCTGGAGTTGCCAATCAAAGGCTTGTTGTCCCCGGATCGCTTACTTGGGATGGAAACTGGGATTACCCTGTTGGTAAAACATCTGCATGCCGGGACACGTATTCTGATCGTGGCGGATTTCGATGCCGATGGTGCCACCAGTTGTGCGTTGTCAATTTTGGCATTGACGGCCATGGGTTTTCGACACGTAGACTACATTGTGCCCAACCGTTTCGAGTACGGATACGGGCTTACCCCCGAAATAGTCGAATTGGCACGTAGTAAAAAACCTGATTTGATCATCACAGTTGATAATGGAATATCCAGTATCGAAGGCGTTGATGCCGCCAGGTCCTACGGTATTGAAGTGATGATTACTGACCATCATTTGCCCGGCGCCCGGGTGCCGGAGGCAGACGCAATTGTGAATCCTAATCAGCCGGGATGTGAGTTTGAAAGTAAAAACCTGGCTGGAGTCGGTGTCATTTTTTATGTCATGTTGGCACTGCGAGCCCGCTTGCGTGACCTGGGTTGGTTTGCAGAACAGCATATCACGGAGCCAAATCTTGCCAGTCTTCTGGACCTGGTGGCATTGGGCACCGTTGCAGATGTGGTGCCATTGGATCGTAACAATCGTATCCTGGTGAAAGAGGGATTAAGGCGCATTCGTGGGGGGCAGGCTCGTCCGGGGATAAAGGCGTTGATCCAGGTTGGCAAGCGTAATGCTCAACGATTGGGAGAAGCTGACCTTGGGTTTGCCGTGGGGCCAAGGTTGAATGCGGCTGGCCGACTGGAGGATATGTCCCTGGGCATTGAGTGTCTGTTATCAGAATCCGCTGCAGATGCTTACTCCATGGCGCTTGAACTTGACGCGTTGAATTCCGATAGAAAACAGATCGAACAGCAAATGCAGATAGATGCCCTTGCTGCTCTTGGTGAGGTAGAGCTTGATGCTGATGACCTGCCAGCGGTAATTTGTCTTTATAGTGAAAACTGGCACCAGGGGGTGGTAGGAATCCTGGCGTCTCGGATCAAGGAAAAGTTTCATCGGCCAGTAATTGCCTTTGCCGATGAGGGTGATGAAGCCGGTGCGCAGATTAAGGGCTCTGCTCGCTCCATCACCGGTTTCCATATTCGCGATGCGCTGGATGTCGTCGCCAGTCGCCATCCTGGTCTGATCAATAAGTTCGGAGGTCATGCCATGGCAGCAGGTCTTAGCATCGCCAGGGACAAGCTGGAGAGCTTTCGTAATTCTTTAACTGACTATGCTACGAGTCAACTTGGCAGCGAACAGCTTCAGGCCAGGGTACTGACCGATGGTGCTGTCGCTGAGGAGGAGTTTAACCTCGATACCGCCAGAATCCTGGTACAAGCCGGACCATGGGGGCAAGGCTTCCCGGAGCCCACATTTGACGGGGAGTTTCAATTGCAGGAGGTCAGAATAGTTGCCGAGCTACACTACAAATTGACCGTTTTACCTGCAGGCGGTGACAAAACTCTGGATGCAATCGCGTTTAACCTGGTAAATGAGGTTGATCTCGAACCCGGGATGTCTGTCAGACTGGTATATCGAATGGGTGTCAATGAGTTTCGCGGTTGCGAAAGCCTGCAGTTGACGGTTGAACACGTGCAGGTCCTGTCTGAAGCTTCCCGGCGCTAGGGTGTCATTGCAAGTAGACTGTGTGGTTGCCAGCCTGTAACGGGGGTAAATGCCCAAATTGTGTTGGGGTTATCCTACAAATTATTGATTTCATGGCAAATTACACGGTATACGATGACAGCTCAGGGGTTATTTGGTAACTTTTATCACTCTATGCCGGTCATCAAGGATGTGCACTTTTTGGGGTGCTGAAAATGCATTGGATGCTTATCGGTGAATGACATGCAAAAACTGTTCAACTGTCTGTTAATGTTCCTGACCCTGGCGCTGTTTAGTCAGGTGTCTGTTGCTCAGGTTTACAAGACAGACGAGATCGAAGTGGAAGTAATCGCCGAGACCACCAACGTGGTACCGGGTGAAACCTTGTGGCTGGCAATTCGTCTTACGCCGATCGAGAATTGGCACACTTACTGGAAGTTTGGTGGCGACAGCGGCGAAGCAACTGCCGCCAGCCAGTGGGTGTTGCCGGAAGGTGCCGTAGCTGGTGATATTTTGTGGCCACGTCCGGAATGGACACCCTTCGAAGGTACAAACCTGGTTACTTTCACCTATGAACGGGAAGTATTCCTGCCGCTTCCCATTACCGTGCCCGCAGACCTGTCAGCCACGGAATTCAATCTTAGCACCAAGATCGACTGGCAGGTTTGTGATGTCATCTGCATTCCCGGCGATGCTGTTTTTAACCTCAGCCTGCCAGTTGCTGACACTGCAAATATTGACACCCGCTGGCAAGCGGCCTTTGCTGAAACCAGGGCCAGCCTGCCAGAAGCCGATCATGGGTTGCAAGCTCAGTTCAGCACCCACGACGACAAGTTCAACGTCATGATCACCGCGGCGGAAAATAGCTTTGCCGACGTGGCGGAAGCCTATTTCTTTACCGAACAGGGCCGGGTCATGAAATACGCCCCCTACCGGCAGGACTTGATCGAACCAGGCAGAATTCAAATTAGCTTTGAACAACATCGCCGTATGCCGGCAGACCTGAATCAACTGCAGGGCCTGCTCAGCGTGGCCGATGCAGCGGGCAACTGGCGAACTTTTGAGATCGATGCCTCCCGTAGCAATGCTGCCTGGAGCAACAGTATTGAAGTTGAGTTGCTCGCTGAAACGACCAATGTTGTACCCGGGCAGACTCTCTGGCTGGCTGCGCGGCTCGCAGCGGCTGAAGGCTGGCACACGTACTGGAAAACCGGCGGCGACAGTGGTGGGGCCACAGAGATGCTTGATTGGCAGGCACCGGCTGGTACAAGCATTGGCGAAATTCAGTGGCCTGTGCCTTCCTGGCTGCCGTTTCCAGGTACCGATCTGGTTAATTACGGCTATGAAGGGGAAGTGGTCCTGCCATTCTCAGTCTCAATTCCTGATGACCTGGAAACAAATACTGTGGAGTTGTCCACAACGTTAAAGTGGTACGTTTGTGAAATGATATGTATCCCCGGGCAGCAACGCCTGGAATTGTCACTACCGGTGTCCGATGTGTTGGAGTTGGATGCAGGGCAAGTTGCTACCTTCGCTGCGGTACGGAATCAGCTGCCGCAAACTGATCACAATTTACAAATGGTGATCGCCGCCGCAGGTGAGCGGGTAAGTCTGGGTTTTCAGGCGCAAGGAGCAGAATTTGCCGATGTTTCGGATGCCTGGTTTTTTCCTGAGCAAAGACGGGTAATCGCCAATGGTCCCTTACGAGAGGTAAGCCTGCAACCGAGCCTGGTGCAGATTACTCATCAGCAGCCTGCGCGCATGGTCGAAGACCTGGGTCAGGTTTTCGGCACCCTGGTGCTCGCTACTGATGCGGGAGACAGGCGTGCTTATGACTTTGTGAACCCTGCAACTGTTGCTAACAATCAGACAACCGTAGTGCCACTGGCTAGTGCAATTGCCGGTGCGGGCGATGGTGGGTCTCCAGCGGAGCCAATTAGCGCCATAACCCTACTGGGTTTCATGCTGGCAGCCATGGTTGGTGGCTTGATCCTCAATCTCATGCCCTGCGTGTTTCCAGTGTTATCGCTTAAAGCATTGACTCTTGCCGCCAATGCGGGTGCTGCAGCTACCAGGCAACGCATCGACGGGTTGATCTACACGGCAGGTGTAATTGTGTCATTTCTGTTGCTGGCATCAGTGCTGATGCTATTACGCGCCAGCGGTGAATATCTGGGCTGGGGGTTTCAACTGCAGCAGCCCTGGTTTGTTGCTCTTATAATAGGTTTGTTCTTTCTGCTGGGTCTCAGTCTTTCCGGTGTCTTTGAAATTGGTTCGGGTCTTATGAGCACCGGCTCCTCGCTGACTGAGCATAGCCACGGGTACCGACGTTCATTTTTTACCGGTGTACTGGCGACTATCGTAGCTACCCCGTGTACTGCGCCGTTTATGGGGCCTGCCTTGGGTTTCGCCCTGACGCAAAGTTGGATTATTTCCATGCTGGTTTTTGCCATGTTGGGATTAGGCATGGCGTTGCCGATCCTGCTTCTTTCGTTTGCACCATTGTTGTCCAGCTATTTACCCAAACCAGGCAGTTGGATGGTGACCTTTAAGGAATTCATGGCATTTCCGCTTTACCTGACTGCACTGTACTTCCTCTGGGTGCTGGGTGCCCAGGTGGGTTCCCTGGGCATGGCATTGGTGTTAGGCCTCTGCCTGTTGATGGCATTCACTATCTGGCTGTCCAAGCATCTGCGTCGATCAGGTCTGGTCACGCAATTCGCGAGAGCTGGCCTGGCTACAGCATGTCTGGTGATCGCTGTGTTGATATTACGTTCTCCATTCATGCAACCTGCAGCTTCCACTTTGGTTTCCAGTCCAGAGGCAGATTCCGCCACTTTGACAGAGGATGGTTTCATACCTTTTTCTGCCCAGCGGGTAGCCGAATTGCGCAGTGCCGGGACACCAGTTTTTGTCAACATGACGGCAGCCTGGTGTATCACCTGTCTGGCCAACGAGCAGACTACCCTCGGCACCGAGCGTGTAAAACAGGCAATGGATGAGTTCGGAGTTGTTTACATGAAAGGCGACTGGACGAATGAAGACCCGGAGATTACCCAGGTGCTGAATCAGTTCAATCGACCTTCAGTGCCTTTGTATATTCTGTACCCAGGCAATCTCGATAATGAGCCGACATTGTTGCCCCAACTGCTGACTCCAGACAGGGTGATTCAAGCGTTTGCAGATCTGTAACCAGCGGTTAATATTCAGCCTGCTGCAGGAATAACCAGGAAGTTAAATAGCGTGTCGCAATTTTCCCATAGGTTATACGTTCCACTGATAGTTATGCTCGCCGTTGTATTTACCTCCGGCGTTTATGCACAGGCTGTGGATTTTTCCGCTGCTCAGAATGCGGCACAGCAGTTGCCCCGACTGCATAGCCTGCTGGTCAGCCATCACGGCGAGTTAGTGTTTGAACACTATTACAATGGTCGTGATCGGTACCAACCCGCTAACATGAAGTCAGCTTCCAAAAGCGTAATCTCAGCCCTGGTTGGGATAGCTATGGATCAAGGTTTACTGGAAAGTGTGGATCAATCAATTGTCGACTTTTTTCCCGAGTATGGTGAAACCTTAGAAGACCCGGCCAAGCGTCAAATTACCATCAAGGATTTATTGACCATGCAGGCAGGCCTGGAAACTACCAGCAATCGAAATTATGGCAAGTGGGTCATGAGCGACGATTGGATTGAGTTTATCCTGCGTCAACCGATGGTCGCTGGGGCAGGTGAGGCCATGATTTACAGCACTGGCAGCTCCCATTTATTGTCAGCTATTTTAAGCCGGGCCAGCGGTATGGATACCAAATCATTTGCACAGCAGAACCTGGCGCAGCCACTGGGCTTCAGAGTTGCCTACTGGAGCCAGGATCCACAGGGTATTTATTTTGGCGGCAACGACATGGAAATGACGCCGCGTAGCATGTTGGCTTTCGGTGAATTGTATCTTCACGATGGCCAATTCAACGATCGCCAGGTCATATCGGCACAATGGATTAATGACTCTTATCGACCCCACGCAACTTCACCGAGAGGGCAGGGAAGATACTATGGTTATGGCTGGTGGCTGAGGGACCTGGCAGATATGCTGGTACCGGTAGCCTGGGGTTACGGAGGGCAACTGATTTTTGTCGTCAAGGAATATGATCTGGTAATCGTAGCCACTTCGGAAAGTACTCCAGGGCCTGCTCGCAGGGGCCATTTACAACAGCTCTATAATCTGGTCGAGGATTACATTCTCTGGCCAGTCAGGGGTGCAGATAGTAGATTGGTGCTGAATTGATGGTCTCTTGTGAGACTGACCGCTATAGTCAGTAAAGAGGTTTGCCTTCAGGTAGAGCAGGAGGGGGTGCTGATCCAGGTTGCCGCGCTATTGCCGCAGCGAAAAAGTGCCTAGTTGCCCATATAATATTCGATCTTCAATCTATTGATTTCGATAATATCGTGGTTCTGCAGTTTTACTGAACGTGAACCGATTTCTGAACCATTCACCCGCAGCGGTCCACAGTCATTAGACTGCTCGAGAACTACAATAAAATGTCCGTCTGGCCGCTTGTTAATTGAAACCACTTGCAACCCTGGTTTGCCGAGCCTGACGGTGTCTTTTTCCAGGAATAGTTCCTTACCCGCACTCTTGCCGTTGAGCAGTTGCAGTTTTGCAGATTGGTCGGAGTCCATACTGGTCATATCGATGGTAGCAGTCATTGGCTTAGGTTGAGTATTTCCGCTGACAAAGACGGTTTTTTCAAATTCGTTAGAATCGTTAGATTTCGCCGGGGCCTTGTTATTGAAATTGACATAGCGCAATTCATGCTTGCCTATGGAAATCACATCACCATTTTTCAGTGCGTGTTTTTGAATGGCCTTTCCGTTAACAAAAGTTCCGTT
>Ga0070726_10004296_pt1 | contig 11458 bp, 3 predicted proteins | sample tdAd471_FD_67275 | JGI IMG/M metagenome (GOLD analysis project Ga0070726, IMG submission 67275) | Marine sediment microbial communities from the Atlantic coast under amendment with organic carbon and nitrate - tdAd47.1 | ecosystem: Environmental > Aquatic > Marine > Coastal > Sediment | place...
TCGAGCTATGAGCGGGACCGTCGCGACCTACCAGGGCTTCCCCTGCCGAGACGTCCGCTTCCGCCGCACCCGCGGCTGGCGCGCGGACACGACCTCGGTGCTCCTCTTCGCCGCCGACTTCCCCCACGGCTTCCAGTTCGTGACCCCGTCCCCCGGCGACCTCAGCCGGCTGAGGATCCGCACGCAGGGCCAGCCCGACCTGAGCGCGATCCGCGGCGACCAGCCGCGCCGCCCGCGCGCGCTGCCCAAGCAGCGACGACTCAACTTCGCCGGAGACCTGGTCATGGCCGAGGTCGACCGCGAGGGCAACCAGTACCTGGTCGTCGTCGACCCGCTGTTCTGTGTGTCGCTCGAGACGGTCAAGCGCAACGCGGACGGGACGATCGCGGTCGTCCGCGCCCGCTTGGTCGACGCCCGCTTCTTCTACGCGCACGGGTTCCTGCGCCGCTGGTCCTTCAATCGGACCGACGCCGAGGCCAACTACTCGCAGGACAGTGTGAAGCCGGGCGGCGACCCGTTCTCCCTGGGCGAGATCGCCAAGGAGGCGGCGAGCAACCTGTTCCTCACGCCCGCGCTGTCGCGCTACCCGAAGGAGTGGGACGAATCCCACCCTGAGCTGGAGTTCACGCGCTTCTCGTCGGCGACCGCGGCGATGGTTCGGCTCAGCCAGGAGCACGGGACAGAGGACCTCTGCCTCAACCTCGACGGCTCGGTGGCGCTGTGGGAGCCAGGCCAAGGCAAGGTCGGGTTCGCCGCTGAGGGGAAGGGGGCGGGCAACCAGCAGGACTTCCCGCAGGGCCTCCAGGTCTACCTGCAGGGGACGGGGCAGACGCGCGGGGTCGAGGCCACCTACCCCCCTGACTACGTCGTCGTCGTGGGCGGGCTCCGCGTAGCCAGGGTCCGCATGGACGAGCTGGACCCTGTGCTGGTGATCGACAACGAGCCCGTCCCACTGAACGAAGAGACCGTGCGCAAGCTCACCAAGGGCAAGTACGGCCTGGCCTGGCTGAGCAAGTTCGTCTTGGCGCCCCAGGCCTACCAGAACGACGTCGCCCTCGACCCGCGCGTCGTCCAGCTGCTGCGCGAGCAGGCCTACCGCCTGTGGCGGCTCCCAGACGTTGAGCGGGAGGTCCAGCCCGAGGGCGCGGCGCCAGCGCGGGGACAGCCCAAGCAGGGGCCGATCCGAGTCAAAGGGCCCAACGCCCACCTCCTCCCGCTCCGGGCGCGGGCTGAGACGTCGGCGGGCAAGCGCCTCCCGATCCGCATTGACACCTACCGCTTCGCCTCGGTCCACCGCGCCATGGCACCCAGCCGGGAGCTGCAGAAGATCGCCACGATCCAGAAGCAGCTCCGCGACCTCAAGCGCCAGATCCAGTCGCAGGCCCGCCGGCTGGCGAAGCCCGACCCCTGGAACACGAGCGAGGCCTTCTTCCTGTTTCAGGACAAGTACGTCTCGCCGCGCCTGCTCTACGGCATTTCGGGAGCGCGCACGCACGGCGTCTCCTACGAGCAGTTCCAGGGAATGGTCTCGCGCGCGCGGCTGCTCGATCGAATCTCAGAGATCTCGCCTGGGCTCGGGGGTCAGTACGGGGCACAGCTCGCCGAGCTGTTCGGGATCGAGCAGGAGCTGGGCGGCGTTTCCAAGAGTCTGTTCGAGCTCGCTAAGGAAGCGGTCGCGTTCGAGAAGGAGGTCGCGGAGTCCCGCGACACGCTCGAGACCCCAGACGAGGAGGCGCGCGACCGCGCCGAGGACCTGCGCAACCGCGTCCAAGACGAGCTGCGCGCGATCGACCGCCAGCGCGAGGAGCAGGGGACCCGAGAGCGGACAGGCGCGCAGAAGCGCGTCAAAGAGCAGACCGCGGTCTTCGTTCGCAACCTTCCGCGACGGCTGGACCCAGGCGCGCGCGTCTACTCGGCTGAGCTGGGGGTCGTGCGCACGGCAGACCTGTGCGGCCACGTCGCGGAGGAGGGCGTACCGGTCGCCGAGGCGACGTCCTTCGTCCCGAAGTCGCCGCTGGTCTACTTCGGCGCGGTCTTGCGCCCCAAGGTCGACAAGGGCAGCGGGCGCCCGGTCACCGGCAGCAGCGGCGCCGCGACCAAGAGTGAGACCCATATCCCCGAGGTCCTCTCCGACACAGAGACGTACTACACCGCGTCTTTCAAGCGCAGCGCTCCTGGCCGCGCCGAGCAGATCGAGCTGAGCGCGGTGCCGGCGGGTCAAGGCGTGCCCCTCGCGCGGCCAGACCTCGTGGAGCTGGTCCCGCTGGAGGGGACGAGCAATCGGTTCAAGCTCGACGCGACAGCGCAAGAGGTCGCGGTCGCCCTGTTCAAGCGCGCGGCCCGGGTTGAAGCCGCCAAGTACTCCCTCGCCCGCCCGTGGCCAGTGAACACGGACGGCGTGGTATCTGGAGTCGAGATCGCGCTGCGCCCGCGCGGGAAGGGGTTCATTACCACGATCGTCACGGGCAGCGCGTCCGAGGTGCTCGACGGCCTAGGCCGCACCCGGGTGCGCGTCAAGCGCGGCGCTCCGTCAGACGCGGCTGCGCGAGAGGGGCTCTTGCCGTGAGCCGCAACCAGCCTCCCCGCGACGCGCTCGCCGTCACTCACATGTGGGTGCCGGTCGACGCTACTGGCGACGACTTCTACGCGCTCGGGTCGCGCTTCGGGACGCAGGTCGGGGTCCTGAGCGAGGTCCACGACGAGACCGACCACCCCTACGTCACGGTAGACGGGGCGGGCTTCTTCGACCCGCGCTGCCTGCGGTTCCACCGCCTGCAGCGCCCCACGCCGAACGGGGCCGACGACAACCGGCTCGCGATCCAGGTCCTGACCGACTACGAGGCCGAGTACGCCGACGTCGAGGACGGGGACTCCCCGTTCGGTCAGCCTGAGTTCTTCACCGCCAAGAACCGGACGACCCGCGAAGCCGACACCAAGGGGCGGGTCGCGCTCACGACCTCGCACAGGCGGGTGATCGATTCGGAGGACGACCGCTATGCGCTCGCGCTCACGTGTCGCAGCGTGGCATTGAGCGCAGTCGAGATCCCGATTGCCGTGAGCGAGGGCGCCACGCTGGCGGGGGGGCAGCCCGTCCCCCCGGGCGTCAACTTCCGCGAGGCGGGGTCTCACACTGGAGCGCCTGGCTCGACCACCCACGGCGGGATCACCCAGACCGCGCCTTCGGTCTCGGTCGGCGGCGTGACCTTCTTCGGCGGAGGCGCGGTGCAGGCTGCGCAGAACGCCCTCGCGCAGGGCGGGAGCGCGGCCGACGCAGCGCGCGCCGCCAGCGCAGCGGCGCGAGGGCTCCCGCCGCCGCCGCTCCTCGACGCGGACAACACGACGCGCGAGCGCGGGAGCAGCACCGGTCAGACCAAGGAGCGGGAGAAGCCGCCTGAGCCCGATCGGAACCCAGGCGGGAGCGTCCCGCTCCTCAACCATCCCAAGGGCTACGTGTGGTCGGAGGCAGGACAGATCGGGCTGCTCGGTACCTTGGTCGCGCCAGAGGGCGCCAGCGGTTCGTACTTCCCAGGCCGCGAAGGGACGCCGATCGGCCCGCTGCCGATCCGCCACGACGGGCAGTTCACCATGGGCCCTGAACTGGTAGGGCGCGTCGTGTTCGTCAGCAACGACGTCTCCGACGTGTCGGAGGGGAGCGGCAAGCCGATCAAGGGCGAAATGTGGGCCGACCGCAGCCGGGCAAACATCGACACTGAGCTCGGCCTGGAGACCCTGCAGTGGCGGCCCGTGATCCGGGTCGACGCGGACCTGCCGCCGAGCCGGCCGCCGCCGTTCCCGCCGCCTTGGATTCAGCCCCCACCTGAGGAGGAAGAAGAAGAGGAGGAGGAGGAAAAAGAAGAAGGCAAGAAGCCCCCGAAGAAGCCCGGCGGCGGGGGCAAGCCGTCAGGTGGAGGCAAGCCGCCCCCGGGCAGCGGGCCTGGCCTCAGCGGCGGGATCCTGGTCGGTGGCGGGGGCTTCACCCCGATCCCCATTCCGCCCAAGCGCGAGACGCTGGACGGCGTGGTCGCGGACGGGGACCTTCAGCCAGCGGGCAACTCAGGCTCCCAGACACGCGACTACGATGGTCCAGGCGAGCCGTGCCCCAACGCCACGGCTGGGGTCCTGGTGAGCACAGGCGGGACGACGATCACGGCTGGGGACCCGACGACGGGGAGCCTCCCGGTGATCCCCGTCCCTGGCGGGTTCATTCAGTTCTCTGGATACCCAGGGGTCACCCCGGTGCCGGGCGGGCTCATGGTCGGCGGCGAGCAGTCTCATCGGCTGACCCTCGGGCTGCCGACGCCGCCGCGACGTGGCGGCGTCGTGGTCGACCCTGCCCCTGACGGCGGGGTGCCTCGGGGGAGCCCAGTCGCGGGTGACGACCCGGGCAGGATTCCCCTCGGGCTCCCGGGCCCGCAGGGCGGGGGCGTCGGGGTCGATCCGGGGCCTGACGACGGAGTGCCGCGAGGTCGGCGCGTCCCAGGCGACGACCCTGGCCGGATCCCCCTCGGGCTGCCGGTGCGCCCAGGACCTGGCCTCGGCTTTGAGCCGCCGCTCGGGGGCGGTCGCGGAATTCCTCGCGGCGCGGGCGAGCGCTACGAGCGCGCACAGCGCAGGGCGCGTCGACGGCGTCGCCGGCAGGAGGCCGAGCGCCGCGAGCAGGAGCGAATCGACGACCTGGAGGACATTGAGAACGCGGCTGAGGCGTTCGGACGCGATCGACTGGCGCGGCGCGCGCGGCGCGCGCGGGAACGAATCGAGCGCAGGCGACAGCGCCGCGAGGACCGGCGGCGGAAGCGCGAGGAGTACAAGGAGCGCAAGCGACGCGAGCGCGATGAGCGCAAGCGACGTCGGGAGGAGCGGCGCGAGGAGCGGCGGCGCAAGCGGGAGGAGCGGCGGCGCAGGCGCAACCGCGAGCGGCAGGAGCGGCGCGACCGGGGGGAAGACCGCCGAAGGCCGCCCCAGGGCGGCTACATGATCGACGTATCCGACCCAGACGCCGAGGCGCTCAGCATAGGCCGGCTCACCGAGGGTGAGCGAAAACAGCTCGAAGAAGACCGCCGCCGCGAGGAAGAAAACCGCGAGCGCTACCAGGAGGAGGTGGCGGGGTTCGGCGACTGGAACACAGCCAACATGCCCTTGCCGTTCTTGGGTTCCCCTGGCGGGCCCCGCTCGCTAGAGGACTGGGCGCACCTCGCGACCTTCCAGGTCCGGGCGGTGCAGCAGGTCGTCAACGGCGCGTTCGGCGGGCCGAGCTACCTGGCAGGGAACGTCGGGGTCGTCCACCGCAACCGCCCCGGCAATCCGCCTGCTGGGTCTCGAATCGGCGCGCACTGGACGGCATGGCCGCACGAGCCGAACCTCAAGCTCGTGCGTGGGCAGACGCCTCTGGAAGTGGTTTCGGTGCTGGAGGCGCCCGCTGGGACTCAGGTCGAAGCCTGCGGCGGCGGGGTGCTGGAGGTCGTCCGCGAGCACCGCGGCGACGGGCTCGTCAACGACTACCGCCCGCTGATCCTGCTGGAGAACGACCGCTCATTCAGTCCGGACACGATCCACGCGGACATGATCTCCGACGTCCCCCGCCGCTTCTACGTCGCCGCCGGCGCTGAAGTGACTGGTTCGAAGCTCCGCGCGCACTACCAGACCGGGGAGGAGGGCGCAGCGTTGGAGGTCGCGCGCACCGATCCAGAGACGGGGCTTGTCGTCGAGCAGCTCGTGTACGTCGACCTTAGTGACGGCGCGCTGGTCGCGCGTCAGGGTGTCCACTCCCACGGCTCGGTTCACATGTGGGGCGCGAGCGCGCTCGTGTTCCACCCGCCCATGGGCGAGATCCCATTGGCATACGAAATCGCCGGCGATGCTGAAGGGACGCTCCGGGTTCGAAGCCACAACCCTGAGTTCCCAGTCACGCTTGGGGTAGAAGGCCACGTCGCAGTCAGCGGCGACGCCCACGTGGGCGGCAAGCTCTTCGTCGCAGGCTCGATCGATCCAACGGATCTCCAGCTCACTCCGCAGAAGCACAATCCAGTCCCTGCCTCTGCCCATGGGATATGGGTCTCAGACGGCACCGAGCCCGGCACCGTCAAAGGCGCTCTCTACTATGAGCTGCTGGGAAAGCGCATTCGGCTCGGCGCGTAGAGCGGTCACCACGCGACGAGGGCTGCACGTCATTCGGAGCGCGCCTTGCAGCACGTGCAGATTGGCAATGAGAAGCGAGAAGGTCCAGGGCCGGTGGAGCAGAATCAGCGGTCTCCCTGATTCACTCTGGACGACCTCCTCGTTTCTGGTATTCTGCCCCAGTGCGGTCTCTACTCCGAAACTTGTTCCTCCTTGCGCTGATCGCGGCCCTCACGTCCTCAGCTTCGGGAATGGTTTCTCTCTGCGTTCATGAGAACCACGCAGGACTTGAATTTGCGTGGGCTTCCTGTTGCGCTTCTGACTGTGGAGACGAATCTGGCGACGAACGTGAAGGCGTAGAAGCCAGCGACGAGTGCGCTGACTATGTCTTCAAGTCAGAGCAAGACTGGACCTCTGACAGCTTCGAGTCGTGGTCCCCACCCGTGCTCCTGCCCAACCCAGCATCACTGGCGTTTGGGTTCGATGCTCAGATGCTTGCCGTGCGAGCTGTTGCTCCTGCTCGCGCTCCCCCGCCCCGACGAGACCTTCGAACTATCGTCATTCGCTGCTAATCCCTCCTGAGGTCGAAGTGTTTCGACGCCATTTCGGTGTCGAGACAAATCCGTTCCTCGGAGGGAATCATGCGTTATGTGTACGGTGTTGGGGCGCTCGCCCTACTCCTCGTCGGCTGCAAATCATACGAACCCAAGCCACTTGACGTTGAAGCTGAGCTTCAACGACTAGAGGGGCTAAACCTCGGCGTCACCGTCGATCGATCACGTCCTGGACAGGAGTCCGCAAAGCAGGACGGCTTCGATCCTTCTGACGGCTTGAGTGAAGCAGAAGCGGTAGCGCTCGCGCTCACATTGAACCCCGAACTCCATGCACGCCGCTTGGCGACAGGGGAAGCAGACGCCAGGCTGATCGCTGCCGGCCAGTGGCCCAACCCGAGGATCGGGATCTCCTGGTTGCCCGGCGTTGACGGGGCTCCCGGGGTCACCATGGGCGGGCAATGGTTGACGGAAGTGCTCCGGGTGTGGGAGCGATTCGCTCGACAGGACGCCGCAGAGGCTGGGGTCAAAGAAGCAGAAGCCGGGGTCCTCGCAGCCGAGTGGCGCATGGTGGCTCGAGTTCGGACAGCGTTTCTGAGGATTCGAGTGGCGGTCCAAGACTACCGCCTCCTGTCGGCGCAAGTTGAAGTCCAAGATCGGGCCTTCAACCTCCTCAAGCAACGGCAAGCGATCGGCGAGGGAACAGCCCTCGATACCACGCTGGCTGAGCTCGGCCTCTACGCCTTGGCCCGCGACAAACTACGGGCTGAAACCGAGGTTCAATCGAGCAGGCGGAAGCTCAACGAGCTCCTGGGGCTTCCACCGAACCTACCCGTACCGATCACCGACGAAGCCTCCCCCCTGAAGGTCACGGTGTTTGAATCGGTCAACGCTGAGGAGGTCAATCGCCGGTTGCTTGCTGGACGACTTGAACTGCAAGCGCGAGCGTTGGCATACCAGCGGGGCGAGGAGGAGCTTCGCCTCGAAATCTACCGCCAGTATCCAAGGCTCTCGATCGGTGTCGCGTTCGATCGTGAGCCAGGCGGCAGCTACTACGTAGGGCCAGGCTTCATGGTCGAGTTGCCGATCTTCAATCAGAATGAGGGGGCGATTGCGGGACGGGAAGTCCAGCGCAAACGCATGCGCGCCGAGTTCATACTGGCGCTGCACACGCTCCGTGCAGAAGCGCAGCAGGCACTCGCATCTCTGCAGCGAGCAAAGCTCGAGGTCGACCTGCAACAAGAAAAGGTGCTCCCTGCCCTCGACCGCACGGCTGCCCTGCTCGACGAGGGCCTGAAGCTCAAGGAAGTGAGCTCCCTCGACTGGGTGACCGCTCAGGGGCGGGCACTCAGAGTCAGGCGCGAATACTTGTCTTCCCTTGCTAGATATCAAACTGCAGTCATTCGGTTGGAGGCTGCTACCGGAACCCCCTTGAAGGAGGCGCTCCCATGACCGAAATCCCGCTCGCATCCACGACTCCAGAGACCTCAGATACGGACATCTCAGACGCGGAGCCCCTTCACGTTGGAGCCCCAAATGAGCAGGAAGCTGGGGCTGACACTGACGACGGCGACACTGGAGGCGTCGAAGCAGTTGACGACGAGCACACCAGGCAGCCGCTGGGATCTCGCATTCTGTCTGCGGCTCCCACCGTTGTTGTGCTTGTGTGCCTCGGCGCACTCGGAGTCTACGGCCACAGTACGGGCTGGAAGATCCCAGGCCGCACTGCTGCTGCTGAGGCCTCAAATGAAGACTGGTGCGAGGCCCACAACGTGCCCCAATCCTCCTGCCTGGCATGCAACCCCGCGCTCGCAGGCGGTGACGCCACTGACTGGTGCAAGGAGCACGGCGTGCCGGAATCCAAATGCACAGTGTGCCACCCGGAGATCCTGACCGGGGCGGAGGCGGCCGATTGGTGCAAGGAGCATGGCGTGCCAGAGTCCCAGTGCACGACCTGCCATCCTGAGATCGCAACCAAGGGGACAGTCTCCGATTCAGAGGCCGAGGTGGAGATCACATGGAAGCCTGACGCGCTGGCGCGGAGCAACTCACGCAACTGCCAGATCCACCTCGCCTACGTTCAATTCGCTTCAGCTGCAGCATTCAAGAAAACCGGCGTCGTCCTGAAGCAAGTTCAGGAGCGGCCCATGCGCGCGACGGTCAACGCGCTCGCCGAGGTTGCATACGACCAGACCCGAGTTGCCAGAGTCGCCACGCGAGTCCCAGGAATCGTGGCATGGGTTGGCGCTGAGGTAGGACAATCGGTCGAAGCAGGTCAAATCCTGGCGTTGGTCGATTCGCAGCACGTGGGGCGCGCCAAGGCGAGCCTCCTGGAGGCGATCGCCGAGCTCGAGTTGCAGACTCGGACGCAAGCTCGCATTCAGACTGCCGCAGCCAAGGGTCTCCGCACAGCTGCAGAAACCCAGGAGGCCGACGCCGCGCTGCGCAAGGCGAGGATCTCCCTCTTCAACGCACAGCAAGCCGTCCAAAATCTGGGGTTGCCTTGCGATCTGAAAACCCTCCAGGGTCTCGAGGAGGAGGCTCTGGCAGAGGCCGTCCGCCTGTTGGGGATTCCCGAGGAGATCAAGAAGGACCTACCAGCGCGCGCGCGCACCGGGAACCTCATCCCGCTGCCGACCCCTTTAGCCGGTGTGGTCGTCGAGCGGGGTGTCGTGGCAGGCGAAGTGCTGAAGGGTGCACAGTCGGCGTTCGTGGTAGCTGATACGAGCAAGATGTGGGTCGAGACTGCTGTGCCCCACGACGAGGCCCACCTCGTCAAGAGAGACCAGACCGTAGCGTTTCAGTGTGAAGGGGTCTTGGGTGCAGTCGTACACGGCAAGGTCTCGTGGATCAGCACGGAAGTTGACGATCGCACTCGGACGGTGTTAGCCCGCGCGGTTGTGGACAACCCCGACAGTGGCCTTCGCGCCAACGTATTCGGGCGGGCTAGGGTCACTGTTCGAGCTGCCCCGACTGCGATCGCCGTTCCTAGTGAAGCAGTCCACTGGGAGGGCTGCTGCCACATCGTCTTCGTTCGGGTGGCGGATCAGATTTTCCAGCCGCGCAAGGTCGTTGTCGGCGTGACCCAGCGCGGACACACAGAGATCCGCGTCGGCCTCCTCGCGGGCGAGGTCGTCGCCACCAAGGGCAGTCACGTCCTGAAATCGGACGTCCTGAAGAGCCGACTGGGAGCGGGTTGCGCGGATGACTAGCGAGACGGCTGAATCCCAAGGCGCTCTAAACGCAATCATCACCTGGTCCCTACGCAACCGGCTGGTGGTGATCGCTGGTGCGCTGGCTTTCGTTGCTCTAGGAGTGTTCTCCCTCCAGCGACTTGACATCGACGCGTTCCCGGACACCACTCCAGTCCAGGTCCAGATCAACACCGTGGCTCCTTCACTGTCCCCCGAGGAAGTAGAGGTGCAGATCACGTTCCCGGTCGAGCAGGCTATTAGCGGTTTGCCTGGGCTGAAGATCGTGCGGTCGATCTCCAAGTTCGGGCTGTCCCAGGTCGTCGTCATCTTCGAAGACGGCGTTGACATCTACTTCGCACGGCAGCTCGTGAATGAACGTCTAGGGGGAGTTGAGTTGCCGCCTGGTCTAGCTCGGCCACAAATGGGACCTGTATCGACGGGATTGGGAGAGGTCTTTCACTACGTAGTCAGCGCTGAGGGTAAGGACCTCACTGAAGTCCGGACGATTCATGACTGGGTGATCCGCCCAGCCATGCGAACAGTTCCCGGTGCTGCTGAGATCAACAGCTGGGGAGGTTACGAGAAGCAGTATCAGGTCAGGATCGACCCCGCGAAGCTCATTAAGCACGACCTCAGCCTCGACGAAGTGCTGGAGGCTGTGAAGGCCGGGAACTTCAATGTGGGTGGCGGAAACGTCACGCAGTCCGGGGGCATGCTCCTCGTTCAGGGAGTGGGGCGCACGAGCTCCACCGAGCAGATAGAGCGAATCGTCGTTCGCGCCAAAGACGGCATACCGATCCGCGTTCGCGACGTGGCTGACGTCAAGTTCGGTCATGAGATCCGACGGGGCGCCGTGACCGCAGACGGCAAGGGCGAGGTCGTGCTTGGACTCGGCTTCATGCTCATGGGCGAGAGCAGCCATGAGGTGACTTGGCGATTGAAGGACAAGCTGGGCTCGCTACAGCCAGCTCTGCCGCCGGGTGTGAAGGCTGAGCCCGTATACGACCGAACCGAGCTCGTCGACTACGTGATTCAAACCGTTCGGAAGAACCTGTTCGAGGGCGGGCTCCTCGTCGTCGCGATCCTGTTCCTGTTCCTGGGCAACTTCAGGGCCGGCTTGATCGTCGCTGTCGCGATCCCCCTCTCAATGCTGTTCGCATTCTCTGGAATGCTCCGCTTCGGGATCGCCGCGAGCCTCTTGAGCCTGGGCGCGATTGACTTCGGGCTCGTCGTGGACAGCTCCGTGATCATGATCGAGAACGTCGTCCGGCGTCTGGCCGAAGATCAAGGGCGTCGCCCCAAGATCGACGTCGTCCGAGACGCAGCGATCGAGGTGCGGCGCCCCACCATGTTTGGTGAGTTGATCATCATCATCGTGTATCTGCCGATCCTTGCCCTGGAAGGCGTTGAGGGCAAGCTCTTCCAGCCTATGGCGCTCACAGTGGTGTTCGCGCTCGTCGGCTCTCTTGTCCTCTCGCTGACGCTCATGCCGGTCCTCGCCAGCCTCCTGCTCCCCAAGAAGCTCCAGGAGCACGAGCCCTGGCTCGTGCGAGCAGCGCGCTGGCTCTACGCACCCGTGCTTCGCTTGGCGCTCCGCCA